>Ga0256407_10008233_pt1 | contig 15393 bp, 14 predicted proteins | sample RumenRJG_04DNA_FD_193489 | JGI IMG/M metagenome (GOLD analysis project Ga0256407, IMG submission 193489) | Bovine rumen microbial communities from Lethbridge, Alberta, Canada - RJG_04 | ecosystem: Host-associated > Mammals > Digestive system > Stomach > Rumen | place: Canada: Alberta...
GCTTGTTTTGATTTTGCAGCACTAAGATAAGTGAAAAATCTGACATGGCCAAATCCTGAGCAACTTTTTGTTGCTCAGGTACTTATAAAGAAAGTTAAATTAAAGTGCTGCGGAATTTAGGATAAATAATTGCTATATTTGCGCCCAAAAGAGTGCTTGTGGCTTATGAGAATACTTATTGTTGATGACGAACAGGATATTTGCGAGATACTGCAATACAACCTGGAGACAGAAGGGTACGAGGTGGTGACGGCGAACTCGGCAGAAGAGGCGCTTGAGCTGCCGCTGCATGAGTTTTCGCTGATTCTGCTGGACGTCATGATGGGCGAGATGTCGGGTTTCCAGATGGCCCGGCGACTGAAGGACAGTCCGGCGACGGCACAGATTCCCATCATCTTCATCACGGCCCTCGACGGCGAGGACCATCTGGTGAAGGGACTGAACATCGGTGCCGACGACTACATAGCCAAACCGCTGAGCATGAAGGAGGTGAAGGCCAGAGTCAGGGCGGTGCTCAGACGGACGGCACAGGCCTCGTCGCAACAGGGAGGGACGACCGCAGCTGCTTCCGACAACAGAATAGGCTATGAAGGCATCGTGCTCGACCTGAACACGAAGGCCGTCACGCTGGACGGCGAAGAGCTGATATGCACGAAACTGGAGTTCGAGCTACTGTCGTTCTTCCTCCGGCATCCCGGCACGGTGTATTCGCGCGAGACGCTGCTGAAATACTGCTGGCCGCAGAACGTGCTGGTGCTCGACCGGACGGTCGACGTAAGCATCACCCGACTGCGCAAGAAGATAGGCCGCTACGGCAAACAGATTAAGACGCGTGTGGGCTATGGCTACTATTTTGAGAAGTAAGACGTTTCAGCGCAACCTGCTGCTCAGCATCGGCGGCGTGTTCCTGCTCTTTGCTGTCTGCTTCAGCGTCTACCAGTACCAGCGCGAGAAGGAGTACAAGATTGACATCCTGCACTCGCGACTGCAGATGTACAACTACGAGATGGTACAGACGCTGGGCGAGGACAGCCTGACCAACGACCGGCTGTTCCGCGACTATGTGGCACGCCACAGCATGGAGGGGCTTCGCGTCTCGATAATCGACAGGAACGGGCGCGTCGTTCTCGACAGCTACGAGCCACAAGCCGACTCGCTGGGCAACCACCTGCAGCGAACGGAAATCCAACAGGCTCTGCGCAACGGCAATGGCTACGACATCAAACGTCTGTCGCAGTCGACCCACGAGACTTACTTCTATTCCGCCACACGCTTCGGCAATGTCGTCGTGCGTGCTGCCGTACCCTACTCTACCGAGCTGACACGCTCGCTGCAGGCCGACAACACCTACATCTACTTTGCCGCCATACTGACCCTGCTCCTGGGCGTGGTGCTCTACTACGTCACTCATCGCATCAGCCGCCATATCGGCTATCTGCGCGAGTTTGCCGTCAAGGCCGAAGAGGCCGAGGCCCTCGACCACGAACTGGAGCGGCGCCTGCCCGACGACGAGCTGGGCGACATCAGCCACACCATCATCATGCTCTACTGGAAACTGCGACACTCGGAGGAAGAGAAGGTGCGCATCAAGCGACAGCTCACGCAGAATGCCGCCCACGAACTGAAGACACCCGCCGCCAGCATCCACGGCTACCTGGAGAGCATCCTCGACAATCCGGATATGCCTGAGGACAAGAAGAAGCACTTCCTGGAGCGCTGCTACGCCCAGAGCGAGCGCATGAGCAAACTGCTGCAGGACATGAGCGCCCTGACCAAGCTCGACGAGATGGACGACCGCTACACGCGTGAGGACTACCATCAGGTGAACGTCCTACAGGTCATTCAGAGCGCCCTCGACGACACCGCCCTGCAGCTCCACGACAAGGGCATCACCCCGTCGTTGCAGGTGCCCCGCCGCGTAGAAGTGCTCGGCAATGCCAGCCTGCTCTACAGCATCTTCCGCAACCTCATCGACAATGCCATTGCCTACGCCACGGGGGCCTCGCGCCTCAACATCGTCTGCAAGGAGACGGAACATGAAGGCCGCCATTTCTACGACTTCCTGGTCAGCGACAACGGCCCTGGCGTAGAGCCGCAACACCTCGACCGTCTCTTCGAGCGCTTCTACCGTATCGACAAGGGCCGCAGTCGCAAACTGGGCGGCACGGGGCTCGGCCTCGCCATCGTGAAAAATGCTGTCGCCGCCCACGGGGGGACAGCCACAGCACAACTCACGCCCGGCGGCGGACTCACCATCCACTTCACCCTCGCACGGTTCTAAAGGAGCCTGTGTAACAGACCGGCTTCTCTGTTACAATGCTGTTACAAACGGCGTTGTAACCTATCCTTCATACAATTGAAATGCTTTTGTAACATGCTCCGTTTATCTTTGCAATGTCAATCACTAACGGTTGGCAAAATACAATATGGAGAAAGAAAAAGCAAAAAGAATTCAGAGAATCATCGGTTGGATGAGATACGTCATCCTGGTGCTGTTACTCGCAGTGGCCTTCGCGGCGCTCTGTTAACCCTGTCCGTTCCTCGGCCGGTCTTCATAGTCGTTGTTCAGACCCTTGCCGGCCTGCACCACGTTCATCACGTAGTCGCCGAGCTTCTCGCACTCTGAGATGAAGTCGACGTAGAAGACACCGAGCTGATAGCCGTAGAGCCCAGAGTTGACGTCGTGCAGGTTCTGGTTCTTCAGCTGTGTGCGGTAGTTGTTGATTTCATGCTCGATGTTGTACGAGGTGGTCGGACGGGCAACGGGCGCGGCGATGCGCTTCTTCATCTCGGTGAGTGCGCCGTCAACGAGTCCGAGCATCGTCTGCATGTGCTGCGTCTGCTCCGGGGTGAAGGCGTCGTGGCAGTTCAGGCGGTGGCGGTTCAGCGTGCGGCCGAGGTTGTACACCGAGTCGCCGATGCTCTCCAGTTCCGAAATCTGGCGCAGCATCTTCTGAATCTGCGTCTTCGAGGCGTCCGACAGGCGTCCCTCGCTCACCTTGTTCAGGTAGGCGGCAATCTCCATCTCCATAGAGTCGGTAATGTTCTCGTACTTCTCAATACGCGAGAAAGTCTTGTTGAAGGCCACCTCGTCGTCCGTCTGCATCAGGTCGGTGACGAAGCCGAACATTCTGTGGCAGCGGTCGGCAAAGTTCTGTATCTCCTTCTGTGCCTCGATGATGCTCAGTTCGGCCGTGGAGAGCAGACCGCCGGAGATGAACTTCAGACGGTGGTCCTCGTCCTGTTCCTTCATCGGCAGCACGCGGCACACGAGCATCTCAATCTGACGGACGAAGCCGATGAGCAGCAGCGTGTTGATGATGTTGAAGGCGGTGTGGAAGGCCGACAGTTTGAAGAGGTCGTTGCCGCCACCCATCACGTTGTCGACGAACCAGCTGACGGCGTTGCAGGCCGGATAGAACACGATGAGGAAGGCCACGACGCCGAAGACGTTGAAGAACATGTGCGCCAGGGCGGCACGGCGTGCCTGTGTGTTGGCTGTTAGCGAGGCCATGAAGGCAGTGATGGTCGTACCGATGTTCTGTCCCATGGCCAGTGCCGCTGCCTGTTCGAAGCCGAAACCGGGGATGTTCATGCCGAAGAGCATCAGCGTGATGGCCATCGTGGCTGCCGACGCCTGCACAATCATCGTCACCAGTGCGCCCACGATGACGAACAGCAGGATGGTGAAGAACGAGTCCTGCGGCACGTGGGCCAGCATCCCTGCCACCATGTCGCCAATGTTCATCGCTGTGGCAGCCTCCTGCAGGAACGAGAGTCCCATAAACAGGAACGAGAAGCCGAAGACGAACTCGCCGATGCTCTTACGGTTGCCCTTGCCACTGAAGATGAGCGGCATGCCGATGGCGAGCAGGGGTATGGCAAAGGCAGCGATATTCACCTTGAAGCCTACGGCCGAGATAATCCACGCCGTCACTGTCGTACCGATGTTGGCACCCATGATGACGCCGATGGACTGTGCCAGCGTCATCAGTCCGGCATTCACAAAACTCACCACCATCACCGTCGTGGCACTCGACGACTGGATGAGTGCCGTGATGAGCACACCCGTCAGCACGCCCATCACACGGTTCTTGGTCATCGCCGCCAGAATACTGCGCAGGCGGTCGCCCGCAAACTTCTCCAAGCCCTCGGACATCGTCTTCATACCGAAGAGGAACAATGCCAGGGAACCTACGAGAGAAAAGATGTTGATAATCATTTCCATTTCCTTATCGTTATATTAACGCGGCAAAGGTAATGGAATCTTGTTACGCGAGCGTTACACCAATGTTACAATCCTGTTACAAAAAGCGGGCAAGACACGCCTTGCCACAGAGGTACAACAGACGGTTCTCCTGTTATATCCCGCCACAATGTCAGTACAAAGCGACAGAATGACAGATAAAACCGTACTGGCACGTAACTTGCATTATCCTTAGTGAACGCCGAGGCTAAGGCTAAGGCGCAGAGAAAAGAAAACAAAAGTTTAACCCTTTAAAACAATAGAATTAGGAGGTAATGATTATGCTACCAGTAATGTTTAAGAACAGTTGGTTTCCTACAGTATTTGACGAGTTTCTGAACAGCGACGTCACGCCGAGCACCTGCACAACGACAGCTCCGGCCGTTAATGTAAAGGAGGACGAAAAGGCTTATACGATGGAGGTAGCCGCTCCCGGCATCAAGAAAGAGTACTGCCGCGTGAGCCTCAACGAAGACGGCAACCTGTCGATAGCCATCGAGAACAAGATGGAGCACAAGGAGGAGGACAAGAAGCAGCACTACCTGCGCCGCGAGTTCTCGTACACGAACTACCAGCAGAGCTACTCGCTGCCCGAGGACGTTGTGAAGGACAAGATTTCGGCTCGCGTCGAGAACGGCATCCTGACCGTCACACTGCCGAAGCAGGAGAAGGAGGCCAAGGTCTCGAAGAGCATCGAGATTTCGTAACCCGAAAGCCTGTCAAGGCACTGAAAACAGAAGAAACGTTACAACAAAACAAAAAAATTTGGCAATCTCCTTGGAGGTTGCCATTTTTTTTCTTATATTTGCGGCATATTTAATAACATAATGTCATCTAACTAACAAATCCTTTAAAACCACTACACTATGGAAGTAGAGAACATCATGCAAGCATTGGAGCGCAAACATCCGGGCGAGCTGGAATACCTGCAAGCCGTGCGCGAAGTCTTGGAAAGCATCAAGGACGTCTATAACCAGCATCCTGAGTTTGAGAAAGCGAAAATCGTTGAGCGCATCGTTGAGCCGGAACGCATCGTCACGTTCCGCGTGCCCTGGGTCGACGACAAGGGCGAGGTACAAGTGAACCTCGGATACCGTGTGCAGTTCAACTCGGCCATCGGCCCGTACAAGGGCGGCCTGCGTTTCCACGCCTCCGTCAACCTCTCGATACTGAAGTTCCTCGGCTTCGAGCAGACCTTCAAGAACGCGCTGACCACACTGCCTATGGGCGGCGGCAAGGGCGGTTCGGACTTCTCGATTCGCGGCAAGAGCGACGGCGAGGTGATGCGCTTCTGCCAGGCGTTCATGACCGAGCTGTACCGCCACATCGGTCCTGACGAGGACGTGCCCGCCGGCGACATCGGCGTCGGTGCCCGCGAGATAGGCTACCTCTACGGCCAGTACAAGAAACTGACGCACCAGTTCCAGGGCGTGCTCACCGGCAAGGGCCGTGAGTGGGGCGGCAGCATCCTGCGCCCCGAGGCCACGGGCTATGGTGCCCTGTACTTCGTCAACCAGATGCTGACGGAGCACGGTCTCGACATCAAGGGCAAGACGGTAGCCATCTCCGGCTTCGGCAACGTGGCCTGGGGTGCTGCCAAGAAAGCTACCGAACTGGGCGCCAAGGTCATCACCATCAGCGGTCCCGACGGCTATATCTACGACCCGGCAGGACTCGACGCCGAGAAGATTGACTACCTGCTGGAACTGCGCGCCTCGGGCAACGACATCTGCCAGCCCTACGCCGAGGAGTTCGACGGTGCCACCTTCTACGCCGGGAAGAAGCCGTGGGAGCAGAAGGCCGACATCTACCTGCCCTGTGCCACCCAGAACGAGCTGAACGGCGACGATGCCGACAAGATACTGGCCCACAAGCCGCTCTGCGTCGCCGAGGTGTCAAACATGGGCTGCACGGCAGAGGCTGCCGAGAAGTTCATTGCCGCCCACCAGCTCTTCGCCCCGGGCAAGGCCGTCAATGCCGGCGGCGTGGCCACCTCGGGACTGGAGATGAGCCAGAACTCCATGCGTCTGTCGTGGACGGCGGAGGAGGTCGACCAGCGGCTGCACCAGATTATGGCCGGCATCCACGAGCAGTGCGTCAAGTACGGCAAGGAGACCGACAGCTACATCAACTACGTCAAGGGTGCCAACGTGGCAGGTTTCATGAAGGTGGCCAAGGCCATGATGGCTCAAGGAATCGTATGACCTACAGACTGCTGACCGTCATAGTATTATCAGTCATTTTAGGCTTTTCCGTGCTGGCACAGAATATCCAGCGCGGAAAAGCCTCTTACTATTCTAAGCGGTGGACAGGACGCCATGTCGCCAGTGGCGAGCGCCTGCATCACGACTCGATGACCTGTGCCCACCGCACCTACCCCTTTGGCACGCTGTTGCGTGTCACCAATCTGAGGAACGGTCTTCAGGTGGTGGTTCGTGTCAACGACCGCGGCCCCTTCGGACGCGGTCGTATCGTCGACGTGTCGTGGGGAGCCGCCAAGAAACTAAACATGTTGGGAGCAGGGGTCGTTCCCTGCACGGTGGAGCGTCTCGACTCCATCGCCAAATAATCTTTATCAGCGCTTGAAAGTAGCAATACGCAGAAGCTGACTCTGCGACGACACCTCGCGACCGGCCTGGAAGACAGTAACCTGAATGACAGCCTCGCCATTGCGCAGGCCGTGGTCGGCCTTGACCTGTGCCGTGTAGCGAATCACCTCGTTAGGATGGATGCACTCCACGAGAATATTCTCTGAGATATGGATGTGTTTGTTGCCCGTCATCTCGCGGACGGAAGGCTGTACGCTGTAGATAGGCTTCGTCGACGTATTGCGGATTTCAAACACGATGTGGGCAGACTCGTCGCGCTTCAGCCGACCGTCGTTCGTGGCATCCACCAGCTGCACATGGCTGATTTCCAACGCCGCAGCATTGGCCACGTAGCCACGAGGCATCGCACCACCGTCAAACGTGATACGGTCGTCGCCACGTCCCTGAGGGTCGTAACCGCTATCGTCCTGCACCTGACGGGTATTGATGCCCGTACGCCCCTCGTAACGCCCGGCACGCTCCTGCCTGCGCTCTTCGGCAGCGCGGTCGGCAGCCGACCCGACGGCAGCGCCGACGGCAGCTCCACCGGCCAGTCCTATCAGTTTGCCTACCTCATGGCCGCGCCATCCGCCTGAGATGCCGCCCACAGCCGAGCCGATGATAGAACCGAACTGTGCGCCGGTATAGGCGCCAACTCCTGTGTATGTGCTACAACTGCTCATGACGAGCAGTACCGTTAGCGAAAGCAAAAATGTCTTCTTCATGTTTTCTTCATGTTAGCGTTTCTAAGTAGGGCTGCGGGGTTTCCCCCGCTTTCCCCTTTAAGAACCGTGCATGCGACTTTCACCGCACACGGCTCGCGTAATTCTGAATTAATTCTCGTTCTAATTAATCGGCTCCGTGCCTCTTTAGGCACTGCGTTTGAGAGGGCGCGTCTGACGGGTCACTGCCCGCCTTTCCGCGAAGTACTTGTCGTAGGCTGGGTCGAAGGGGTTGGCTTCCGCCCTTACCTTCGTGTAACGTAGCAATGGCGTGTCGGCGAGGGTGATGAGGGACAGCGTGTATTCCTTTCCCCTCCTGTCTTTGCGCGTCGTGCTGTACATCCACTGCCGCGTGCCGCTCCTGTGCCAGTACTTGTTACGTACCCATTCCAACGACTTGTTCTGGTGCCTGCGTATCGCCCATCTCCACAGCTGTAGGAAGATGGTGTGGTCGAGACGCCAGAACGACTTCTTCGACGACACGTACCTGTAATAGTTCACCCATCCCGCTATCATGCGGTTCAGTTTCTCTATCACGTCGGCCTGCTTCCTTGAACGCATTCCATAGATGATGTCGTGCGTCTTCTCGGCAAACTTCTTCATGCTCTTCTCGCTCGGCTTAATCAGCAGTGTGCCGTTCCTATACTTGCGTATGTTGAAGCCGAGGAAGTCGAACCCGTCGTCGATGTGCGTTATCAGTGTCTTCTCCTCCGAGAGTTCCAAGCCCCTTTCCTTCAGGAAGAGGATGAGGTCTGCCTTTATATCCTCCAGCACCTCATGGCTCTCGCCCGTGATGATGAAGTCATCGGCGTAGCGTACCAAGTTCACCTTTCGGTTAATCGTTTTACCGTTCTCCTTTCGGGTGCGGTACTTGTCGAGAAGCGCCTCCATGCCGTCAAGGGTGATGTTGGCCAGTGTGGGGGAGATAATCCCGCCCTGCGGCGTGCCCTCTTCTGTAGTGTGGAACACGTTCTTCTCTATGACCCCTGCACCCAGCCATTTGCGCAGCATCCTCGCGTCAATGATGACGTTCAGCAGCAGCCACTCATGGCTGATGTGGTCGAAGCAGCCCTTGATGTCACCCTCCAGCACCCATTGCGCTGATGTTCTCTTATGCAGACACTTGTAGATTTGGTCTATTGCGTCCGCACAGCAGCGGTAGCGTCGGAATCCGTATGAATTCCTGTCTGCCAGCGTCTCCGCGACAGGTTCGAGTGCCAGCAGGAAGAGGGCTTGCATCGCCCTGTCCCTGATGGTCGGGATGCCCAGCGGGCGCAGCTTGCCGTTCTTCTTCGGTATGTACACCCGCCGTAGCGGTTTTGGCTTGTATCCTCTCAATGTCAAAGAACTGATGGCCTTGTAGCGTTCCTCGGGCGTGAGCCAGGTCACCCCGTCCACTCCTGCGGTGCTACCGCCCGTATTCATTGTCACCCGTCGCACGGCCAAGGCCTTGGCCGCAAACGAGTTGACAAGTATGTGCTGGAGGCTCTTCACCTTACCAACACGCTTCACTTTCAGAGCCTTCACTATTCGGACTTGCAGCTTGCGCACCTCTGCCTCACACCGCGTCCAGTTGATGGACTGCCAGCGGTTCAGCACGGCTGGGGATGCACACATGGCTTGCACCACGCTCCATTGACGTTTCCTCATTTCTCACAAGTTCCACAATTCGTTTCGTGAAGAATTACCTCGCGGAAGTCTGCCCGCTTTCGCGTGGGATGATGTTCCAATCCCTGTCCCCGCCATTACAGCGGGGCGTTCGCTTTCTCCGCGTTCATCTGCCTGCAGGCCATTCGGGCTTCGTTGCCGTCGCCTTACCGCTCCCCCAAGGGAGGTGGGAAACCTACAGGTTTACCGAGTTCCGTATAAATAACTTCGTCCGGTTTAGGACCCGCCTATCCACCGGTGGGGTAACGTCCGTGTGGCCTTTCCGTAAACAAGACCAGCCTGCCCACCCGCCATTTTGGCTCCAGCCATTTAGCATCCGTAGGCTGGTTCTTCGTTACGATGGTTGCTAACGACGGTTACTTTACGTTGTCCATGCCAGACAGCCTTGCAGCTGCGCGGAGTGATGCTCACCGCCTCGCCACGTTGTCCCGATGCTCCACACCCCGCCGTTGCCAGCGACGCACTTTCGGTAGGCGACTCTTGACGGAACAAGAGGTTCATTAGTTTCAAAGAACAATTACTTATACGACTTCTCGTCGCAATTAGCGGTGCAAAGTTACGAAAAATTGGGCGAAAAATAAAAGAATTTATCCTTTTTTTTGCCGAGACGTAAGACGGAAAGAATGTCTGAAACCGCCAAAAGAAACGGCTAATTTTTCCGGCTTTACATTTTTAAAGATTTCATCTTTCGCAAGCTCCGCTTGCCTTGTAGATAGAGGGAGACAGATGAAGATAGAAGGAGATATAAGACAATGGTTTTGCTGCAGAAAGCTTGCAGACAGAGTATTGTCCTCTATCTTCGCCGCTGAAAAGCGGCATATCTTCCTTTATCTTCCTATATCTTCTCAACATGCGAAACTTGTATAAAGATTCAATGAAAATGTGAATGGCCGCGAAAATTTTGCGAATGGTCGCGAAAATTTTGTGAATGGCCGCGAAAATTAAAACACCAAATGATGGCCTAAAATGCCGCTTTCCGCAATAAACACTGCGGACAAAGCAAAGGTTGCAGGTTGCAAGTTGCATTTAGCTGTGCGAAGCGTTATTTGAAGAAAATAGTGACTTATAATTTATAATATTATATATTATTATAATAATATATAATATTATAAATTTAATAGATAAATGTGATGAATTCCCGTACTTATAAAACGCACTAAATGCAACTTGCAACCTGCAACTTTTCCGCTTTCCGGGATAAACACTGGGGAAACAACGAAAGTTGCAGGTTGCAAGTTGCATTTAGCGCGTATTATCGGTTGCAAGTTTTTTGAATCCGGTCAGAAGAGAGACCCTACCTGATAGACCAGCGCAGAGACGATCCAGGCGACGCAGGTGGTGTAGAGGCCTGCTATGACTGCCCAGCGCCAGCGGCCCGTCTCGTGCTTGATGGCCACGAGGGTGGCGATGCAGGGGAAGTAGAGCAGCACGAAGAGCAGGTAGGCGTAGGCTGCCAACGGCGTGATGTTGTCGAGACCGCCGATGACGCCGATGGTAGAGGCGACAATCTCCTTGGCACCCACACCGGCAAGGAGCGAGACGTCTAACTGCCAGTTGAAGCCCTGCAGGGCAAAGAGCGGCTCTATGGCCTGCCCCATCCTACCAATGAAGCTCTCGGCCAGCGACGGTGCGACGCCCATAGTGCCGAAATATCCCAACGCCCAGACGATGATGCTGGCCACGAGGATGACGCCGCCCATCTTCTTCAAGTACTCCTTGCCTTTCTCCCAGGTATGGCGGCCGATAGCCTTGGCGGTAGGCCAGCGATAAGGCGGCAGTTCCATCACGAAGGGCGTGTCCTCGCCTTTCAGTACGAAGCGCGACAGGACGTTGCTCACGATGACCGACATGAGGATGCCGACGGCGTAGAGCGAAATCATGACAAACGACTGATACTTCTCGGCGAAGAACATTCCCGTCACCATAATATATATGGGCAGGCGCGCCGAGCACGACATGAACGGCAGCACGAGCATCGTAATGAGTCGCGAGCGGCGGCTCTCGACGGTACGCGTAGCCATCACGGCGGGCACGTTGCAGCCGAAGCCCATCACCAACGGGATGAACGACTTGCCGTGCAGTCCCATCTTGTGCATGAGGCGGTCCATGATAAAGGCGGCACGGGCCATATAGCCGGAGTCCTCCATCATCGAGATGAAGAAATAGAGTATCAGAATCTGCGGCAGGAACACGATGACGGACCCCACGCCGCCGATGACGCCGTCGACCAGCATCGAGCGCAGCGGACCGTCGGACATCGTCGAGCCTATCCACTCGCCCAACCACTCGACGCCCGCCTCAATCCAGTCCATCGGGTACTGGCCCAAGGCGAAGGTGGTCTGGAACATCACGAACAGGATGAGGAAGAAGATGGGGAAACCCACGTACTTGTTAGACAGCACGTTGTCTATCAGGTGGGTCGTGCGGTAGATGTTCTCCTTCGTGCCCGTCTGGTAGCCGGCCTCCGTCAGCGCACCGTTGATGAAGCCGTACTTGGCATCCATGATGGCCGTCTCGGCGTCGTTGTTCGTCTCTTCCTTGACACGATTCGAGGCACGCTGACAGGCTTGCTGCAGCGCCGCGTAGTCTTCAGGACGGTGCTCCTCGTCGAAATGTTGCTTGATATATGCCGCTGCCGACGTGTCGCCCTCCAACAGCTTGATGGCCAGATAGCGCGTCGAGTAGCGCTGGCGGATATGCTCGTCGGCCTTCAGGTATTTCTGTATGCCGCTGATGCCACCCTCTATCTCGTGGCCGTAGTTGATGTGGATATGGCGCGACGTTCCCTGCGTATTCTCATACACCTTGATAACGGCCTTGAACAGTTCCTTGACGCCCATTCCCGTCTTGAACGACGTGGGCACCATCGGCATACCGAAGAGTGTCGACAGCGTTTTCAGGTCAACATGATCGCCGCGGCGTTCGAACTCGTCATACATATTCAAGGCACACACCATGCGGACGTTCATATCCACCAGCTGGGTGGTCAGATAGAGGTTGCGCTCGAGGTTCGAGGCGTCGATGACGTTGATGACCACATCGGGCGTCTGCTCCGTCAGGTGCTTGCGCACATACAGCTCCTCGGGCGAATAGCAGGTCAGCGAATAGGTGCCGGGCAAGTCCGTCAGCGAGAAGTCGTAACCAAAGAACTGAGCCTCGGCCTCGGTGGCATCGACCGTCACGCCGCTGTAGTTGCCGACGTGGGCATGGGCGCCCGAGGCATAGTTGAACAGCGAGGTCTTGCCGCAGTTGGGGTTGCCCACCAGAGCGACGTGCAGGTGGCGGCGCGCACGAAGGGCCTCGTGAAGACTCTCCCCCGTCCCCTCCCTGTGAGGGAGGGGAGTGATTACCCTGCCGTCAGACATATTACGCCCCTCCCTCCCAGGGAGGGGATGGGGGTGGGTCTGTTGGGGTTGGGTCTGCTGGGTATCTTTTACAACCTCAATCATGTCGGCCTCCTGATGTCTGAGCGACACCTCGTAGCCCATGATTTTATACTTGACAGGGTCTTGCAGCGGCGCATTGAGCAACACCTCGACGGTCTGTCCCTTGACAAATCCCATCTCGATGATACGCTTGCGGAAGCCGCCGTGTCCCAACACCTTGACGATGACACCCCGCTCGCCAGTCTTCAGTTCTGATAGTTTCATGCTGCAAAGATACGACTATTTTTTTGCAACTCGGTTGCTCGTGCACATAAAAATGTAAGAATACCTATAAATAATGATGTTTTTTCAAGGAATTCTTCGTAACTTTGCACCCGCAATGAAAGAAAAAATCATACTGGGCATCGACCCGGGCACGAATATCATGGGCTACGGGCTGCTGAAAGTTGTCGACGGCAAGGCACAGATGCTGACGATGGGCGTCATCGACCTGCGCAAGGCTGGCGACGGCTATCTGAAGTTAGGGCACATCTTCGAGCGCGTGACGGGCATCATCGACGCGTGGCTGCCCGACGAGATGGCCATCGAGGCACCCTTCTTCGGCAAGAACGTGCAGTCGATGCTGAAGTTAGGACGGGCTCAGGGCGTTGCTATCGCCGCTGCTATCCATCACGGCGTACCTATTCATGAGTATGCACCGATGAAAATCAAGATGGCCCTGACGGGCAACGGCTCGGCTTCGAAGGAGCAGGTGGCCGGCATGCTGCAGCGGCTGCTCAAACTCAAGGACGACGATATGTCGAAGTTCATGGACGCCACCGACGCCCTCGGCGCCGCCTATTGCCATTATATGCAGATAGGCCGCCCGGAAAGCGACGTCAAGTATCACGGCTGGAAGGACTTTGTGAACAAGAATCAGGATAAAGTATCGAAACGCAAGCAATGAAAGTAACAGCGATAGTAGGGCTTAACGCCAGCGGAAAGACGCAGTACGTGGAACAGATGCGCCGCCGGCTGGCCAGCGACAAAGTGAGATACATCGCCTTCCGCGACTCCTACGGCGTGGCCACCGACCAGGCTTACTACCTGCAGCTGCGCTGGAACCAGCACGACATTGACGCTGAGACGCCTACGGCAGGCCAGCTGTTGGAACGGGCCTTCAGCATGACGGGCGACGACACGACAGAGCGGCGCGCGTGGCAGCACCATCTTTACGACTTGTTCGACATGAAGTCGCTGCTCGACAAGTACGTCATCACGCTGTCGAGCGGCGAGCTGCGCAAGTTCCAGTTGGCAAAGACGCTCTTGACACGTCCCTCGACACTCATCATGGACGCTCCGTTCATAGGGCTCGACAGCGAGGCACGCTCGCAGCTGAACCAGCTGTTGGAGATACTGGCCCGCGAACAGAACATGGAGCTTTATCTTGTGGTAGCATCGCCACGCGACATACCGCCATTCACGACCGACGTGGTGACGATAGGCAGCATGGACGAAGGCGAAGGACCGGGACTGAGCGACGAGAAGCGCAACGCCATCATCGCGATGAGCAACCCCGCTGACAACCATCAGGACGGGGCGGTCATAGACTGCAGGAAAGTCAGCATCAGATACGGCGAGCGCACCATCCTGAAGGACTTGGACTGGCGGGTGAACCGAGGGGAGCATTGGGTACTCTCAGGCCAGAACGGTTCGGGCAAGTCGACACTCCTGTCGCTCGTCTGTGCCGACAACCCACAAGGCTACGCTTGCGACATCACACTCTTCGGCCACCAGCGCGGCTCGGGCGAAAGCATCTGGGAACTGAAGCGCCACATCGGCTATGTATCGCCCGAGATGCACCGCTCCTATCAGCGCGACCTGCCGGCCGTGCGCATCGTGGCCAGCGGACTCAAGGACACCGTCGGGCTGTATGTGCGGGCTACGGAAGAGGAGCTGCAGGTCTGCCGACGCTGGATGGACGTCTTCGGCATTGCCCATCTTGCCGACCGCTCGTTCCTGCGTATGTCGAGCGGCGAGCAGCGACTGGTGCTGTTGGCACGTGCCTTCGTCAAAGACCCCGAACTGCTGATTCTCGACGAGCCGCTACACGGTCTCGACGACGTCAACCGCCGACTGGTCAAGGACGTTATCGAGGCTTTCTGCCAACGGCCTGAAAAAACGCTCATCTTTGTCAGTCATTACAAAGAGGAGCGTCCTGCATGTATCGATCACGAGTTGTTCTTGAAGTTCAAGAAATAATGCCAGTAGCTGCCGGCGTAATTCTCTAAAAGCATACTTCTGCGCTCGCTTTCCTGACGACAGGTGGCCAGCATCTTGCGCATATCCTTGTAGTCGGTGTCTAACACAGGGTCTTTATAGACGACCAGCGGATGGCTGCGCAGATGGTTGTAAAGCACCAAAGCCTCGCGGTAGTAGCGGGGCAGACTGTCGCTCACCGTATAATAATGTGTCAGTTCGCTGGCGAAACCGTCGAGGTCGCAGTCTATCAGGTAGCCGCAGAGCAGATAGTCGACAGCAGCGGGCTTGGCCTGACCGGAACGGAGAATGGCCCGCAGATAGTCCATAGGCTGCATAGCACGACGGGGAATGGCACCTAAATGGCGATAGAGGCTGTCAGCGGGATACGCCATCAGACGGGTGGCCTGCTGCTGCGTCGGCAGCATCGCGTCGCTCGTCGGCACCAAGGGGTACTCAAACAGACGGTCGGCCAGTTGTCCTTGACGCGAAAGCGCCTACATGCGCACCATCACCAAGCTACTGTCGGTTTCCAACGAGCGCTC
>Ga0256407_10008236_pt1 | contig 15389 bp, 13 predicted proteins | sample RumenRJG_04DNA_FD_193489 | JGI IMG/M metagenome (GOLD analysis project Ga0256407, IMG submission 193489) | Bovine rumen microbial communities from Lethbridge, Alberta, Canada - RJG_04 | ecosystem: Host-associated > Mammals > Digestive system > Stomach > Rumen | place: Canada: Alberta...
TGATGATACGAGAGGCTGCCTCCATTCGGATATCTGACAGGCTCCGAAACGTGGAGAAGCTGAAGGACATCGAACTGGGCACCAACCAGAAACAGGCAGTCATGGAGGGCAAACCCATCGAACTGTCCGTAGGCGACCAGAAAGTGACCGTCGGTGTTGATTTACGCGAGCCGCACGGATTCAAGGTCGTCAACGGCGACATGAACGAGTGGGAGCGCCAGATGAAAATCAAGTACGACCACGAGCACGAGGGCTTCATGGGCTACGTGCTGACCGACGAGAACCGCTGGGAATACCAGAAGGTCGTGGAACATCTCTCCCACAAGGAAGAGAAGACCTCCCTCAAAAAAGAGGAAAAGAGAAGCTCCGGACTGAAGCTTTGAAAACTGTCAGTTCACCATTTTCACTGGAGACCGGCGAAAGCCAGGCTGTGGGCAGGAGAGCTTGCCAAGTCTGAGCGGCAACCGGTAGAAGGCTGAGATTCTGGAAAATTCTAAACTTCGAAACAGTACCGAAAATGGGAATGATCTTTATTTCGCCGAAAGGCCTGGGCTGAGAAAGTCCGGCCATCAATGATACTTTATGTTTGTTTTCCCTTTTGCCGTATTCAGGTGAAAGTCTGTCACCATGTCACCCAATGACAAGGTTCAGGCATTGACGGTGCGTTTTCATTCATTCATATCAATAAATGTAACGCATTATGGCAAGCAAGAAAAAACAAGAAGAGGCAAGGCAGGACGCCCCTCAGGACGAGCAGAAGAACGTCGCTGGGAAAAAATCCGCAAAGACCGACAGCGGCAAGGAAGCCGCCGTTGAGAATGACACAGGGGAAAGAAAGACAACGAGGAAAGAGAAGGGCGAGAAGACACCCACGCTCTCTGAACAGTACAAGTCACTGAAAGAGAAGCATCCCGATGCCATGCTGCTGTTCCGTTCCGGTGATTTCTACCACACGCTGAACGAGGACGCCAAAAAAGCGTCTGACATTCTTGGCATCACGCTGACCAAGCCACGGGCCAAGTCACAGGGCGAATACATGGCATCATTCCCTTACCATGCCCTTGACACCTACCTCCCGAAACTCATCAGGGCCGGGCAGCGCGTAGCCATCGCCGACATGCCGGCCAACACCCAGGAGAAGAAACAAGTTGCCGAGGTGAGGGAGGTAATCGGCAAGGCGGAAAAGAAGGCTGAAGAAACGACCGCCAAGACCGAGGTGAAAACCGAGGCGAAGGCCGGGAAGAAGGCCGACACCCCGAAAGAAGGGGAAGCACAGGAGGCCAAGGCCGAGCGCAAGCCACGCGAACCGCAGATGGTGACTGTCAACGGTCAGAAAGTCTCCCACGCCCATGCCTTCCAGTCGAACATCAACCCCGAGACATGGTACTTCACCGCAAGGCTCGATGGTGTGCAGCTGCGCCCGATGAGGATGCACGCCGAAGACCTGGCAGCCTACCAAAAAAAGGAAATCTCCGTGGAACAGCTGATGCAGACCTACTATCCCTCCAAGCTGGCCCCAAAGGTGAGCCGTGAGGAGTATGCAGCCAACCACTATCTCTCCGATGGAAGCGCCATCACCAAGATGAACGTGTACAAGGAACATGACGAGACCAGGAAGGACTTTGGCCGTTACAAGCTCTATGCCGAGGTGGGCGACCAGAAAATGTCAACCACGATGACCTATGCCGACCTCAATGCGTTCTTCGACCGCACCGTCACTCCCGCTGCCCTTGTGGAGAGGAATTTCGGTGAGAAGCTGCACCTCGCATCCCACTACCAGCAGTTCAAGATGCCGGAGGGTGCCGAAATCAAGGACATCCTCGTGGCCAAGGACAGAAAGTCCGGCCAGTGGTTCATCAGCGTGGACATGGGCGAGCGCGGCAAGACCGACAAGAAGCATCTCTCCTACGATGATGGCTTCTCGCTCTTCAACACCAAGACGGCGACACGAGAGCAACTGGCGGCCAAGTACCTTTCCACGGAAATCAAGGGTCTGATGGCGGCTCCGAAGCAGGAGCAGTCGATGGGCATGAAACGATAGCCCGCAGTTCAAACGTTTTGTCAAACCTTTAATAATGAAAAGACAATGGCAAGGAAAAGTTACGAGGAGCTGGTTCAGCTCAAACAGGAAGGGAGAATCGGCTGGCTGGAGTTCGTCAAGCAAGGCGACAGCGCAGAGGACTTCGCTCAATGGTGCAAGGAACACAACGTCGAACAGACCGAGGAATATGCCGAACTGTATGTGGAGCAGACCGAGGAGCGACTTTGGCAAGAGCAGGAAGGAGCGGTGTAGCCATGTATAAGCGCAAGAACACAGGCAGCACTACGTCAGGTGAACACAAGTCGGCGGGCCAGAAGGCCGTCGACAAGTTCACCGAGATGATGATAGCCCGGATGGAGGAGATGAAGGCCGGCGACTGGAAGAAGGGATGGATTGACGGCAAGGCCGTCTTCGGGATGCCGCAGAACATCAGCGGCAGGAACTATTCCGGCTCCAACTCCTTCTTCCTCCAGATGGACGCCGCCATGCACGGCTACCGCACTCCCGTCTACATGACTTTCCTTCAGATTCAGAAAGAGGGGGCGCACGTCAACAAGGGTGCCACGGCGATGCCGGTCATCTACTGGGACTTCACCATCCAGGACAAGGACGGCAAGCGTGTCAGCAGCAGCGACTACCGCAACATGTCCAAGGAGGAGCAGAAACAATATACTGTCATCCCCTTCCTGAAAGCGTACAACGTGTTCAACGTGGAGCAGACGAACCTCGAAGAGGTGAACAAGGAGAAGTACGACAAGCTGATGGCGAGATTCACCGCTCCTGAAATCAAGGATGCGAAGGGCATGTATGAGAACGCCGCCCTCGACCGCCTCTTTGAGCGTCAGGAATGGGTGTGCCCCATACAGGTGGACAGACAGTCTTCGAGCGCCTACTACAGTCCGTCGCGTGACCGCATCGTGGTGCCGATGAAGGAGCAGTTCAACATCGGCACCACCCCGGAGGAAACCTACAAGGACGGCATGGAATACTATTCCTCAGCCCTCCATGAGATGGCTCACTCCACGGGCACTCCCGAACGGCTCAACCGCACCAAGGGCGACAAGTTCGGCGACGAGAAATATGCCAAGGAGGAACTGGTGGCAGAATTGACTGCAGCCAACGTGGGTTACGCCATGGGCTTCGACAAGCGCATCCTTGACAACAACGCCGCCTATCTTGACGGCTGGATTGACGTGCTGAAGGAGAACCCCAAGTTCATCGTGTCGGTGATGGCCGATGTCAACAAGGCTTCTGCCATGGTGCTGGAAGCGGTGGACAAGCAGCGGATAGCACTTGGGCAGGATCCTCTTTTGGACAAGAACAAGGAGAAGTCAGCCGAACAGACAGAAGTGGCAAAGACCGAGGTGGCCGTCATGGCTGCAGAACCAATGGTTGCAAAAACCGAAGGGGTGAAGTTCGAGGATGCCGCCATCATCAAGAAGAAGAACGGCGAGTACGCCATCCGTGCTTCCTACCAGGGTGTGGAACTGGGCATGAAACCCATCGACCGCGAGACGGGCAACCGCTACTTCCTCATGCCCGAGGGCAAGGAGAAACAAGCCATCCTGTCCGCAGAGCTGAACTCCAAATTTGGAAAGGAAATAGTACATTCTGTCCGGCAGGAAAGCCGGAGCATGAAAATCGGTTAGCTTATGGGATTACCTGATTTCAAGGCTCTCAAAGAGAGGGTGGGCATAGATGACGTGGCCTACTACCTGGGCTACCAAGTGAACAGGCAAGCCGGGGTCGGTCGCTTTATCGAGATGGTGCTGCCCGACGGCAACGGAGGACACTCCGACAGCATCGTCATCCGCGAGCCGCACGACAAGGCCAACCAGTTCTATTTCCGTCACAAGGGTTTTGGCAAGGGCGACGTCATCGCCTTCATCCAGGAGAACATCAACCGCTTCAATGAGACGGGGAGGAACCAATGGGAGATTGTCGGGAAAGTGCTGATGAGACTGGCCAACGAGCCGATGCCGGAAATCAACGTCGATTCCTATCTGGGCCGTGTCAGCTATCCCGGACGACAGTCGTTCGAGCCGGAACGTTGGGAGACGCAGCCGATGTCCGACCACGTCAGGAATGCCTTGCAGTTCATGGCTCCGAGGGGTTTCAACCTATTTACGGCGGAAACCTTCGCCCCGTATATCGTCCGCATCCGCGACACGCAGTCGGAGAGCTACAAGGAGTTCAACATCGGTTTTCCCTACCGTGTGCCTGGCAATGACGAGGTGGTGGGCTACGAGATTCGTGGTTTCGGACAGTATAAGTCGAAAGCTACGGGCACCAACTCCACCACGGCGGCCTGGATTGTCGACCTGTCTTCCTTCGAGAACCCGAAAGCTGTCAGGAACGTCTATTTCGCCGAAAGCGCCTACGACATCATGGCATTCTACCAGATCAACCACAAGAAACTCGACAAGGAGCGGTCGGTGTTCGTCTCCATCGGAGGCACGTTCTCCGACCAACAGATAAAGGCGGTGATGAACCACTATGCCAAAGCCCGTGCGGTGGATTGTTTCGACAACGACATGGCGGGCCAGGTGTATGGCATCCGCATGGCGGCTCTGCTCGAAAACAAGAGCCTGCACGTGGTGCGCACCGACGAGGGCATCCACTTGTCTGTGGAGGGCAAGGACATCCTCCTGCCTCCTGGCAAGGCGACGCTTTCCGAATTGGGCAAGCACGTCAAGCTCAGCGGACGGGTGTCCCAGTGGAAACCGCCAAGGGAGTTCAAGGACTGGAACGACGTCATCATGAGAAGGCCGTGGGAGCAGCTGGAGACAACGAACAAGTTCCAACGTGACGAAGCGCTGGAGCAGCGACGCAACAAAGGAAGAAAAATGTGACCAACGACATGGGCAAGACAAGCAACAAGACAGTGAACGTAAAGGCGGACTTCAGGCAGTTCCTTGCCGACAACGCCGGACTGATGGCCCTCACGGCCTTCTTCATCGGCGCGATGCCCGTCTATGCGAAAAGGGCTGACCGCTACCTCATGCTGGCAATGGCCGCATTGATGGTGTTCATGCTCTCCATCCTCGTCATCAGATACATCATGCTCGTCAGCGTCCGGTGGATGCTGGAGGACGAGACGCTCTGCCGCATCAGGGGCGTGTTCTCCAAGCAGACGGACTACATCGAGCTTTACCGCATCACGGACTACCAAGAGAGCCGCTCCTTCTTTCAGCGGCTCCTCGGCATCAAGACCGTGACCGTCTATTCTACCGACAAGTCTGATTCCGTCAGCGACATCCTCGGAGTGCCTGTTGACATGGACTTGATCGGAATGCTCCGAGAGAAAGTGGAAGATTGCAAAAGGGAAAGGAATATCTATGAGATTGCGAACCGTTAGCATGGTGCTCCTCCTTACAATATGTATTGGTGGGCACGCACAGCAGACCGACCCGACACTCACCGGCGCGGTGGTGGCGCAGACCGAGATCCTGAAGAAAATCTTCAAGGACAGGGAGAACACGCAGAACAAGATCATCGCTGCCGAAGCGGCGGTGACAGTGGCCATGGAACGCATGCACGAGGTGGAGAACAAGATGCTCGACTACCTCTCCAACGCACAGGGTGCGATGCAGAACCTCTACCAAATCAAGCGTGCCGCCCAACTCGTGGCCACGGAAATCCCGCAGAACATGGTGCTGGTGAAGAACTCCGTGCCGGGGCACCTGAAAGGCACAGCCATCGCCCTGCTCGTTTCCGACGAGCTGACCGATGCCGCCACACAGATGGCAAGCCTGTACCCGTTCATGAAGCAGCTGGTGACCAGCGACTCCTACAACGTGGACACCTATGATGACCAAGGCAACCCCGTGACGGAGAAGCACAAGGTGAACCTGCTCAGTTCGGCTGAGCGGTACTATGTGGCCAACGAGGTGGTGTCGAAGCTGGAAAGCATCAACACCGACCTGTGGCTGCTCGCCTGGCAGATACGCACGATGTCGTGGCAGGACCTCTGGTATGGTCTCGACCCCGAGGGCTGGGCCATAGCCATGTCGGGCAAGGCCATCGTGGAGAGCCTTATTTACGAGTGGAAATATTTGTGATGTTAGTTTGATATTTGTCATTAGATTTAGGTTTTAGGTAAGTAGTATTTTGTTTCAGGAAACGGCTCGTCTGGCATCGGAGTAACCTCCCAGCCGGACAGCCTTTCCAAGATTGTTGGTTTTCTTGGGGCTGACTCGTGGACTGGTTATAACGATTTTAGCACTTTGAAAATGACACAAGACAACAACCGACATATCATCGGCAGATGCCCCATCTGCGGCAACGGCTCCGTCATCGAGGCTTCCGGTGCCTTCTTTTGTGATGGTGGCAGGATGCCCGATGGCAGGAAATGCGGATTCAGAATTTTCAGGAAGATACACGGTGTCGAGCTTGACGCAGCCCTCGTGAGTCAGTTGATCACGGAGGGGAGCACCAACGAGATGCCCATGGTGAACCACAGCGGACAGACCTTTATGGCAAGGTTTGTCATCGTCGGCGGCAGGGTGGACGTGCGCGTAAGGGCGCATGTCCTGCATGGCCGCTGTCCCGTCTGCGGCGGCAGGGTGCTCAGGACGAGCAAGGGCTATGCCTGTGAGTACAGCCTCGGCAGAAAGGCGCTGTGCACCTTCCACGTCACTGGTTTGATTCACAGCCGTTTCATCAGCGAGAACGAGATGGAGGACTTCCTCGAAGGGGAGCAGCAGGTGCTCGACGGCTTCACGTCCCTCGACGGGAAAGTTTTTTCTTCCTTGTTGGTCGTGAAGGATGATGGCATCGTGGGTCTCGACTCGAAAGTCACGATATGCCCCTCCTGCGGCGGCAACATCCTTGCCGGCCCCATCGCATACAACTGCTCCAACTTCAAGAACCCCGAGGTGAATTGCAACTTCTCCCTTTGGCGCAACATCGCCGGACACCATGTGTCTGCTGAGGAGATGCGCCAGATTTGCGAGGAGGGACGCACACGCGAGCCGCTGGAGCTGTTCCAAAACAACGGGGCGGTTTATTTCCAACGGCTGGGACTGACCCCTGACCGAAAAAAGGTCATCAAGATATGATTATTCATCAAAAAACGACATATCATGAACAAGAACGAATTGATTTCAGGTGCGGCCAACAGGTGTGGCCGACCGCAGACGATTGTAAAGGAATGCCTCGATGCCATCCTGTGCATCGTGAGTGAGGAACTGTCGAAAGGCGGTGAAGTGAAGATCCTGGAGTTCGGAAGACTCTACTGCAGGGAGAAGAAGGCACATACCGTCAAGATTCCGTCAGGCAAGGTCATTGAGGTGCCCGCCAAGAACGTGGTGCGCTTCAAGGCTTACTCGCATTTCAACCATTACTCCACCAAATACTGACAGCCATGAGGAGAAAAGCATTTCTTTTTTCCCTCCTGGTCATCGCGCTGCTCGCTTCGTGCGACCGCAAGGCAAGGATGGCGGGACTGGCGGAGGAGAACATCCGTATGTCGATGGACTCCCCCGACGGCTTCGCCATCACGGCCATCTCGGAGCCGGACTCGGCGTTCGGCGTGAACTACCTCTCGCAACATGAGGTGAACGGCATCACGGCCATCATGCAGAGCGTGACCGCCCTCATCATGGACCGGACGAACAACATGACGGCTTTCAATCCTGACGACCACTATGTGATGAGCCTGGCCGAAAGGCAGATGAAGGCGATGACCGATCTGCGCACGATGGTCTACAAGACCAACGAGAAGGGCGAGTGGTCTGGATGGAAGCTGCGTGTGGACTACAAGGCGAAGGACAAATACGGTAACACCTACCGCGCAGAGCGGTGGCTGTTTTTCGACAAGGACGGCAAGGCCATCCACAAGTCCTTCGAACTGCCCTTGCCATAAGACAATCATAGAAACGCAAATCATCAAAGACAAATGTTTGGCATTGGAAAGAGAGACAAGAACATGAACCCTGACTTCTATCAGATACAAAGGGCGAAGGAGGACTACGTGCTGGTGCATGACCATTTCACGGCGAACCCGGAACTGTTGGATGACGTCACCACAAGGTGCATCTACAATTCGCTGATGGCCGTTGAGACTCCCGAGAGCCTGGAGCATTGGCTGAATGCCATCGCAAAGACCGACCTCTCACTGGACAACGTGAAAGAACTGTTATCCGGCGTGATGTGGGAGAACATACTCGGCCACTACGAACGGCTGGTGAGAGGACTGTCCGTGGAAGAGCGGGCATTGTTGGCCAAGGACATGGCGGCCATCCGCAATGCCGGCTATGCCGACTATTTCAACCGGGACATTATGAAGCTCGGCTACGACATGCTGAGTGCGAAAGAGCAGCATCGTGATGCTATCATCATCCTCAACGACCAGATAGACAACCATGTGGCCATCGGTGCCGATGCGGACAAGCTGTTCGAGCAGTTCGGCTGGCAGACGGCAACTGTCGAAGTAGGCGGCTCACGGCTGAGCCTGATGCCCATCTGTGATGACATCCTGCAGATAAAAGGCCTGTTCAATTTCCACTTGACGGAAACCTCGGTGGACTTGCTCGACATCCGGGTGTCCGACCCGATGGAGGCGCAGCTGTCCATCGCGCAGCAGACCATCGACGCCTTCCGCAGGAGGGTTGATGGCGAGGAAGTGATTTTTCCCATCAAGGACTTGAAGTACAATACCTTCAAGCGTGGCATAGAACATGCCTACCGCTACCCCTTCGTGGAGAAGTCTGGCGACTCACTGACGTTATTCCGTTCCGATGCCGTGAGGGAGAGCGTGGTCAAGGGACAGTCGTGGAACGTGTGCCTTGAAAAGGTTCCCATGCTGACCACCCTTGCCCAATACCTGCACCTCCTGATGCACGACGCGGAAAAGAGGGAAAGTCTTATCGGCATGGGTGCCATGACCAACTGCGACATCCGCTCGCTGCTCTCTTTCGAGGATTTCAAGGCGCAACAGAAAAGGAATCCCCTAAAGAGGATCCTGATTGACCAAGGCTCTTTCTACGAGTCGTACCAAGCTGACGCTGTTTCCCTAGCCCGTGAGTTCCGTCTTCCCCTCTGGTCGAGGGACTGCGGCATCTACGGCGAAGTGCCCATGCTGCTGGTGTCGTCACAGATGGCGGGCTATGTCTTGGACATGTGCGACGACGTGGTGGCTGTAAAACCGAGAATCAACGACAGGGTCAGCAGGATGTACCTGAAACCGTCATACCTGAACGACTTCCTGCAAATGGCGGAGGTGTTCGAGAACCCAGGCATCTTCGTGAAGAAGGATGGTAGCTATGCCGTCAGCGCCTCTCGTGACGGCGTCGAGTTGCCCATGAGGGAGATTCCCAAGGAGATGGGCGACCGGTATATGAATATGTCCGACGGCCTGGCAAAGAAAGTCTATCTGAACGGCATCCTGCACACGGCCTATGACAAGGTGCAAAGACAAGACAATCCACTAACACTACAAATAAAATAAAATGGAAATGACAATCAAGAAAAAAACGTATGTCGCTCCCGAAGCGGAGCTTTGTGAGAACTTCTGCCAGCCCTTCATGATCAACATCGGTTCGGGCGAGACTACTCCCGAGGAATCGGATGCCAACGTGAACTTCTTTGATGAGGAAGATGAAAACGGCAGCCGTTCTATAAACATTTGGGATGACCTCTGATGAAGCCTCTATATGGCTGACTTCCAACAATTATTAACATGATTTCTAAATTCAAAACAAGATGAGAAAGATTTACTATCTGTTGGGCGCTCTCATGGTCACGCTCAACGCCGGCGCAGCCGTAGGTGACTCATTCACCATCAATGACCTGACTTATACAGTCCTGACTGAGAATGCCGACAATTCCACTGGCACGGTGTCTGTCAAGGCGGCCAACACCGCCATTTCGGGTGCGGTGGTGATTCCTGAGACCGTCACGAACGTCGGCGTCAGCTACACCGTAACGGCTTTCGAGTCGAGGGCTTTCCGCACCTGTGAGGAAATCACCTCTGTCTCCGTTCCCAATACCCTGACCAACTGGGACACCGACCGCATCTTCAGCACCTGCACGAAACTAGTTAATGTAAACATCCCTGAAGGGGTGACCGTCATGCAGATGTCAACTTTCAACACATGTCCGAGCTTGGGGCATATCACCTTGCCTGAGTCATTGGGTAACTTAAGTGGAGCGATGTTCTATGCGGCGCATGTCCAGAGACTGACCATCAAGAACCGCAACACGACGTTCAACGGCTCGAATGGCTACGGCGATGCTTTCGATGTCTATTCTTGTGTCGATACTTTGGAGTTCAATCCTGCATACAACCTCTATGAAAGGTGGCACTACGGCAAGCGTGGAACCCGTGGCGTGCGCATCAAGTGTTTCGACTATCCGGAGGACAACCCTTTCTTCAAGGTGGTGGACGGCAACCACGTCTACAACAAGGATATGACCATCCTCTACCAGTGTGGTGGCATCCACGAGGAATACGTGGCTCCCGCATCTCTAGAATTGGTGTATGAGGATGCTTTCAAGAACGACTCAGCTCTTGTGAGAGTGGACCTCTCCAATAGTAAGGTGAGCGTCATCGACGAGGGTGGCTTTACCATGTGTCCCAACCTCACCACAATGGTCTGGAGCGACTGCATAGAGAGCTTGGGCTACTGTGCTTTCAGCAGGTCGCCGAACCTCGATTTCACCATACCTTCTACGTTGAAAATACTTGGTGAGAGTGCCTTTGCGCAGAACAAGGTCATCCGCCATCTGCTCGTTCCCAATTTCATCGAGGGATGGTCGACTTTCGAAAAAAACAATCCCACCAAGGACGGTATTCCCTACGAGAGCCAACAGTTCTCCAGCGGCGTGTACGAGGATGTGCGTTGGGAGGCGGGTATCTCCAAAATTACTGAGGGCCAGGTGCAGTCGAACAAGAGTCTGCGCACGCTCTACATTCCAAACAGCGTGAAGACGATCCAGGCAGGGGCGTTTGGCTACTGTGATAAGCTGACGCATGTCACGCTGCCGTCATTCTTGGACTCCATCTTTGAGACGGCTAAATGCAAATTCGCCACGCCCCAGTATGGTGTCATCGAGAAAGACCCGAAGATAACGGAGTTCACCATTCCGGCCTATGTCCGCTTTGTGAGGAGAATCCAGCCGAAATCAACTGACAACAACCTACGCTCCATCTTCGTGATGGGCGATACCATACCTCTTTGGCATGAGAAGACCATTTATCAGGAGTCTGTCAACGGCAAGGGTGAGCCAATCACCATCTATGTGAAGAAGTCGGTCTATGACGCGCACTATCCTACGGGAAAGTGGAGCCAGACTTGGACTTACCCTTACGGTATTGTGGACAAGACATCCACCGTGGAGTTCGATGTGTCTTACGAAGTGCCGGTGACAATGACCAACGCTCAGGGCGATGGCATCATGTACAAAACATTGTGCCGTGACTTCGACGTGGACCTGAGACACACCAACGATAACCTGCCGGAGGGTGTGGAACCGCTCCGTGCCTATCTGGTCGACGATGTGGACGGCGAGCTGCGCATGGTGTTCCTCAATGAAATTAAGTACATCCCCTCTCGTTTGAAAGCAAACGTAGAGGGTTATGAAGATGTGGACGAATATGTGGGCGTGGTGCTGAAGGGTACTCCCGGCTATACGTATTATTATCGTATCGGTGAGAACGACTACACACAAGGGGCTTCCGGCCAATGGCTGATGGAACAGGCAATGGCGGTTTCCGGCTCCACCCAGACCAATAATCTCATGTCGGGCTGGGCACATGACGACCGTTTCATCCCTACTACAGAGGAGGACGAGGAAACAGGCGGCACCATCGTCAACTATGGCTTGAACCAAAACCGATTTAAGATTTACAGCAACGAGGGTTGGCTGACCTACAACAAGTCTTTCCTCCAGTTGCCCAAAAGTGTGTCGGATGCCATCGAGAGAAACAGGGATTCAAACGGATTCGCCAACCTGACGATGGTGTTCAGCAACAGCGATGGATCGACGGACAAAGTGTCGGCGGCTGAGTTCACCAGGAATGCCGAGAGCGATATCTTCTACAATCCCTATGGCCAACGTGTGAAAGCCGATGCCAAGGGCATTGTCATCCGCAACGGACACAAGTATGTCAACAAGTGATGTTTGATAGGGGCGGGAAATAGTTTGAAATGTCAAACCATTCTCAAACCCTGTCAAGCTGTTTTTGCAAAGTCGGAAATCATATATGTTTGTGTCAAGGCCAGGAGAGCAGGGCGGGAACTTCGTTCCCCCTCTGCCCTGGCAAAAGACCGACAGTCAAACGTCTTTGCAACATCCCTCTGCAATTCCTTTTTTCAAAGTATCAAGTAATCTATTAAATTCAAAACAACATGAACAACTTCCGACTTTTATCAAGTGTCTTGGCACTTGTCTTCGCCACGGCTATCAACGCCGCCGTGGGCGACACCTTTTCTGACAATTCCTGTCAATACAGGATTCTGACTGATTCGACAGTCTCTTTCAAAGGGGTGGATGCTGACGTGACCAATGTAACCATACCTGCCTTTGTGACAAATGATGGCGTTTCCTACCAAGTGACCGAGGTGGCCGACTCCGCTTTCTTCGGCAACACGGTCATCCAGAACGTGGTCATCTCCGAAGGGTTGACTAAGATTGGCATCCGTGTCTTCTACAATGCCACGAGCCTAAAAACCGCATCTGTTCCCAAGTCTGTAACCTCGATAGGCAGGAATCTCTTCTATGGCTGCACAAGCCTTGAAAGCGTAGAGTTCCTCCCAAGAATCACAGAACTGCCTGTTTCCTGCTTTAACAGATGTGAATCTCTTAAAGAGATTACCTTGCCCAACACGATATCATCAATCGGAGATTTTGCGTTTTATGGGTGTAAGGGGCTGGAAATGGTTTATATGTCTGACAGGGTAACAGGCATTCCTTCGGATTGCTTTTACGAGCTTCCTAACCTGAGAGAGATTGTCTTTTCACCCAATTCGAAGCTGAAGACCATCAACACGAGGGCCTTTAACAGTTTGCCCTCTTTGGAAAGACTCAGTTTCCCAAAAACTCTCACGACTTTCAAATACCCACCAGTGTCGGCATGGAGTTCCGATGGTCCAATTATACACTGTCCGAAACTGATGGAAATCAACATTGACAACTCCAAATACAAGTCTTTCGATGGTGTGGTGTACTCCCCTGACAAGACCACGTTATACTTTATTCCTGGTGGGTTGGAGTCTTACACGATAGATGACAATACAAAAACAATTGCCAATCATGCCTGTGTAGGTGGAAGTATCAAAACCATCAACTTCCCTCAAAATCTGGAGACCATCGGGAGATTTTCATTCTGTTCATGCGATAATTTGACAAATTTGCAGTTCCCCGTGAACTTGACTATAATAAAAGAATTCGCATTCTCATGGTGTGAGAGCTTGGGACAAGTCCCATTCCCTGAAGGAAGTAAACTGAAAACCATCGAAAACTGTGCCTTCAGAGAGTCGGGGGTCACTGGAGAACTGATTTTGCCTGAAGGGTTGGAAACTATCGGGGGGCTGGCGTTTATTGCTGGACCATACGCTTACGGCAATTATGGAAGATATAAAGAGGGATGCCAATCTCTTTCTAAAAAAGTAAGTAACATCACCAAAGTGGTATTCCCTTCTTCTTTGAAGAAGATAGAACACGCAGCCTTTTTAGGATGTGACATTGACTCCATAAAGTTGTATGAAGGATTGGAATTCATTGGAGATGTTGCTTTCGCTTGTTGTAAAAACTTGAAATATGCATACGTTCCAAAGACAGTGACTCAAACAGACACACATACAGGAGCAGGTATCTTTAATATTTGCGAGAATCTGACAAAAGTGGACTGGTACGCCCCGATATTGCCCCAGGGCCTTGTGTCAAGCTGCTACAGTCTTCCTTCGTTCACCATTCCTGACTATGTGGAGGAAGTCGGAGCACAGGCTTTCTCCTATTGTACAAGCATCAGGCTGATAAAGATTCCAAACTCCGTAAAGACTATCGGCAAGCAGGCTTTCCAAAACTGTACGCTCTTCACCCATGTCACGCTGCCGTCGCATCTTGACAATTATGCGGAAGGTATGATACAAAAGGATGACAAGATATATGAATACACCATCCCTGCCAACATCACCACGCCGAGTATCGTTGGCGCCAGTACTTCGACTTCGATAGTCGATTGGAACTACAACCGTCTCTTGAATATCTTCATCATGAATGATGAGATTCCCGATACGTTGAAGAGGATAAAAGTCTATACCAGCAACAAAATGGACACTTATGGCAAGACTACATTTTTCGTCAAGCCGTCGGTCTATCATGAGAAATATCCTGATGGGAAATGGTCGGGTACATATATCCAGGATCCGAGATATACGTCCATGAACAGGCCTGTCGATTTCGACCATTACGTTTCCTACAAGATTCCCGTGACGATGATGAGTGCTTCAGGAACCCCCATCAAATATAAGACGCTGTGCCGTGACTTCGATGTGGACTTGTCTCATACCAATGATAACCTGCCGGAGGGTGTGGAACCGCTCCGTGCATACGTCGTAGAAGATGTGGAAGGTGAACTGCGCATGGTTTTCCTCAATGAAATCAAATACATCCCCTCTCGTCTGAAAGCCAACGCTACGGATGAATACGGCAACCTCTACCCAGGTGTGGATGAGTATGTGGGTGTGGTGCTTCGAGGAACACCTGGTTATACTTACTACTATGAGATGGGTGAGCACGACTATACCCAAGGCACATGGGGACAATGGCTGATGAGTGATGCCATGGCATACTCCGACTCTTGGTTTGATGGAAATATGATGGCCGGTGATGCCAACGATGACTTCTATGTCTATCAGAGTGTCCTCGACGAGAACGACAACGAGATTGTCAACTACGGCTTGAACAACAACCGCTTCAAGATATACTCCAAGGATGGTTGGCTGACCTACAACAAGTCTTACCTCCAGTTGCCCAAAAGCGTGTCGGATGCCATCGAGAGAAACAAGGATTCTGAGGACGATTTCGCTGACCTGACTTTGGTATTCGATAATGCCGACGGCACAACAGACAAAGTATCGTCGGTGGAGTTCACCCGGAATGCTGAGAGCGATATCTTCTACAATCCCTATGGTCAGCGTGTGAAAGCTGATACAAAGGGTATCATTATTTCAAATGGGAAAAAGGTTTTTAATAGATAGTAATTATTATTTTCATAAGATTAAGGTTTGGTTAATATGTGGGCGGTTCCTCGTTGTGGGGAACCGCCTTTTTTCCATATTTGTCAACCTCTGCGTGAAGAAACAAGAATGCCTAAAAAGTACATATTGCATCCCAACAGACA
>Ga0256407_10008238_pt1 | contig 15387 bp, 17 predicted proteins | sample RumenRJG_04DNA_FD_193489 | JGI IMG/M metagenome (GOLD analysis project Ga0256407, IMG submission 193489) | Bovine rumen microbial communities from Lethbridge, Alberta, Canada - RJG_04 | ecosystem: Host-associated > Mammals > Digestive system > Stomach > Rumen | place: Canada: Alberta...
GACTATGAAAATCGACAGATCATCGAGGCGTATCGTAAAAGCAATAAAAGCCTTGACGAGGTAATGATTTTCCTCGGGGAATAACCCCGAGGATGGTACTAGTGTAACTTTTGTGCAGAATTAACAATAAAAGCTGCTGCATTTCCTTTTGTGAAGACACTGAATGATTTTGATTTTGATTTTCAGCCGACAGTAAGTGAAAAACAGATGCAGGAATTCTGCAGTCTGGGATTCATGGAACACGCAGAAAACATAGTATTTCTTGGGAACAGTGGAGTTGGCAAAACACATCTTGCAACGGCAATAGGTATTGAGGCTGCAAAGCATCATAACATAACGTACTTCATAAAGTGTCACAATCTCCTTCAGCAGTTAAAAAAAGCGAAGCTTGAAAACCGCCTGGATCAAAGGCTTAAGCACTTCAACCGCTACAAGCTGCTGATAATTGATGAGATCGGGTATCTTCCAATAGACAAAGAGGATTCAAACCTTTTCTTCCAGCTGATAGATATGCGCTATGAGAAAAAAAGCACGATTCTGACAACCAATATCAGTTTTGGAGATTGGGATAGTGTATTCTATGATGCTGTAGTCGCAGACGCAATACTGAATCGGATTCTACATCATTCGCATGTGGTTAAGATAGCAGGCAAATCATACCGCTTAAAAAACATGATATCTGAGCCTAAAGACGATGAAAAGTGTACATAATTATTTAAGAACTTTTGTACATTTTTACTTGACAGTTAACATGTATAACTCTGTATTTTTCAAATTCGCTTTCTGCAAATTCTTTCGCAATAGCTGCTAACGAATAAAATTTATATTTGTATGTTTTTCCATTGTCGGCAACTTGTGCAAAATTTGCACAAGTTGAATTTTCATCTAATTCTCCCTCTTTAAAAACGTTGCTCAGATGTTTTGTAACCACACTTCTATCTACATCAAAAAGCTGTGAAATTGCCTTCTGCGTAAGCCATACATCGCCATTCTGAACCCTGACTTCAATTCCGTCTTCTCCTGCATCTCGTGTGAAAACCAAAAAATCAACAGTGCTATTTCTTATCTGTAATTCTTTGCTCATAAAATTTTACCTTTCTCTATTCTCCTACTATCTCGTTGCTCAAGACTCTCATAATACTATCATCCACCTTTGTCTTTGCCAAAAGATTAATATTCCCATACCAGACTACTTCCTGATCAATAACAGCAAACCGCTCACATGATTCTTCTACTGTTTTCATACAACAAATGACTGAGTGACTCTTCTCTTTCTACTGTAATTCTACCATGAAACCTATATAAAGACATTCCCCATTTTCACTTGCTTTAATATAAATTTTTCCTTTTATTCCGGAAACACAATCTCCACACAGAACTCATTTTCTTCTATCCGGGCGCTGATTTTCCCATCCATACGAAGTACCAGCTCTTTCGCGATTGATAAGCCGAGACCGCTGGAAGTCTTAGTAAATAAAAAGATTGTTGATGCAAGGATCGTGTAGAGATACATGGTCCTTTTGTTGTGCAAATATCACAAAAAACAAACACAGATTTTGTAATGGGGTACGCACTTAACCTTTGTAAAATCCACATTTCTGCTGTACCATATAATCAGAATATAAAAAAAGGAGATTGATATGGCACTAAACAGGGTTCGGATTGCGGATGTTGCAGATTCATTAGGCCTAAGTACAGCGACTGTCTCAAAGGTGATTCACGGCAAAACAGAAAAGATCTCGGATGAGACGGTAAAACGTGTCCAGCAGGAGCTTGAACGCTCAGGGTATATCCCAAATATGGCGGGCATTCTGCTTGCGAGAAATAATTCAAGAATCATCGGTGTGGTGGTGAATGACAATGAAAAGTATGAAGGCAGGGTCTTAGAGGATGGATTTGTGATGTCATCGCTTAATGCTCTTTCTCATGAGGTAAATGAAAAAGGATATTTTCTGATGATAAAAACGACATCTGACATCAGTGAGATTCCGGTGTTTGCTTCCATGTGGAATATGGATGGGCTGATTCTGATGGGCTTTTGTGAAGCCGATTATGAGAAGCTCAGAAACCAGATGAGGATATCGTTTGTTGTGTATGATGGTTATTTTGAAAAATGCTCCAAGGTGGTCAATCTGGTCATCAATCATTATGATGGCGGTTATCAGGCAGGAAAATATCTAAAGGAGCTGGGACATAAAAAAGCGTTGTGCATAGCGGATAATTTCATATGCATGGATAAAGAGCGCATCGAGGGCTTTCGCAAAGCCTTTGAACCGGGGAAAACATTAAGATGGGAAATACCAAAGACAGAAAAGGAAAGAATGTGCTTTTATGAGGATAAATATAGAGAGCTGGTAAAGGGCAATGTTACAGCTGTTTTTGCAGTGTCGGATTTTTATGCACTTGAATTTATGCGGTTTTTGCAGGGGGAGGGAGTACAAATTCCAAAGGATATCCAGATAATAGGTTTTGATGACAATCTGGCAAGCAGGGAAAGTAATCCTGCGCTTACAACGATTCATCAGGAGGCGCCTCTTAGGGCCAAAACTGCAATCAAGTGCCTTGAAGCAATGCGCGATGGCGCGGAATGTGAGACAGAAATTGTGTTGCCGGTTGAGTTAATAAAAAGAGAAAGTACGAGGAAATTATAATGTCAAAGTTTATGAAATCATTGTGTAAAATAGCTATTCCTGTTACCTTGCAAAGTATGCTGCAGGCATCCTTTTCAATTGTAGACCAGATTATGATAGGACAGCTCGGAGAGACTAATATATCGGCAGTGGGATTATGTGGGAATTTTTCTCTCATTTTTTCAGTGGTAATCGGTGCAGTGAGCACGGTTGCGGGAATATTAATCGCGCAGTTTATCGGTGCGGAGGATAAAAAAGAGGCATGGTGCAGCTTTGATGTGAGTCTCATTTGTGGAATTATGATATCAGCATTATTTCTGTTTGCAGCAGGATTTTTTCCGTCGTGGATTCTTGGTCTGTACACAAAGGATGTGAGTATTGTAAATACCGGCGCGGTATATTTCAGGATTGTAGCATTTTCCTATATTCCAATGGCAGTAAGCAATATTTTATCCTCATGGCTTCGATGTAAGGAGCATGCCACGATACCGTTTCTGGCAAGTTTTGGGGCAGTTGCAGTAAACACAGGTCTTAATTATCTGCTGATATTTGGAAAATTCGGATTGCCATGTATGGGAATAAAGGGAGCTGCGATTGCAACACTTATTTCACAGTTATTTAATCTTGTAGTTATTGTCATCGGATTTGCTTTATCTATCAGGAAGGATGGAGATAAACCGGTATGGTCATTGCACTTCAGTAAAATTACTATAAAGGATTATCTTATCATGATTATGCCGATTCTAATCAGTGAGTTTTTGTGGAGCCTCGGACAGAATGTCGAGTCTGCCGTCTATGGTCATCTGGGCACGTCAAATCTGGCAGCGTACACACTTACCTGCCCGATACAGGGGCTTATCGTAGGAGCGCTTAGCGGTTTGTCGGCGGCTGCAGGTGTGATGGTCGGCAAGAGGCTTGGCAGGAAAGAATACGATGAGGCTTACACAGAATCGAAGAAGATCATGTATGCAGGCTTAGCCGGAGCGGTAGCCGTTTCTGCACTGCTTATTGTATTGGCAGGAGCATATACCGGATTGTATCGTGTGGATGACAGCGTAAAAGCGCTTGGAAAGATACTGCTTATCGTGTTTGCCCTGTATGCACCAATCAAGGTGGAAAATATGATACTTGGAGGTGGAATTATAAGAAGTGGCGGCAATACCAAAATCATTATGGTGATTGATATTGTTGGCACATGGTGCATCGGAATCCCACTGTGTTTGCTTGCAGCGTATGTATTTAAGTGGGGCATCGTTGGTGTGTATACATTGCTTACCACGGAAGAAATATTCAGGCTGGTTGTATCGCTTGTCATTTTTAAGAGGCGCAAGTGGATGATTAGCTTATCGTAGTGTGGTTTTTTAGTAAAATTGAGCCGGTGGTGAGCTGGAAATCATGTACCCTGACCGGATGCAGATATAACAATAAAAGCCTCATAAATGGCTTGTTTTCGCCATTTATGAAGCTCTGTTTACTATTCAAATTCTATTGTGCCTGGCGGCTTGGATGTAATATCATACATTACACGGTTTACATGACTTACTTCATTTATGATTCTTGAAGTCACTGTCTTCAGCACCTCATATGGTATCTCAACTATATCTGCTGTCATGAAATCGACTGTATTCACGGCGCGGAGCGCTATCGCATAGTCATAGGTTCTCTCGTCTCCCATGACACCTACGCTTCGCATATTGGTAAGCGCTGCGAAGTACTGGCCGGCTGTCTTGTTGAGGCCTGCCTTCTCCATTTCCTCGCGGAAGATGGCATCGGCGTCCTGGACTATCTTCACCTTTTCCTCAGTAATGTCACCGATGATACGGATTCCAAGTCCCGGGCCCGGGAATGGCTGACGCATTACGAGCTCTTCAGGAATGCCGAGATGGAGACCGACCTTACGCACTTCATCCTTGAAGAGATATCGTAGCGGCTCTACTATCTCCTTGAAATCTACATAGTCAGGCAGTCCTCCTACATTGTGGTGACTCTTGATCGTGGCCGATTCGCCGCCGAGTCCTGATTCAACTACATCCGGATAGATGGTTCCCTGAACCAGATAATCTACTTTTCCAATCTTCTTAGCTTCCTGCTCGAAGACACGAATGAATTCCTCACCGATTATCTTTCTCTTCTTCTCAGGCTCTGTCACTCCCTTGAGCTTGCTATAGAAGAGATCCTTGGCATTGACCCTGACGAAGTTCAGCTCATACGGGCCTTCCGGTCCGAATACCTTCGATACCATGTCACCCTCATCCTTACGAAGGAGGCCGTGGTCTACGAATACGCAGGTCAGGTTCTTGCCGATTGCCTTTGCGAGTAGAACTGCTGCAACTGATGAATCGACTCCGCCTGAAAGCGCACAGAGAGCCTTGCCGTCACCTATTTTTTCACGGAGTTCCTCTATCGTTTTTTCAGCAAACGATGACATCTGCCAGTCACCGGCACATCCGCACACGTCGATCACGAAGTTATGTAATATCTGCTTGCCGTACTCGGTGTGAAGAACCTCCGGATGGAACTGGACTGCATAGAGTTTCTGAGCCGGGTTTTCAGCCGAAGCCACCGGGCAGTTATCGGTATGTGATGTGATATGAAAGCCTGCTGCCGGCGTCTTTATATAATCATTGTGGCTCATCCACACGATGGAGTTCTTCGGCACACTTTTAAAAATAGGACTCTCCGCGTCGTCTACCGTAAGGGGCGTCTTTCCGTATTCTCTCTCCGGCGCGTGATCTACAACGCCGCCTAACACATGCATCATCAGCTGTGCGCCGTAGCAGAGTCCGAGGATCGGCACTCCGATCTCGAAAAGCTCCTTCGGGGCTGTCGCCGAATCCTTTTCAAATACGCTGTTCGGACCGCCCGTCAGAATGATGCCCTTCGGGTTCATTTCTTTTATTTTTTCGAGAGGCGTCTTATACGAGGTGATCTCGCAGTACACGTGGTTCTCTCTGACACGGCGTGCCACAAGCTGGTTGTACTGCCCGCCGAAGTCTATGACCAAGACTTTTTCTTTATGTTCCATTAAAAGCTCCTTTTTTGAAAACGAAAACCTTCTCATATGATAACTTATTAGAAGATTTTTTTCCATAGGCAGTTTATTTTTTGAAGAAAAATCCGATAAAAATAAAAAGGAGCGAATACCATGAGCAGTTACACAGTCACTAATAATATGTACCTGAGAAATCTATATAAGTCCACCGACTCTTCACTTGTGAAGGGTTCGAACCGCAAAGAAGCCTCGAAGCCGAAGCTCATCATCGCAGATACGACGGCTCTCCAGAAGGGCATCAGCAGCCTGGCGGACGAGGACTACGGTGATCCTGACGAAGAGGATGAAGAGATCACGAAGGCGAATTTCTATAAAAAAATGAAGGCCTTTGCCGACGCTTATAACAACACGCTCGACTCTTCCTCTTCTTATAAGACGAGCAAGTACGCGAAGACCGCCACCAAGCAGATAGAGTCCCTGGTATCACAGTACAGCGACGAGCTCGATGATCTCGGCGTCTCTCTCGATGATGACGGATACATGACTCTTTCAGATTCTGCTTTCGATAATATCGACGAAGCCGATTTTGAGGATACTTTTGGAAAGGATTCAGAGTTTATGAAGTCCCTGAATTCCATCGCGAAGAAGCTGTACAGGCACATTGATGTACAGGCATAAGAACACGCGGGTTCCCGGAAACGGGGACCTTTTTTCATGTCTTGACTAACTCTTATGAACTTACTATAATATGTTCTGATTGCGAGCGCGAAAGCCGCTCTATTTTTTATTTTTAAAAGGAGTAATAAAAACAAATGGAAGACTGTAATAATCTCGAAAACGTGCGGATCCTTACACATCCGCTGATCCAGCATAAGATCTCAAGGCTTCGGGATAAGACGACCGGTACGAACGAATTCAGACAGTTAGTCGGCGAGATAGCAATGCTCGAGGGCTTCGAGGCCCTCGCAGACCTGCCGCTTAAGGATATCGAGGTGGAGACACCTATCGAGAAGTGCCAGACACCTGTCATCGCCGGAAAGAAACTGGCTGTTGTGCCGATCCTGCGTGCAGGTCTCGGAATGGTTGACGGTGTTCTTTCACTCGTTCCTACTGCAAAAGTCGGTCATATCGGACTTTACAGAGATCCTAAGACCCATGAGCCACACGAGTATTATTGCAAGCTCCCTAGCCCTATAGAACAGCGTACCATCGTAGTCGTAGACCCGATGCTCGCTACAGGCGGTTCTGCCTCGGCTGCCATTGATTTTATCAAGCAGCATGGCGGAAAGAAGATAAAATTCATGTGCATCATCGCTGCACCGGAGGGCGTTATCAGACTTCACAACGACCATCCAGATGTGCAGATCTACATCGGACACTTAGACAGAGAACTGAACAAAGACGCATACATCTGCCCTGGTCTCGGAGACGCCGGAGACAGGATTTTCGGAACGCTGTAAAGGTAGTAAATCATGGGAATTTTTTCAAAGGATGACTCCTCGGAAGTCAAGCCTCTGCATATAATCATAGTTGGCTGCGGAAAAGTCGGCCACACCCTTATCGCCCAGCTCTCGAAAGAGGGCAATGACATCACGATAATCGATGAGAGCGACCAGAAGATAAGCGACATCACGAACCAGTACGATGTCATGGGTATCGTCGGAAACGGTGCCAGCTACAGTGTGCAGAAAGAGGCCGGGATCGATGATACCGACCTGCTTATCGCCGTCACTGATTCTGACGAGCTGAACCTGCTCTGCTGCACCATCGCCACTCGTATCGGTAAATGCTCTGCGATTGCCAGAGTCAGAAATCCGGAGTACAGCACAGAGATCAACTATCTCCGTGACAGGCTCGGTCTCGCGATGATCATAAATCCCGAGATGGAAGCGTCGATGGAAGTCGCCAGGATCCTCTACCTGCCGAGTGCTCTCGAGGTAAACTCCTTTGCTCACGGCGAGGCACAGATGATAAAATTCAAGGTAAAGGAAGACTCAAAGCTCGTCGGTTCTGCCGTCTATAATATAGCAAAAGAGACAAAGAACCTGCTCTTTACAACTGTCTTCCGTGACGGTCAGGTCATTATCCCGAACGGTAATTTCATCTTTAACGCCGGCGACATGGTGTCTTTCGTCACCTCCCGCCACAATGGAAAAAATGCTCTGAAATCCCTCGGTGTTCCGACCACAAATGTCAGGGACTGCATGATAATCGGAGGCGGAAAAGCCGCTTTTTACCTGGCCCAGCAGCTCATACACGAGAATATTTCCGTGAAGATCATCGAGCGTGACATTCACCGCTGCGAGGAATTATCTGAGCTTCTCCCGAATGCCATCATCATAAACGGCGACGGCACTAACGCCGATCTGCTCAAAGAAGAAGGCATCGAGAATATCGACTCCTTCGTCCCTCTGACCGGTATAGATGAAGAAAATATCCTGCTGACCCTCCATGCGAAGCAGGTATCTGACGCCAAAGTCGTGACGAAGATAAACCGTTTTGCTTTCCAGGATGTCATAAACACTCTGGATCTCGGAAGTGTCGTTTACCCGAGGATCATCACCTCTGAAGCTATCATCGCCTATGCGAGAGCAAAGCGGGCTTCAATGGATTCAAACATAGAGACCCTCTATCATATGTATAACGATACTGTCGAGGCCATAGAGTTCAGGATCGGTAAGCCGTCTGCTGCTACCGGAACTCCGCTTAAGGACCTGAAACTCCGTGGTCATCTGATGGTTTCTTTCATAAACAGAAACGGACGTATCATTTTTCCGACAGGAGAAGATACGATCGAGGTCGGCGATACGGTAATGATCGTTACGACACACACTGGTTTTTCTGATATAGTAGACATTCTCGCATAAAGGAGGAAACGGCTGTGAACCAGCCAATCATAAAATACGTTCTTGGAAAAGTCCTGGCTATCATAGGTCTTTTGATGATCGTTCCGATGGTCACTGGCCTTATATACCGTGAAGACGAAGTTTTAGCTTATCTGATAGTCGGAGTCCTGAGTTTTGTGATCGGACATTTTTCCAGCAGGAAGAAACCCAAAAACACGATGTTCTACCTGAAAGAGGGCTGCGTAGTAACGGCTCTCTCGTGGATCCTGATCTCTGTAGTCGGCGCGATTCCATTCATGCTGACCGGAGAGATCCCGAATTTTATCGACGCGATGTTCGAGACTTCATCAGGTTTTACGACGACAGGCGCTTCGATACTGCAAGACGTAGAGGCGCTTTCACACGCTTCTCTGATCTGGCGAAGCTTCACTCACTGGATCGGCGGCATGGGAGTTCTCGTATTCCTGCTTGCTGTCATCCCGATGTCCGGCGGCTCAAATATCAACCTGATGCGTGCCGAATCCCCGGGACCTTCGGTCGGAAAACTCGTTCCAAAGATCAGAAGCTCAGCCAGCATCCTATACCGGATCTACTTCGGTATGACAGTAGTCCAGATTGTGCTTCTGATCATCGCAAAAATGCCTGTTTTTGACGCTCTGTGCATCACCTTCGGGTCAGCCGGAACTGGTGGTTTCGGTGTCAGAAATGACAGCTGCGGAAGCTACACTCCGCTTCAGCAGTGGATCACAGCGATTTTCTTTGTACTGTTCGGCGTGAATTTTAACTTCTATTATTATATACTCGCAAAGGATCCGAAGAAGAGCTTCAGGATGGAAGAGGTGAGAGCCTATTTTGGCATAATAGCAGCTTCCGTCTTCCTGATTTTTTTCAATATCTGCGGACGCTTCGACACAGTCTCTGCTGCCCTTCGCGCCGCCTTCTTTCAGGTCGGATCTATTATAACGACCACAGGTTATTCGACTGTAGACTTTAATCTCTGGCCTACCTTCTCGAAGGCTATACTGGTACTTCTGATGTTCATCGGAGCCTGCGCCGGTTCGACTGGCGGCGGCTTCAAGGTATCGAGGATCATCATCGCTTTCAAGACTTTCCTGAAAGAGGCGAACTCATACATCCACCCGAAGAGCGTCAAGAAGATAAAAATGGACGGAGAATGTGTCGAACACGACGTTATCCGCTCTGTGAATGTCTATATGATCACCTACCTGACGATTTTCGTCCTGTCGGTGCTTCTCGTATCGATAGAGGGAAAGGATCTGGTCACGACCTTCACCTCGGTGGCTGCCACATATAATAACATAGGACCGGGACTGGCCGAGGTGGGGCCTGCGGCAAACTTTGACAGTCTGTCATATTTTTCAAAGATCGTGCTGATATTCGACATGATCGCTGGAAGACTCGAGCTGTTCCCGCTCCTGATCCTCTTCCACCCGGCAGTACTTAAAGACATTTTCGTAAAGAAAAAATGCAGTCAGTCTGCAAAATAAAAAGAGCGCCCCTTTGGGGGCGCTTATTTTTTGATCTTATTTGGCGGCGATGACCTGGCGCATGTCGTAAAGGCCTGCCGGCTTTCCTTTAAGGAACTTCGCTGCTTCGACGGCACCTTTTGCAAAGACACTCTTCGAAGTGGCCTGATGCTTGAAAGTGATGACCTCGTCGTCTCCGGCGAAGATCACTTCATGCTCACCTACGATATTCCCACCGCGGATAGATGAGATACCGATCTCCTTCGGGTCTCTCTTCTGTCTTCTGTCGTGTCTGTCATAGATGTAAGTGTACTTCCCATCGGCTGCTTCATTCACCGCATCTGCAAGAGCTATGGCTGTTCCGCTTGGTGCATCGAGCTTCTGGTTGTGATGGGCTTCCACTATCTCCACATCGAATCCTGCGTCTGCAAATACCTTAGTGGCTTTTCCCAAAAGCTCAAACAGGGTATTGATGCCTAGGGACATATTTGCGGAGCGGAGGATGGCGACCTTTTTGGAAGTCTCGTTTACTTTTTCAATCTGCGCATCAGAAAGTCCTGTCGTACAGAGCACTACCGGGATCTGCTTTTCTGCGGCGTAGTCCAGAAGTCCGTCCACTGCCTTCGCATTTGAAAAATCGATGATAACGTCCGCATCCACGTCACACTCTGCCGGCCAAGCGTAGACCGGATAGTCGTTCTTCTGCTCGGTATATGGGTCAATGCCGGCCACGATCTGACAGTCATCATCGCCTGCTACTATCTGTGTAATGACCTGACCCATGTGGCCATTAGCACCGTTCATTATAATACGCGTCATAGTAATCCGTAATCCTTCATAGCTTTCTTAAGTTTCTCGAGGTTCTCAGGCTCCATCTCACAGAGCGGCAGACGAAGAGGTCCGACCTCTTTTCCCATCAGGTTCATGGCTGTCTTTACAGGGATAGGGTTTACCTCGCAGAAGAGAGCGTCGACAAGTGGAAGCTCGCGGAGCTGGATCTGTCTGGCCTTCTCTATGTCACCGTTCAGGAAGCTCATGACCATTTCATGTACGTCGTGCGGAGCTACGTTTGAAACCACTGAAATGACTCCGATGCCGCCGAGTGAAAGGATAGGAACTACGAGTCCGTCCTCTCCCGAGTAAAGCTCGATATCTCCGTCACAGAGTCTCATCATCTCTGAAGTCTGTGCGAGATTTGCGGTAGCGTCCTTTACTCCGACGATATTCTTCTTAGTCTTACGAAGAGTAGCTACTGTCTGCGGAGCGATGTTCGTGCCTGTTCTTCCAGGAACGTTATACAGGATCAGCGGAAGCTTCGTCGAATCTGCTATAGCGCTGTAGTGAGCGATAAGTCCCTTCTGTGTAGACTTGTTATAGTAAGGTGTAACAACTAATGCTGCATCTGCTCCGTGCTCCTCAGCCTCCTGTGTCAGCTGGATAGCCGTAGCCGTGCAGTTGCTTCCTGTTCCTGCTACTACCGGGATCCTGTGCTTTGTGAACTCTACAGCCTTCTTTATGCACTCGCTGTGCTCTTCCATAGAAAGGGTCGAACCCTCTCCTGTAGTACCAACGATAACGATGGCATCTGTACCGCCGGCAATCTGCTCTTCTATGATCTCTTCGAGCTTATCGTAATTCACCGATTCATCGGCATTCATAGGTGTGACGATGGCCACGCCTGCTCCTTTAAAAACAGCCATTTTTTCTCCTTCTACTTATTACTTTCATCACTTATTTTAAAAATCTGGTCGCACTTTTTTCTCAGGCTCTCCGGCAGCACCGTCCCTGTGAGGATCAGCTGCATCGAATCCGTGCCAAGCGAGACCAGGTTCACCATGTCGTCTTCTGATATGATCCCCTCATCTGACAGGCCTAAAAATTCGTCGAGAACTAAGATGTCGCACTCCCCGGTCGTTAAAACCTTCTTTGCGAAACCGAGTCCGTTCAGGATATTCTGCTTCTCGTCTTTTTTCTCTTCGTCGCTCAGCTCGTTGAAATTATGCGTACTGCGTTCAAAAGAAAATGCCTTCACTTCAGGCTCGAGCCTTTTGAAATAGTCCTCATCCAGCTGTCCTTTCAGGAACTGGATGATATAAACACTCTTCCCCACCGAGGCAGCCCTTATCGCGTTTCCGAGCGCCGCGGATGTCTTTCCCATCCCCGGACCGTAATATACCTGTATTTTTGCCATAAATACCTCGCTATGACACCGGCAGACCCGTCCGCCGTTTATAATATAATCTTTAGTATTTTATCACAAATCTCGTCTTTACGCAAAGACTCATTGCCGTCAGATTGCCTAAATTTTTCGTATTATTTGAAGGAATTTCGTCATTTTTCTTATAGTGTTTGGCAGTGCCAGGTGATATAATATAAAAGTTGCATTGCAATCAAATAATCGAATAAATGAGGTGTAAAAATGATTCAGACAAGAGAAGATATCAGAAACGTCGCGATCATCGCACATGTCGATCACGGTAAAACGACGCTTGTAGATCAGCTGTTAAGGCAGAGCGGTGTCTTCCGGGAGAATCAGGAAGTGCAGGAGCGTGTCATGGATTCAGGTGCCATCGAGCGTGAGCGTGGAATCACGATCCTGTCAAAAAATACAGCCGTAAAGTATAAAGACGTAAAGATAAATATCGTCGATACCCCGGGACACGCTGATTTCGGCGGCGAGGTTGAGCGTATTTTAAAAATGGTCGACGGCGTTGTTCTTCTTGTCGACGCGTTCGAGGGCGTTATGCCACAGACGAAGTTCGTTCTGATGAAGGCTCTGGCATTAAACCTTCCGGTCATCGTATGTATCAACAAAATTGACCGTCCTGGTGCCAGACCTGCAGAAGTAGTCGATGAGACTCTTGAGCTTTTTATGGATCTCGACGCTACTGACGAGCAGTTGGATGCTCCGTTCATCTACGCATCAGCAAAAGACGGCTACGCTATAAACGAACTCGGCGATGAGAAAAAGGATATGACTCCGCTTTTCGAAGCCATCCTGAAGTACATCCCGGCTCCTACAGGTGACCCGGATGCCAATACCCAGGTACTGATCTCTACTATCGACTATAATGATTACGTAGGCCGTATCGGTATCGGTAAAGTATCAAACGGTTCTATAAAGCTGAACCAGAACGCCGTAGTTGTAAATCACCACGATCCGGATAAGAAAGAAAATGTCCGTATCTCGAAGCTCTACGAGTTCGAAGGTCTGAACAAGGTCGATGTCGAAGAGGCAAAGATCGGTTCGATCGTAGCTATCTCAGGTATCGCTGATCTCCACATAGGTGATACGATCTGCGGAACTGACGGTGACCCTGTGGCTATCCCGTTCCAGAAGATTTCTGAGCCTACCATCGCCATGAACTTCATAGTAAATGACAGCCCGTTCGCCGGAACCGAAGGCAAATACGTGACCAGCCGTCACATCAGAGACAGACTTTATAAAGAGCTGAATACAGATGTATCTCTCAGAGTAGAGGATACAGACAGCCCTGATACGTTCAAGGTATCAGGCCGTGGTGAGCTTCATCTGTCAGTACTTATCGAGGAGATGAGACGTGAAGGATATGAGTTTGCCGTAAGTAAGGCTGAGGTTCTCTATCACTATGACGAGAATGGAAAGAAGCTCGAGCCTATGGAGAGAGCTTACGTCGATGTCCCGGATGAGTTCCAGGGTGTCGTTATCGAGAAGCTTTCAGCACGTAAGGGTGAGCTCCAGGGTATGCGTCCTATCACCGGAGGCTACACCCGTCTCGAGTTCGTGATCCCGGCCAGAGGCATGATCGGTTACAGAGGCGACTTCATGACAGATACCAAGGGTAACGGTATCATAAATACAGTCTTTGAAGGCTACGCTCCATATAAGGGAGAAATCGCTTACAGAAAACAGGGTTCCCTTATCGCTTACGAGGCCGGAGAGTCTGTTACCTATGGACTTTTCGCAGCTCAGGACCGTGGTACACTTTTCATCGGACCTGGTGAGAAGGTTTACTCAGGAATGGTAATCGGCGCTTCAAACCGTGCTGAGGACATCGAGATCAACGTCTGCAAGAAGAAGCATCTGACAAATACCCGTACTTCTTCATCAGATGAAGCTCTGACCCTCGTTCCGCCAAAGATACTCTCACTCGAGCAGGCTCTCGACTTTATCGAGACTGATGAGCTCCTTGAGGTAACACCGGAGCATCTCCGTATCAGAAAGAAGATCCTCGATCCTCTTCAGAGAAAGAGAGCTATGATCAGAAGAAATAACAACCAGTAATTTTTCAAATAAAAAGGCTCGCTACGGCGGGTCTTTTTTTGTTGAAGAAACTATTTAAAAGGGTTATAATCTATGTATTGACAGAAATACACAGGAGGATTTTTTATGTTAGAGTACCGTTATGATACCCAGCTTCTTATCGATGGAGAGGATCTCGATGAGGACGAGATAAACGATTATTTCGTACAGAACTTCAAGGGGGACTGCCTTTTGGCCGTAGGCGACGAGGACCTGATAAAAATACACTATCATACGAATGAGCCTTGGAAAGTGCTTGAGTACTGTGCTTCACTCGGCGAGATCTATGACATAGTCGTAGAGGACATGGACCGCCAGGCGAGAGGACTTCACGGCTGATTTTTCAGGAGGAGGTATACAGATGGACGACGGACGCGATTATTTAGCTAGAGTTAAAAAATACCGTGAGAGCAAAAATCACACGGAACTCAAATACTGCAGGATCTGTGGCAGAGCCTTTCCATATAATGGCGAGGGCGATATCATCTGTCCCCGATGCATCCAGAAGGAGCAGGATGATTTCGAAAGAGTAAAAAAATACCTAAGCGAGAATCATTCCACCGAGAAGGAAACTGCCGAGGCTACAGGAGTTCCCGAAGTTACCCTGACCAAATGGGTCAGAGAGGGAAGGCTTTCCTTCGGAGCCGGTGTATCCGGACTTAGCTGCGAGATGTGCGGCAAGCCTATCCGCACCGGAAAGCTCTGTGCTGACTGCCAGAAGAAAGTAAGTAAAAAAGGATATTCCACCAACCGGTCAAATAACTATGGAAAAATGCGTTTTGCCGGCAGGGATAATTGACCGGATCTATCGAAGGCCCTGCCGTCCATTCAGGGGAAGGAGCGGCCTATGAACAAGCTGACAGATTACGATCAGGAGAGAAAAAAATCTATAAGCAGACTCTCGGAGATTATGACCTCAGGTACTGCACAGAGTGCGGGAGACTTTTCGCGTATCCTGGTTACGGACCGAATATCTGCCGTGACTGCCTGAACAAAGATCAGACTGATTTCGACAAAGTCCGTGAATACCTGGAAACGCACGACTCGAGTCTACCGAAGACAGCGGTCGATACCGGCGTGCCCCCGAAGAAGCTGTATCAGTGGGTCCGTGAGGAGAGACTTTACTTCAAAGACGCTGAAGGAAGCGGAC
>Ga0256407_10008239_pt1 | contig 15387 bp, 9 predicted proteins | sample RumenRJG_04DNA_FD_193489 | JGI IMG/M metagenome (GOLD analysis project Ga0256407, IMG submission 193489) | Bovine rumen microbial communities from Lethbridge, Alberta, Canada - RJG_04 | ecosystem: Host-associated > Mammals > Digestive system > Stomach > Rumen | place: Canada: Alberta | collected...
TCTGCGTCAACTGCCGTCCGGGCGCCACCTGCGCCAGCATTGCCACGCCCCACAGCCCCAGCCATAATATGGTCACCACAGCCCGTCTCATCGCCGCTGGGGATTATGGTTGAGGATAACAAACGACTGAGCCTTGTCGGTGTCGTTGGTCACAGTGATGGCAATGGCATCCTGCCTGCTCACAGCACCCAGGTCGACAAATGCCACGCCGTTGCCGCGGTCGGTGGCGAGCTTGCCGCCCACCCTGAACGTGAGCTTGGCCTTGGGGTCGTAAGCCACAAACATGAACTGCTGGTGGCCGATGTGCCCCGTCAGCGAGTAGGTGACCGTCTGTCGGGGCTGGACGGTCTTCTCGATAGCCGAGTAGTGGACATCCTTCTCGGTACTGTTGAAGTAGTCGCCCTTCGACACCATGCCTGTGTTCTGACGGTTGTGGACGTAAGTCACCACCTGGTTGACCATGAACGGATTGCATCCCTTGCCGCGTGCTTCTCCGGCACTTGTTCCCAGGTTGTCCAGCAGTGTGACCTTGGGCATCTGGCTGGCCGACCACTCGGCCACCAGCCGGTTGCGGGCCTCGGTTTTGGCTTTGCGCAGACCGGCCACACCTTGCGCCATGCGCGTCAGGTGTGCGTCCTGGGCCGGCAAGGCGATGCTCACTGCCGTGCACAACAGGACCAAAAATGTCAGTCTTTTCATCATTCTGAAGGTTAGAGGTTATGAGTACATGGAATCCGATGCCAGGTCGCGTGAGCCCTAGGTCATCCGCTCGGGCCATTGTTTCTCGTTGCTCGACCCACAGGCTCTCTCCTCCATCCGGTCGCCCCTCACAGGCCGCTCGGTGCGGCACTGTGCCAAGCCGTCGCGTGCCATGGCGGCCAACTCGCTCAGAGCGATACGCTGTCCCGGGTGGGCACACAAGCATCGCTGCACCAGAGGCGTCAGCCGCCTGTGCTCCTTGGGGAGCACAGGCAGTGCCACCTGCGGGTGCTTCAGCTGATAGGCCGAGCCATAGCCCCCGAAGATGACCCGCCCCGTGGCGGCATAGCACACCAGTGCCCCGATGCTCCACACCAGCTGCGCCTCCCTGTCGACACCGTCACCGCCATGTTCTGGAGCCAGGAACGCCGGCTCGGGCTGCCCGTCATCGGCCAGACGAAACGCCTCGCCGTCGACAATGATGCCGTCCGGGGCCAGACTTCGGCCAGCCTCAATGCCACCCTGTGCCTCTTGGCACAAGTCGGCCACCAGTTGCCACAACGCCCTTTCAGGACAATATCCAGCAATGTCGCGCAACACAACAGTTGTCATCGCTCACCCCCTCTCTTTATCTCGGTCACCGGCACGGCCCACTTGTAGAGGCCACTGCTCACACTGTCGACGCGCGACACCAGCCCCACGGCCAGCACCTTGCTCCCGACCAGGGCCATCACCGGTCCACCCGAATAACCATGGTTGATATTGCTCTCAATGAAGATGTTCTCGTCCTCGACTTGCGGCTGCCGCACGATGCTGCCGTGGGCAAACATCACCTGCTTGTCGGCCAGCGCGGTCATGGGATAGCCACAGACCATGACCTTGTCGCCCCGCCGCAGCCGCCCCAGGTCATCGCGAGAGGCCAGTTGCACCTGCCCTCCTTGCGGCAGCCCGTCGATCCACACGATGTCGCCCATGGCCATGCGGGTGTCGGCAAAATAAGGCCGTATCGAACGCCAGTAGTACTCATGGGCAAAGTCGGCCAGGACAAACACGCCGTCACGCTCGCGAGTGATGTGCACACACGAGTCGGTCGAGGCAAACGAGTACCTCTTCTCGCCCAGGAAGTCGTAGACACTGAAGTGCGCACGCAACACCATGGCTGTGTCGCAGTCCCGGGCATGCGTCTGCCCGAAGGTCTCGGTCTCGATGGCCCATCGCACCACATCGTCGGCCGACAGGTCTTCGACCCGGCAGGTGAGGTCCAGGTCGGTGCCGAGCCAATACTCGACACAGTGGCGCGCCGTGACCAGCAGACTGTCGGTGGTGAGAAAAGCGGTGCCTGTCGGTGCCTGACCGGCAAGGACGCAAGTGTTGATGACTCTCTCCACCCCACCGACAACCAGCAGCTGCTGCACCGAGTCGACACGCACCGAGTAGATGGACTGCTCCAGTGGCGCCACATCGCTGTGGTCAATCGTCCGCCTTCCGGCCAGTAGGGGCAGCAAGGCCAGGGCGGCAAACACCATTGCGGCCACTGTGGCCCATCGCCAGCCCTGCCGACCGTCGGCCTGAACCTCAAACCGGTCGTCGTGATGAATGCCGAAGCGCAGACCCATCGTCTGCCCGTCAAAGCGGATGATGTCGCCGTCGGCCAGTTGCCGACCATAGCCGATGTCGCCCTGCCCCACAATAGTGATGCCCACATGCGGCGAACGCCTGACGATGCGCCAGCTGTGGCCATCGTCGTTGCGCACGATGGCGGCATAGCACTCGGGCCGGTAGGATCCGGCATCATAGCGCACGTCGCAGTCACCGGCATCGCCCAGCATGACCACCGGGGTGTCAAACTTGAGTAGCTGTCCGGACGGGTGATAATCATTGCCGCCACGGCATTGCAGACTGTAATACCATCGTTTCGGTTTCATGGCCGTGCGCTGTCTTGAACGAACGACTTGGCTATCAGTGGCAAGGCGGCACAGAGGCACAAGTCGTAGACTGCCACCGACTTGCCGGTCTCGTCGGGCCGCAAGTCGGCGTAGGCCCGCAGGTCGTAGTGCACCATCCGGCTCTTGAGGCTTGGCTTGAGACTGATGTCCCGTTCCAGCATCTGCTGCTCGTTGTCGGTGCAGGGCCGATAGCCCAGGATGAGCTGCGCCACGCTCCAGCGGTTGTGCTCGACCTGCGCCAGCAGCTCCATGTCGCGCTGCGTGATGTCATAGAACTGGTCCCACTCGTCGTCGCGCAGTCCGATGCTGCGCAGCTTGGTGGCCACGGTCAGGGCGTTGCAGATGCTTGACTGGCGCTTGACTGCCGGCAGCCGCGCCCATGCCGCGTCGCGGGCCACCGGGTCGACCTCGACGGCATAGCGCATCTGCCAACGCTCGTCGTGCAGGTGCTCGGCATTGGCCTGATAGAACTGGTCATAGATGTGATTGACCACACGCGCCATCCTGACCCACGGCAGGGTGATGTCATAGCCCCGGTCGAGCATCCCGAAGGGGTGCAACCCACTGTAGCGTCCCTGCAGCCGCACCGTGCGCAACAAGGTGTCATCGCGCAGATAGACGTGCACCGGGATGCCGCCGTCCAGCACCGCGTCGGGCAGCTGCATGGCATCGGCGATGTTCAGCCGGCAGTCCTCGCCGGCCATCACCACGGTGAGCAGCTGCCGCGGGTCGCGCGACCACTGCGACAGCTTGTCCTGCACCACGGGATGGGCCACCGTCGCGTCGACCAACTCCCACTCGACATCGACAAAGTCCTCGCGCCGCCCCTCGTAGGTGGGACGGTGCAGCTGCAGCACGCCATGCTCCAGCGAGGGGTTGACCAGGCGATAGTAGCTGTTGTCGAACAGATGCCGATAGCGCGCCGTCCAGTCGGCCAGCACAGTGGTGGCCCCCGGAGCAATCACCGTGACGCGCGTGCGCAGCGAGTGGTCGCGCACATAGTTGGGATAGTGTGCAACCAGTGCCGCGTGGATGGCCACGGCCCGGGCCATCTCGCCCATGCCGAACAGCACCAGGTGCACATGCCTGTCGCCGGCCAGAGTGATGGGCTGGCGGTCAAGCACCAGTTGGCGGCTCCACACCTCGTGCATAGCGGTGGGATAGACGTCCATCTTGGCTGTGATGTCCGGGTCCAGGTCGCACTGATGCAGCATCTGCAGGGTGGAGTCGTGGCTCACCACCAGATGGCACAGCACCCTGGGGTCGCCCGCCGCGGGGCCGTCCGTGTCGGGGTCCGGGCAAGCCAGCGCCAGCTCGTGCAGCCGTGCCAGCACCCTGTCGTCGTCGCCCGCCGACAGCAGCACCAGCTCGCCGCACCGCGTCATGTCCACCGTCTGCGCCAGGTCGGCATGATGTTCCACCTCACGCCCCAGCCGGCGGCACTGGCCCACCAAGTCGCCGGCCAGCGGATGGTCGCCCAGTATAATTGTCAATTTTTTCATTCGTTGCATGAGTTTACAATATCCTCGATGAAGTCGCAGCGCAGACACACCAGCAGCTCCTCGGCATAGTCGCGCAGCAAGCCCTTGTAATAGGTCACGTCGCGGTGGTTGGTGTGTGTGAGCCGCTCCCACAGTGTGCGGCGCGTGGCGTCGCGATGGGCATGCTCCACGGCCTGGCGCTCGTCGTCGGTCATGAGCATGGCCAGGTGACGCTTGTCCAGCAGGTCGTCGAGCGAGCGCGTGTCATCGCCCCTGACCTCGTCCCACAGGCCACGCAGAAATTCAAAATACTCGGCCTCAATCTGCAGCGGCAGCTCCTTGGCATAGTCGCCAATCGTCTCGGGCCTGACCGTGGCCGCCTCATGCACCAGCCCGCCGAAGTAGCGCTCCAGCAGCTCCCTCTCCTTGCCCCTGCACCGGGCCTCAATCTCGTTCTTCAACAACATATTATTATCATTCACTTTCTAACTCAACTCGTTTTATTTAACCTTGATTGTATCCAATCGTTTCAACAATTTTTCCTTTTGCCTGGTAGTCAATCCTCTATTATCTCTGACTGCCTCTTTCAAAGATGGGATATGCACGACAATTCCTCCTACGCTTATTGCATATTCTATCTTAACAATTATTGCATCCTGCAAATACAATAATTGATTATCGCCGTCCAACTTGCTTTGTAGGGTATAATAGACATTTGGCGGAGTGCCGTTAAGTGGAACTAGACTTGCAGTAGTCTTATCGGTACTACGATACAAGAAATTACCACTGCAGCAGTCGTAATCTAATACTCCCACTGGCATCCTTTTGCATTCTTTGTTATCCATTAGTGCCCGAATCACCCAATCTTCCCCCTCTTTAACAATGTATTTTCCATCTCTAAACAAATCGAGGCACAAGTTTCTAAAACCAAGATTTCTTTCTGGCAACACTAATTCTTTAATAGGCCTACAACCTTCTTTTCCTACACGATAAAACGAACATGTTTTGAACTCTTCGGGACAGAAAAAGAAAGTAGAATCATTTATATAGTCCCACTCATCCTCTTTTTTCCCCAATAGCGTACTCTTCCTGTTCTCAATGTCATAGCAAAAAACATTGTTGCTTGTTGAGTCAGTATAGATGACAGAAAAACCACGAGCTTTATATGAAGCAGAAGCAATCGAAGACAACGAGTCGATCCGTGAACTTATTGGATCAACGAATAAATGCGGCAAATGATTTCCCTCCTGCTCGACCAAATGTATCTTGCCGCCCAACCACCCATTAATCTTATATCCGAGACCAACACCAAACTTTTCTTTCTTAATCGGCAATGAATTGGCTTCATAGATAACCAAAGAGTCACCTTCCATTACTGCCATCTTACCTTTTCCATCATCACAAAAACCGTACAAAGTCAAAAAAGGTGACAAAATGGGCAACATGGCATCATTTCTAGATTTCGTTTTCAAATCGTAGACCATGTCTTCAGTTGACCCATATCTGTCAATCAACAGCCATCTTTCTCCTATCAATCTATATTTCCACACACTGTCAACACAGAAAGGATTAGCAGAACCTGAAATAGACTCTATATAGAGTAAATGACCTCTGGGTGCTTCATAAATCATCCAATCACCATGTCTGGAAAACCAAGACCTCGATTGATTACTTGAACGAAAATGTTGTGAACGCCTTGCGTCAACATATTGCACATGTCCTGCGGAATCAAGGAAAGCAATACCTCCATCTGCATAATCGTGAACATCAGAAACATAAACACCAGACAAAACATTATTTCCGTTTGCCATATTCAGCAGAGACTGCGCCCAGCTGTAGGTCATTGCGTCAATCGAGTCGCAAGCCATCAGTCGGTCATATACAATCTTACTCACACGCTCCCAGTTCTCCTCGGCCACCATTTTGTCCAAATCATTGTTGGCTCTCCACGTTTTGCCCCACCACATACAGCAAACGATAATGCCAGACAACACAGCGATGGCGGTGATTACCTCCCTGTATTTGTGCCATGCCTCAGTGATTTCTGCTTTTAATGCCCTGAGACTCTCCTTTAAATAGCTCCTGGTGAATTGTCTTTTCCAATTGAAAAGCTTCTCGGCGCTAGAATTGAAAAGCCTAATGCAGGCGTATGCCACAGCGACAGTGAGCAATGTGGCAACAACAGAACCAATCACTTGATTTTTAGGAAATATAGCCAAGAAGCACAACCAATAAACAACAGCCCCCAGACACACCGAGAGGAACACAATCAACAGCGACAGCCCCCACCTCTTGAAAAACAACCAAACAAAACATGACAGGACAAGCAATCCGGCAAGGAGCAGTAAACCTATGAGGGGAAACCCTTTGATGTAGCCTGAAACGTTGGATATAATTGCCTCCCAGCCCCATGACAATCGCTTTAACAGTCCTGACTCAATTATATTATAGTCTTGAAAATTATTGGACTTTGCAAACAAGTCTCCAGTTCCGTAGGGTACTATGATTGTACGCAAAAGTGATTCCTGATTATCATAGAATTTGACTCTTATCGGCAAAAGGTATTGCTTGAGACGATAATAGGGAGATGAAAATTTAAACTCTACCTCTTTGACATCTTGAACATGCTCACCAATGATGTGTAACTGAAATACTGTGGAATTGCACCATTCTGCTGTTGACAGGGTTAATCTCTCGCATGATGAACGAACGCAAACAAATCCCGAAGACAAATTGTAAAAGATACCGTTTTCCCACTTACACCGTATGGGATCGGTTGATGTGTCAGGAGCTTCTGGCACATAATAGCTTAGACTCACTCCGGTAGCCTTATTAGTAAACAAACAGGGTTCTTTTTTGTTGCTATTCGCCCTATCGACTCGATATATGGCGCCATTTTCGCTAATATATCTATATTCTTTTTCGGAGTCTTCTTTGCCAACAAGATTGATTTCTTCGATTTTCAGACATTCCGAAAAGATATTGTCTGGCCAACGATTGCTGTAACGTAATAGCGAACATCCTCTTGCAAAAGTGACTTTTTTCAGATTCCTGCAATCGGCAAACGCACGGGGGCGAATGAGCGTTTGACAATCTCCATCAAAAACCACTTCCACTAACGAGTCCAAACCTGCAAAAGCACCCTCATCAATCACTTTGACCTTGTCTGTGATTTGCACCTTTCGCGATAAGTGTCTAACTACCTGCTTTTTATCAATAACCGAATCTGACCATTGACAGTCATCTGAATATTTTTGTGGCTTTAACGTAACTCCATTGAGGCACAAACTATCTTGATTGTCAAACCCTTCAGGGAATGGCACATACGTTACACTATCATTTTTTGTGGTAAATAGCATCTGTTTATTTTTCAGATCCCACAGCACATTATCTCGCCATAAAAGATTGCTGTTCGTCGGTGGTATCTTGAAATCAATATTCTTAACAACATGACTGTTATCGAATGTGAACGTTTTGGTGCATTCAGCCAACTCGATGGTCAAATTATTGATGGTATCATTTGTATATCTACTTATTAGCGCAAGCTCTTCGACACCTTTGCCAACACTGATTCTCTTCAACTGGTTTATCTCTCCGCTTACTTTAAGTTTGATGGATTTATCACCACTGACACTCAATTCTGACAACTGTCCTCTACTGTCTACATAGACTTCATAGTTGCTACGGTTGGTCAGATTGAGCGTTTGGACAAAAGGATAATCCATAGAAGAAAATGACGCTGTGTCGGTAGTTAGGGAGTTGCTCATATCAACCAGATATCCACGATTATTCAAGTCAACACCCCTATACCCGACAAACAGTGCAAGAGCCAGCACAGCCAGCACTCCGGCAATTAAAACCTTGCTACGCAGTTCCGCTACTTTGCGGTGTTCAAGTTTTTCGGCGACTGCTAGTGCCAAGCGATCGTGGACAAACGCGACATACTTCTTTTTTTTCTCGTTAGCATCATTGGTATCAAAGGTGTCAATCTTGAGAATGTGCGCTTTAGCCAGCCCATCAATGTCGATACCTTTCAGCCGCGTGTCGGATGTTGCCACACGCAACCGGGTTTTGTCCTGGTCAATCAACACATCTTCCAAGACATATTGTTTCCTGCCTGAAATGTTCAGTTCGCTTAGCTTCGACAGATAGTAGTTGTAAATAATATCATTATAATTCAAAAGATTAATATCACAGTCAGGATTCTTGCAACACTCCTCGAACAACACATAAGCAACAAGCGACACAATGATAGCCGGGGCCTCATCGCCTTCGCCCTGTTCGAACATGGTTCCTAAAATCTTTTTGGTGATTATTTCAGACCCATCCTTAATCTTTTTAAGTGCTTTGCTTGCATTGTCATCGTCGACATCAAGTGACTGATTGCTCAACACCTCCATGGCTTGTGCGCGTGTGAGTGGGCGCAGGAAGTAGCGGTTGCGCATGAGCAGGGGGATGTAGCTCTTCTGCGAGCACCAGTAGTCCAGCTCGCCGATATACTCATATCGCAGCGAGAACAGGGCCTTGAACAGCTTGGTCTGCGGCAAGCGGTCATAGCTGATCTGCTTTTTAGCGAGTTCCTTGGCAATATCGTCCGGGCACACGTCACGCATCAGCATCTCCAGCCAGGTGAAGAACTGCTGCTTCCACTTGGCCCTGAAAATCTCCTCAAACTGGTCAAAGATTAGGACTGGAATGTAATAGGTGGCACGAATCCGCAGTCTTTCTGTCCTTAATTTCCACCACAGTGGGACTGTTGCTGGTTTATTGACATCTTGAGAGTCTTCTTTTTGAATGAATTTGGCTACTTGTTCACTTACATCTTGAAAGTATTCTTCTTGAATGAATTTGCAATCCTCCAATTCATACCCATACTGCTTTGCATATAGTTTGATGCAATTGTTTATCTTGTCTAAAATTAACTTGTCAAAGTCAGGCACATTTTTACTGGCATACTCATCCGATGTAAAAATGATTTTAACCGGGAACAGCCCCAATTGACGCACTTTTGGGCATATTCCCGCATTAATCAGAGAACTTTTCCCATCGCCAGATGCAGCATAGCAAACGACGCTCTCGTTCTGCTGCAACATGGTGAGCATAGCCTCTGTGTCCTTATCGCGGCCTTTAAACCTGAATTTATCCTTTTCCTCGTATGTACTTAAAGCAAGCCAGGGATTTTTCATGCCTTTTGTTCATTAATTTCTAGTGATTATATTTAAAATAATCCCAACCGGCATTGAAAGCAAACTTGCCAACCTCTTGTAAATTACAAGTTGCCATCTGTCTTCCTCTAAATAGTTTTTCAGGGAAATAAAGTGAATTGTGACTGTAGCTTTCAACATGTTGCTGATCTATTGGAACAACACGGTCTCTCTCTCCTAGTATTATAACCGGCACACAATAATTCTCATATCCTCGCAACGTCATCCATTGTTCAGCCATCATAAGCTCAGCCATAACTCCCGACAATTCTTGAGACAATCTGTATGCACATTGTGACTCATTTTGGTCTACTTCGTCCTTCTTTCTCAAGAAATCACTTTGAGCTATTTTCAATTTTTTACAAGCACTCTCTCGATCTCCTTTCTCCTTTGCCTTACCCAAATAGTTAGCCGTTAGAATTGGCAAGAAATATCGTGATTTCTTTAAGGCAGTAATAATGTTTTTCCAATACTCTTCACCTTCGTTCAATATCCCACCGTCGGTCGATTTTGCATCATCAACCCAAACTTTCAAACCACTTTCCTTTAGTCTAGCAACCAAGCCGGTTATTTTTTGTGAATCTTCGCTTGCATGTGAAATAAAGAAATCATACTCCTTGTTGTGAGGCTCATATTCTTTTGAATCAGTTTCCATCTCCAACTTGCGATTTTTCAGCTCTTTGACGAATCCTTGCATCACCGCCGACAAGTCAGTTTCATTTATAAACTCAATGCCCTTCAAAAAAAGATTCAATCCACCATCCGCACTTTGTCTATCACTCATATAGTAACCAGGACCATTGCTGTAAACACTCCTACCATAGATAGGTGACAAAACAAAGCGAAACAACCAATCAGGTGTGTCATTGCCCAACACCAAGAGTATTTTTCGTAGATTCACATCATTAAGGTAAGATGTCAGATTTGTTAATGCATACTCAGGCTTATAAATATAGAGAAGATAATTCAAAAGCTGCTTATCATTGTAGCACCAATTTGCATCCATTAATTGAGCCTTACCGAAGATATGATAGACATAGTTGTACTGTTTGAAATCAAGTTGATTTTCATGACATGATTTGTTTTCTTTCTGCGCCATAATATTCCAGTAATCTTTATAAGCACTGGGTTTCAACTCTTTTTCTATTATAGGAAAGCAGCTGGTAGTAATAATCAAGGGAAATTGGCCTATCTCCAAGAAACTCTTTACATCTTCTCTCAAACATACCTCATGGCGTATTTCTTTTCCTTTAAACATCAAATTATATAAAATATCATTGATATCTTTGTTAATCTTACTCTCCAGCAAAGAAACCCCATAATACCTATCACTCAGCATTCGATTCAGCTCCTGATCACTAAAGGTAACGCCTTTGTCTTTATGACATTTCATCAATGCTTCGCCAATTAGGAATGTATGCAATTTCTGAATGTCTCCCCCATCAGACTTAAACTCAAACATATCCTCACAAACCACAGGCACTAACCTTCCTTGATCATACAGATTAACTAGAGCCTGTACATTTGCGTCGATATCAGATCCCTCAATGGGAGTTTTATCACCTTTCAACCCCGGACAGCTTGCCAGTAAGGATGTCATTGCACCAGCCCTATCTATATCTGACTGTAACTGGATATAGCCGTTTTGTGTTATTATAGGCCCAATCGGAAAGGTCTCATCGGCATATCCAATTTTAATGTCAATGTCATCCTGTGATTTGGACAATATCTCTCTTAATTCTTTAACCGTCATTTTATCCTTTTTATGCATTCTAGTAAAATTGGTTCATAACAAGGCATTGCCAAGCACCACACTACTACCATATCACACTAACTTAGAATGCTAAGTCGCCGACATCAGATAGTCCAGATAATTGTCTGGAGTAATGCTACAAGAACCATTATCTTTTTTTCTAATTACCATGCCCCGCAGTGTTTGACACGTGCCAGGCACTGTGTGGGCACCAGAGTACCTATTTCGGCTTCGAGAGGTCAGGCTTCGCCTGAGTTCTGGGGGGCGGGGGTGTCGTCGGCTTGGCCCATGGTTGGCCAGCGGGTGAGGTCGACGACGTTGTAGTCGTAGCTGCGGGTCGCGTCGTCGGGCAGGTCTTGCCAGGAGCAGAGGCAGTTGTGCAGCAGGCGGACTTCGTCTTTCGCGCCCAACCGGTAGCCGAGAATCTCGTGGGCGGCGTTCCAGCGCAGGTGCTCGGTCCAGGCCAGGGTGTCGAGCACAGCGGTCAAGCGGTCGAAGTCTTCCTGCGGCATCTGTGCGGGCTTCTCGTAGACGATAGAATCAGCCGGCCGCGTGAGCTTCCATTGCGCCAACAACGGATAGTCCTTGCCCAGGGCGGCCCGGGCCAGCAGCGCCTTGGTGGCCTCATGCAGACTGTTGGCGAAGTTCTGGCACTGCGTGCGTCTGAGCCACATCACGCCCGACATGGTGGGGTAATAGTGGCACTGCTGCTCCCGGCACAGATATTCGTCGGTGAGCTGCATGATGTCGCGCCGCTCACCGTCCCAGTCCGGACGGGGCTTGTCGGCGGCGTATCGCTGGTCATACCTCTGCTTGAACGTCTTGGCCCGCTGTAGCGTCTGGTCGCCGACCACCTGGTCGTAGGTGTAAATCTGGCTGTCGGTGCCAAAGAGGATGATGGTCTGTGGCAACCCCTCGCTGTGGAGGGTGACCTGCCGCTGATGACTATCGCCATCGCAGTGCCGCTGAGCCTGGCACAGGGTGTTGTAGTGCCGGCGAATCTTGTCGTAGAAGCCTCCGGCATCGCCATGCACGCGCACCAGGATGCGGAAGCGCTTGCCGCGGTCGCCCCACAGCGTGTCCTTGTAGCGCATGGCCAGGCGGAAGATGCGCACGGCCATGTTGACGTTCAGCTCGTCGTCGCCGGTGGCCAGGACCACATAGTTGAGCTGTCCAATCCACTCGTCGACCAAGTGGCGGTAGAAGTCGACACTGTCGCAGTCCATCTGGTGCAGGGTGAGGCACGCCCGTGCCATCGGCTGCCCGGACAGGAAGGGCATGGCCGGCGCCACAGCGGGCGCATTGGCCACAAAACGCCCGGCCAAGTCGGCCATGCCGCGGTCCACCACATCGCAGCGGAACGGTGCGCGCCGCACCTGATGGGGCGTGCTCCACTGCCCGGCGAACGCGCCGAACTCATAGAGGAAGCGCACCACGTCCTGCCCCACCTCGCCGAAGCCCACCACCAGCGCGCGGAAAGTCGACGACACGGTGGCGTCGGGCTGCACGTCGACAAAGTTGGCCGGATGCAGGTCGCTGTCTTTCTTCAGCAGGTCGGCGGTGAGGCGCGACGAGTCGATGACCTTGACCTGCAGCCGCTCATGGTACTGCCTGTCCTCGATGACGCGATGCACACTGTTGTACCTGGCGTGGCAGTAGAACGTGGCCCTCTGCGTTTTGTCGCCATTCTCCAGAAAGTCGTGAATCGTCTTGTCGGCACTCAACATGTCGGCCATGACCACGTTGTCATTCTCGAGGTCGGACATGAAGAAGATGTGCAGCTCGCCGGAGGTGCGCTTGATGAGCCTGGCCACGCGCCTGAGGCGCATCGTCCGGCGCAGGAAGTCGGTGTCGGCCACGTCACCGTCGAGCGACGGATGAGCAAACGTGCTGGTGGTCAGGCATCCCAGGCGGTGCAGGCGGTCGACATCGCGGTCGTTCATCTTGACAAAGTTGAACAGCCGCTCCATGGCGTTGCGGTCGCTCGTCTTGTTGCCGGCGGCCTCGGTGCGCACCACGATGACGCGGTGGGCCAGCTGACCGTCTTGCCGGTGATGGCGGTTGATGCTTTCGGCCAGACAATAGGACGCGTCATTCAGCCCCCAGAAGACGTAGGTCGCCTGCCTGCGGCGAGAGAAGAGCGAAGCAAAGAAGAGCCTGACCTCGGCCACGATATTGAACCCGAAGTGCTTGATGACAAACAACATGCTCACCACAGCCGCCGCAAGGTGGGTCACCGAGAAGAAGAACATGAAAACCTCGTTGTTGTGGAACGGCTCGTGGATGGCACTGACATCACTGTCGAGCAAGAAGATGCCGAAGGCATGCAGGATGGCCATGGGCATGTTGCCCAGCAGCGACGACGGGGCACCGGTGTACATGCCCACGTCGTAGGTGACAAATCCGGCGAGCCACACCCCGACAAATGCCCAGGTCAGCCGCAGATTGGCCAGGCGCGCAAAGGAGCGGTAACGCTTGTTGGTCAGCCAGAGCAAGGCCAGCAGCAGCACCACCACCACGCCGCCGCCAATCAGACTCCCCACCCCCAAGGGCCACAGATGATCCCAAGGCACGCGCTCGCATGTATGCTCCAAGGGAGGGATGCCACATCCCTCCAGCCATGAATTCAACCCACAGCACAGTAGCAATTTATAATTCATAATTCATATTTTATAATTCATAATTGACTCATAGTACAACAGTTATAGGCTTACTTCCGACTATATCCTACTATCCTACCACATCACAGCTATAGTGACTGGGATTCAGACCTTCTGGATGAAGGCGGTGGGGATGTAGGCGGTGGAGATGAGGCCCAGGCCGGAGAGCTGGATGACCACTCGCTGCTGGCCGGCGACACGAGCCACTCGGCCAGTGACACCGGCAAAGGCACCGGCGGTGACTCGCACCAGGTCGCCGCCCTTGAAGTGGCACTGCTCGGGCGCGACCACAAGCAGGTGCTCGCTGCGGGTGCTGGTGGCCAGCACGAAGCTGAACATGTCGCTCTCGGGGATGGTGAGCGGTCTGTTGCGCGTGTGGTCGTGCTCGAGGGTGCTGAAGTGGTCGTAGTAGTAGCTGACGTATGGCAGACGGGAGTTGTCCTTGGCGTAGGAGTCTGCCTTCAGGGGTGTCGCGTAGACAAACAGCAGGTTGGGCACCAGCGGCTGCAGCCGGCGCACGTTCTTCCCGGCCAGCCGCTTGACCACATAGTGCATGGCCACATAGGCGTATGTTCCGTCCTGGACCATGGTGTCCTGCGCCTTGAGCTCACGGCCGTAGGATGCCCGCATGACATACCACCGCTTGTCCGGGTCATGGACATAACTCACCGACACCCCGGTCAGCGCACTACGGACATCGGGGAGGGCATCGGGCAGATGCCCGATGCTGGGAGGTTGGTCTCCACCTCGAGGAGGATTCACATTAGTCAATGTGACAGTCAATTGTCAAGGAGGCAACACTGGTGTTGTTGCCATGAGGTACAAGAAGAGTAAAAAACGAATTATCGTCAGAACCCGCAGCACGAGCAATGCGAGTCGGTGCAAAGTTACAGCTTTCGCAACACTCTTGCAAGAAAAATTCACACTTTTATTACAAAAATTAAATTTTGGCGAGAAAGAACCGTCCCCAATTCGCCAAAAGGTGGTGGATTGGGGACGGTTGTTTCTCGCCATTCAGTCGTTTTGGGCCAGTTTGTGCTTGGCCTTGCGGGTGTAGGTCTTCTTGGAGCGATGCGGGTGTGTGGTGCTGTGAAACCCTGGTCCGAGCAGTTCTTGCTGTGCCTCGCGCTGCCCGCGCCGCATGGCCTTGACGGCATCCCAGTTGACCGCCGTCACCCGGACTTTCTTGCCATGTTTTCGTGCCATTGTTGTCGTTTGTTGAGTGTGTTTGGATTACTGTGTCATTATCACTAGATTAGTTAAGGCAAAAATCATGCCAGTGCTGGGTCTATGACAAGAGCCACAAGGGGGGTGGAAGCATGGATGCGCTTCCACCCCCCCTGCAGGTCAGTCATGCCGTCACATTATTTGCCCAGCATGATGTTGATGATGGTGTTGACATCGGCGATGTCGACACGGCCATCGCTTGTGAGGTCGGCTGCTGTGGTCTGCTCGGCCTTGCCCAGCATGATGTTGATGACGTTGTTGATGTCGGCAATGTCGACATGCCCGTCACCGGTGAGGTCGCCGCGCAGGTCTGTGACCAGACGCACGACGTTGGATGGTGCGCTCTCGTTCGTGGCGTTGACGGCTGTGACGGTGTAGTTGCCCGCCAGCGCATCGGCCACGTCATATTCTGTGCCG
>Ga0256407_10008240_pt1 | contig 15386 bp, 10 predicted proteins | sample RumenRJG_04DNA_FD_193489 | JGI IMG/M metagenome (GOLD analysis project Ga0256407, IMG submission 193489) | Bovine rumen microbial communities from Lethbridge, Alberta, Canada - RJG_04 | ecosystem: Host-associated > Mammals > Digestive system > Stomach > Rumen | place: Canada: Alberta...
TAAAATCTATGAATGTTTTGATTAAGAATTATTTTATTATTTTTTTTTTCTAAATTATTTTTAGGTAAGAAATCGTTATATTCATCATAACTTTTACTTTTTATAAATTGAATATCATTATTTTGATATTTGATTTGTTTTGAATTATTATTATTAGGGATAAATGTTTCTTTTTTTTCTTTAATTATGAAATCATTTTCTACATTCCTATTTTTAAATAAAATTGTTCTTCTAAAGTTTTTTTTTGTGAAATTATATAATTTCATTTTATACTTTATTCAATTATTATTAGAATGATTTATAAAAATAATTTTATTAGATTTAAAATAAATATTTTCAAAAAAATTATTATTATTATTAAAAAAGTATATACTAAACAAATTAAAAAATAATTTTATTAAATTTAGATTATTTTAAATAATAAAAAATAAATAAAGACTTATGAATATGAAAATTCATAATATCAATGAAATTAAATCATACAATAGTGGAAATATATTACCTGAAAATAAAAATGATTTAAATGAAGAGCCATCAACAATAAATCAAAACATGACTCCACAAAAAGTAACTCAAATATCCTCAAAAACACTAAAAATAAAAGATTTAAACGGCACATCAAAAGAAAATATAAACTCAAACATTGATACAACATCATCAAATAATCAAAATATTAATTTAGGAAATAATTTTTCTAATAATAATATAATAAATAAAAAAAATGAAAAAATAAATGAAGTAATACATGAAAAAATAAAAGTAAATAAAAATAATAATCAAAGAGGAAATTTATCTCAAAGAACAATTGATCATACAAGATTAATTAATCCTTTAATTCCTCCAGCAGATCCTTTATTAAAAAGAACAATTTTACCTGTTGTGAATCCAAAATTTGGTAAAATGAAAACTCATATAATTTTACCTGAATTTATTGGAAAGGAACCAATAACGAAATTTGAATATAAACCTACTATTATTAATTTACAAAATCAAAATGAAAAAATGTATGAAGTTAATTTATATATTAATTCACATATTATGTTAAATAAATTAGTTTATTTGAAAACTTCTTTAAATAAAGATGGTTGTATTGATTTAGAAAATATTGTAAATGTTAAAAAATTAAATGTAAATTCTTCAATTGATTATAATGATAATGTAAATCAAGGAAATAATAATTTTAATAATAATATTATTGAAAATAAACCACCTACTTCATATAGTGTAAATCAAAATGAGAATCAAAGTTGTAGTCAAAATTTAATAAATAGTAATTCTTGTAATAATTTTAATTATTTAAATAAAAATCCAAATGAACCTTCTCCTTATTATACTTTAAAATCTCCTAATGATAGTACTTTAATTTTTGAATCTCGTTTTGAAAGTGGTAATTTACTTTGTGCTTTTAGAGGTGATAATGATAATTCTTATCAGTTATATTTACAAAATGATACTAATACTACAGGATATATTCAATGGTTTTTTTTCCGTGTTTCTAATACAAAAAAAGGAAAAAGAATTAATTTTAATATCATTAATATGTTACGTAAAACTTGTTTATATCAAAGTGGAATGAAAATAATGGTTTATTCAACAAAACAAGCAGAAAAAGAAAATATAGGATGGCATCGTGATTGTATAAATGTAATGTATTATCCAAATAATTTATATGTATTTAATAAAACAACAGAAAGAAAAAGATTATTATATTCACTAACATTTGATTATGAATTTAAATATGATAATGATATAGTATATTTTGCTAATTCCATACCATATTTCTATTCAACATTAATGAAAGAATTAAATAAATATGAATTAGATGAAGAAAAATATCCATTTTTCCATAGAAAAACATTATGTTCAACACTAGGAGGAAATGATTTAGATATGTTTACAATAAATTCCTATTACGACATATATAAATCAATAGGACCATCATATCATGATAAAAGAAAAGGAATAGTATTAATAGCAAGACAACATCCAGGAGAAACAGTAGGATCATATGTAATGCAAGGATGTATAGATTTCTTAATGGGTAATTCAGACGAAGCTAAAAAACTTCGTGATATATACATTATAAAAATAGTTCCAATGATGAATCCAGATGGTGTTCTAGTTGGAAACTCACGTACATCATTCGCAGGATGTGACCTCAACCGTCGTTGGTTAAAACCAAATGAAATAATCCACCCTGAAATTTACTATACAAAGGAAATGATATTAAAATTAGCATTACAAAGAGAAATTGCATTTATATGTGATTTCCATGGTCATTTTGGAGCTTTTAATTCATTTTTTTATTGTAATTATAAAGATAATAGAAGATTATGTTCACTTTTTCCTTTTATTTGTTGTAAATTATCAAAAATTATTTCTTATCAACAATGCAATTATGGTATGCCAAAATTTAAATATTCTACTGGAAGAGTTACTTTGTTTAATGAATTAAATAAAGAGAATGAAATTGATGGAGGTAAAAGTAATAATAGTATTGTTGCTTTGGAAACAAGTTTTTTTGGTGTTAATCGTGCTGGAGAATTAAGTAGAACTTATTTTACTAGTGATTTAATTAAACAAATTGGAAGAGATGTTTGTTTAGGTATGTTAGCTTATTATTATAAATATGAAAATGTTAAAATTGATAAACAATTCTTTAATATTGATATTGATATGAAAGATTTTGATGAAGAAATTATTAAAGAAGAAAAAGAAGATTTTAATGAAGATAAAGAAGTAGATGAAAAAAGTGAAAGTGAACCTTCAATTGATAATTTTGAAAAAGATAAAATTATGAAATTATTACCAACAAAAGCAAAAAGGAGAAAAAAAGGTAAAAAACATTCATTAATTAAGAAATTATTAAATAGTAATTCAAAAAGAAATGTTTATAATGGGAATAATATATTAAATAATTCAAATATAGAAATTAAATTATTTAATCCATTAACTCAAAATTTAAAACCTCAAACAGGAGATAAAAATGATAAAAAACCTCAAAAGAAAATAATAATAAATTGTAATAATACAAAAAAAGTAGAAAAAGAACAAAAAGAAAAAATAGAAAAGGAAAAAACACCAAATTTCATAACAGAACCACCAAGAAAAGATGCACAAACACAAACAGAAGATATTTTCTTTAAAATGCATTGGTCATATTTTGCAGGAGAATATCCAATTTTACAATCAAAGTTAGGAAATAGAATGATGATTTCAGTAGCAAAAAAAAAATTTGAAGGAATGTATAGATCTAAAAGTCAAAGTGATAATCTTGGTATTAAATTAAATTTTAATTTAAATATGAATAATCCTGGAGCTGGAAATGTATTTAAAGCTTTTAAAGGGAATAATTTAAATATGAATAATACTTCTAATCAATTTAATTCAAGTTCTTTTAAAAAATTAAATCCTTTACAAAAAAGTCAATATATAAATAAAAATAAACCACAACTTAAAAAAAATATTCCTTATTTTGTTAAAGGGAATTATAATAATAATATTAATGGTAATAATACTTTGTTTGGAAATACTAATATGAAGCTTAATCAAGGATTAGGAAATTTAAAATGATTTATTATTTTAAATATTTTTTGTTTGATTAGTAATTTGTAAAAACTTCTTTTGAAATTATATTTTTATATTGAAAAAACAAAAAGAAAAATTAAAAATCATTAAATTATATTATATATTAGTAAATAAAAGTTATTAATTTATTTTTTTTTAGAATCTAAAATTATTTTTTTATATAAAACTTTATACAGAAAAAATATATTTTAATCATATTTTTTTTACAATATCAAAAAAAATAATAATTAATTTTAGATTTTTAATTATTTCTTTTTTTGGTTTTTTATAATTATTATTTTTGAATTTTTTTAAATTATTATATTTATTTTTCAAGAATTAATTTAAGAATGAGTCTTCAAAGGAAAACCACTTTACAAACTGCAAGTGAAGTTATAGCAGATACAGTGGATGTTAATTTAAAAGAAAGATATGGAACAAGTATAGATGAATACATGTCACGTGAGCATGAAAAAGAAATAAGAAAACAAATCAATTTATTAAGAAATGAATTCCAATCAATTGATAAAAATAAAGATTCATTTTTAACTAAAGAAGAACTAAAAGAATTTTTCAATAAAAACAATGTAAAAATATATTTATATTATAATATAAAAAAAATAGCCAAACAATGAAATATTTGATGATGATTATATAGAAAGTGTATATAAACTAATTGATAAAAATAGTGATAGTCAAATCACAGTAAATGAATTTGTAGAAAGTTACATATCATTTAGTGAAAAATTAAAAATAAAAAATGCAAAACTTGATAGAATTTTAATAGAATTAAACGATTCAATGAAACAAGAAAGAGAAAGTCTTGAAAAAGCAGAATCAGAAGAAAAAGAATTAGGAAATGGATTAACTACAAATGCTTATTTATATATTTCAATATATGAAGCAAAAGATTTAAATTCTTCATCATTAATAAGTGATTGTGATGCATTTGTTGTATTAAATTTTGATAATCAAAGATTACAAACTTTAGTAAAATCATCAACAAATAATCCAGCTTGGAATGAAAATTTTAAATTCTCTGTAAAGGATCCAAATTCAATTTTAAAAATTGAAGTTTTTGATCAAACATTTATGGGAAGTAAATTATTAGGTTATCTTACAATACCTTTATCATCACTTCAAAATCAAGAAAAATTAATAAATTGGTTTGATTTAAAATTAGATAATTCAAATGAAAATAATGGTAAAATTCATTTAAAACTTCAATATATATATTCCCTAAAAAAATATTATAGTGATCAATTACAAAAAAATCAATATTATCATGATATATTAGAAGAAAATTATATATTAACAAGTAATTTTGTTCAATTAAATGAAAATCCATTTGGAATTATTTACTCAGGGAAAATAGATGAATTTTTAAATTCAAATAAATTAAAAGAATGTGATGATATAATTGAAGAAATGGGAAAAGGAAAAAGTGTAGTTTGGGCTAAGAGACCATATACAGGTGCACCAAGAGATTCAATTACTGATAGAATTACAATTGCTATTACTGGAGGAGGAAAAGTTACTTGGAATAAAAGAATTCAATTTTTAATGTTTCTTTATATTATTATTACTACTATTTCACTTTTAGAAAGAAGTGATTTTTTGAATTTTTTTATATCTTTTGGAATTCTTATTCTTTATTTTTATGATAAAAATAATGAAGCTCTTGAATATTTGGAACCTATGATTTTTTCTCTTGGAGCTTCTCTTGGTTATGATGTTATTTGGTTTATTTTGGAATATGGAGATTTTATTGTTGGGATTGAAGGGGACTTGGAAAAAGGAATTAAGAAGTTTGTTTATATTCTTGATATTTTTGGTTTTGTTATTAAGTTATTTTTAATTGGAACTTTAAATTCACTTAAAAAAAAGAAAATTAATGAGTCTAAGAAGATTTATGGATGATTTAATTTTTTTTTAAAAAGAATAATATTTTTTTAATTTTTATTTAATAAAAACAGATTTTTTATAATATTTTAGAATAAAAAATAAGTTTTTTTGTAATGTTAATTATTTAAAATAATTTAAATATTTTATGCCAAAAAAAAAACAAATCATTACACCTTTAGTTTTACCATTTCCAAAAAATTTAAAAAAAATTAAACTACCTATATTTGAGAATAATTCATTAATTAATATGAATAATAATAAAGACTTATCTCTTTTAAATGATAATACAAAAATATTAGAAAATTCTAATATTAATGAAGGTATAAATAATCAAGAAATTATTACAATCAAAAATATAAATGATATTAGAAAAGATGCTTTAGGAAATGAAATAAAAAAAGGTAATTATAAAAATGTTAAAGTAACTTTTGCTGATGATAATTATAATAAAAAAAATTTACTCGATATTGTAGTTGTTGAAAGTTATAAAAAATATTATAATCTTAATAATGAACTAAATAAAAAATCCAAAAATAAAGTTATATGTTGTCAATGTAACATTTTTTAACAAAAAATGATTAATGATTCTTATCTTAAAATGTATAATAAATAAATTTATAATAAAAAAAAAAAAAATTAAAAACATGTAATTAAATATTTAAAATAACATATATTTAATATAAATAATAATATTATTTATTATAATTCACACAAATACATCCTTCTCTAATTTTTCCATCCTTATAAAAATCTGGATAATAAAATTCACAATTCCTAATTAAACCATCAATTTCCTGATCAAGAGGCATTCCTTTTTCACTATGAATATTATATATTTCAATAACATCAAGAATATCTAAAAGAGAAGAATGAATATCATAAGGAGTAATCATTCTTTGTTCATTTATTTCAATACTTTTCCAATTAATATTAGCATTATTACTAATAATTAAAAATAAAGTACCCATAGTTCTTTCAATTTCAGCATCATCACTTTGAATAATATAAGAAAAATCAGGCATTGAATTTCCATGATCACTAGCAATAAAAATTATACTTTCATCATTCATATAATTTTCAATTGCATTATTAATAAAATTACTTAATGATTTATCAATATAACCAACAGTTTCTCCTGTTGATTCATGAGGATCATCAAAACCAATTTTAAGAAATTTTGGTTGGTCTTTATAAGCTTTTAAAAATTCTAATCCATATTTTATAACATAATTAAATGCATCATCACCATAAATACATTTTCTCCTTATTGAATATGGTCCATATATTGAACTAAATGGTGCTTCTGGATAATGATAATTTGGATCACAGAAAAGACCAAAATGTTCATGATCATAATTTTCTAATTTTAAATATTGAGCATTCCAATTGTAAATTGGGAAAAATTCTTTACTACAAAAATTTACTGATTGAGCTGTTATATAACCACTTTTTTTATAATATTTAATTATGTGATTACCATTATTTAAATAGGGAACTCCGTAAAACATTGGAAATATATTTAAATCCGTCCATCCTGCAAAATTTTGGTATTTTAAAAATTGATATGATGTTACTTTTTGTTTGTTTTCTTTTATTTTTGATTTTGTTTGATCCCAATAATATTTTTCTAAAACTTTTTGAGTTTTTTTCATTTTTCTCATAAAATGTTCTCTTCCTAAACCATCGAAAAATATAAATATTACATTTTTAAATTTATGAAATGATTTTTTAAATAATTCTTCACGAGATTTTATTAATTCTTTATTTGGTTCTATATTCATTTCGACATTAACACTTTTGTCTTTTTTAAAATGAAGAATTACTTCTGGTTTACCATTTTTTTTAAAATCTTCTTCTGTTGCTTTATCTAAATCATACATTCCTTCAATATTTTTTTCTATAAATGTTTTAAAAATTGAATCTGACATTGAAAAATTTGTTGTTATTGGATATGCAAAATTAACTGTATCTTTAAATTCATTTCCTTTATATTTTAATAAAGTTTTTTTAAAGCTTGATGATTTTTTTTTACATGAATAAAATGTTAATTTTGAAAAATCTAATTTATTATTGAAAAGTGTTTTCCAACATTTTTCAGGTTTTTTTATATAACAAGCATTTTCATTACTATTTGTAACTTCAATTGGTTTATTCCCTAATCCAAATCCCCAATTATAACAATCTGATTTAACTCTATATGTAATATACATAAAAGGTGAAAATATTGCAATAATTATAATTATTAAAGGTATAAAATTTTTTTCTTTTATTTTTCTATATGCTAAAAACCAAAATTGATTAACTAACAAAAAAAGAGGACAAAAAATAAAATAAGATAATGTATTAAAAGTACCATGATACCTTAAATCCATACCTCTAAAAATGCAAAAATTAATAAAATAAAACAAACCAAATATTAAAACTATAAAATTAGGTAATAATTTATTAATTGTAAAGGAAATTATTATTGATAAACAAAAAGCACTGTAAATAGATTCAAAAGTTCTTTCTACAAAAAATGGTGCACCTACAGTATTCATACATTCTTGTTCTGGAAGAGAACATCCTCTTAATGATCTATAATAATAAAAAATAGAACAAAATGCTAATATTGTAGTTATAGAGTAAATTAATATTTTTTTTCCATATTTTTTTAAACAAGGAGTTAAATCCGCATTTATTAAATTTATAGTTTTTATGAATTCATTAAGCTCATATGAATAAAATTTATTGTTGTTTATTTTTTTTGTTTCATTATCATTAGAAGATAAGGTATTAGTTATTTCTATTGTTACATTTTCTTCTTTAAGCGTTGAAAAATTTTTATTTGACATAATATATATACTATTAAAATATTTTTGTATGATTTTTTAAATGAATTAATAATTTCCAAATCAAATGATTTATAAAAAATTTAATTTTATTATCATTATTCATTAGTAAAAATAAAATAAGAATAAAATAAAGTATATCTATTAAATAATTCATAGATAATATTTTAATAATAAAATATAAAATAAATATATATTTTTGTATTAAAAATTTAATCAAATATTTTTTAAAAAAATTAAATATGGGTTGTGTTGTATGTAATAACAATAATATAGAATCATTAAAAAGTAATATATTATTAAATGCAGATGATTTAAATACAAATTCTAAATTACCAATTTTAGAAGTTAAGACAATTCATAATGAAAAACTAAGTAAAACAAAAACAAGAGGAAGAAGAGCATCTTTAGCAAATGAAATTCACTTACAAGATTTTCCCTCAAATAAAATGTTAAAAGAAATAAATTTCGCAAGGACAAAACCATTAGAATATATAAATACTATTGAAAAATATAAAAATAATATAATATCATTAAATGGGACAATATATTTAAAATTAGAAAATAATAATCAATATTTAAAATTACAAAAAGGAAAAGAAAATTTTGATAATTGTATTGAATTTCTTAAACAAAAATCACAAGAAAAAATATCATTAAATCCTTTAATAATGTCAGAAGAATTAAAAGTTCCTTTTCCTACATCTTGTCCTGAAAATTGCATTACTCCATCTTATTTACAAAGTGTTTTAATTTTTAAAACAAGTGAAATTGGAGAAAAAATTCATATATTAGATTTTCATTATGATATTTGTTCTAATAATGATATTGAAATATCAACTATGATGCAAATTGTTGATGATACTAATGATTGTACTTTTCAAAGAAGAAAAAATATTTTTAATCCTAAAGCTAAATTTATTGGAATTACTCAAGGAAATATAAATGAACAATTATCTTGTTATTATCTTATGTTTGGCCAATAATAATTTGTTATTTTGTATTTAGATTATATAAAATATTAAGTTTATTATTATTGATTTGGAAATAAATATTTTTGATATTTATTTATAATAAGACAATAATGATTTATGCTATATAGTATTATATTTTTATAAATATATAAACATAAATTAATATTTCTTATTTAAAAGTATAATTTATTATAATAGAATTGTTTTAGATAATTGGAAAATTTTTTATATCTTCTTTAATTATATTTAAATTTTTATTAAAAATATTTGTTTTATTTTGATTTTTTGTTAATAATAGTTTATTTTCTAATGTAATTTTAATTAATTGTTCTACTAAATAATTTTTCTCTTTTTCAAGTTTTTTATTTATTTCTGTCATTTTTTTTATTTCATTATCTTTTTGATTAATTAATCTTTGATTTTTCAAATTTATTTCTTTTTCTTTATTATAATTTAAGAGTAATTCATTATATTTAGTTTCATGTTTATAATTAGAAGTATAATTTAAAATTTCATTTTGATATTTTTTTATAATATTTTCTTTATTATATAAATCATTAAAAATTTTTTTTATTTCTAAATTCTCATCTTCTTTTAAATACATTTTCATAGTTTCTTTTTCATTTTCATTTAGTTCATTTGGATTAAAAGAAACAAAAATATTTTTACTTTCAATTTCAGTACTTATTGTATTATTTGCAATATTTTTTATTAGCAATTCAGCATCTAATTTTCTTTTATTTGTTATCTTAATTTTTCTTGCAGACTCCTCATTATTATATCTATTATTTCCTTCATTATTAAAAAAATTTGTTAATGATAAACTCTTTTTATTAGCATTAATATAATTACTTAAATTTTTTGATGTATTAATTTTATTATTTGCCAAATTTTTATTTTTGATATTTAATTCTTTTTTATTAGTTGGATTTGCAATAATACTACTTTTTCTAGTACTTTGAGAACTTTGTATTTCATTAATATAAGATGAATAATAATTATCCATTTAATATTTTTTTAAATTATTTAAAAAATAACAAAATTAATATTATTCTAATACAATAAAAATAATAATAAATTTAATAAAAATACATAAATATTTATAAAGTTTATTATTTATATATTATATTTTTTACATAAATTAAAATCATAAATGGCTGAGTTAGAAGTGATTGATTCTTTAGGAAATAAAGAAATATTAAAAATAAATGATTTAAAAAATCCAGATAAAGAAATATATGATTATTGTCTTTTAAAAAAATATGATTATAAAAAAGTAAAAGAATTAAAAACTCAATTCAATCAAAAATATAAAATAAATCCATTATTTACTCCTAGAAAAAGATTTAATCACACTTTTTCTAATACATCAAGAAGTTTTAATAAAAGAAGTTTATCAGTCAGTAATAGAAAAAAATATAGTAAAAATTATTTATTTCCTTTTCAAATAATAATTTCAAAAACAACTAGAAATTTATCTTCAAAAAACATTCTTTTATCAAATAGAATGAATTTAAATAAAAGTAAGACATTAAATAAAACATCAATTTCAAATATTCCAACTTTGGAAACTTCATATGATAAAATATTATCAAAAAGAAGAAAATTTGATAAAGAAGAATATGATAAAAGATTTAAGAATATTCTAATAAAAATTATTCAATCATCAGATATGTATAAAAAAGAAATTGAAAAAGAAAAAGAATTAAAAGAAAATAAATCTTTAAAAAATCCTCAAAAAGTTAATTATGGTAAAATATTATATTTAAAAGGAAAAAAATTTGAAGAAAATAAAAAAAATAAAATAAAAGATTTAGAAAAAAAACTTAAAATTGAAGATATATTAAAAGGTTATTCATATCATCCAAAAACAAATACAATTTCTGAAAGAGCTTTAAATGAAAGAAAAAGGAATAATAGAGAATATGATAATTCAGAAATAATTGGAAAATATTATAAATATAAAGAAGATATTATTGAAAAGACAAAACAAAAACAAATGAAAGAATTATATGAAAAAAATCAAAATGAAACTTTCCAACCTGTAATAAATAAAAAAAGTAAGAGTATTAAAAATAATTATAATACAATATATGATAAATTATATAATGATAGAAAAATTAAAGAAAAAAACTTAAAAAATTTAAAAAAACAAGAAGAACAAATGTATTCATTTCATCCTCATTTAAATAATGAATATAAATTACAATATCCAAATAATTCAATTTTTATAAAATATCAAAATATAATACAAAATGATGATGAAAATGAAAAAAATAATTAAATAAAAAAATAATTTAATTTTTTCATTACAATAACTAATAAAAAAATATTATATTATAATAAAAAATTATAAATATAAAACACAAATAATAATAATATAATAAAACATAGATGACAGAATCAAAAGGAAAAGATTTCGTAGACTTTGACAGTCTCCAAAAAATGTTAGGATTAAATGACATGACATTATTTCTAAGTTATTTGAAAGAAGTATTTAAAGATTTATCAGAACGTTCTGAAGGAGATCGTAAAAAAGGAATAAATAAAGTTACATTTTATGATTATGTAAAATTACCAATTTTTATTGCTGAAAAATTATTTTCGGCATTAGACAAAGATGATGATGGATATTTAAATTCTCATGAATTTATAGAAGGACTACAAGATTTATATATGGGTGACTTTGATTCAACTTTAGAATTAATTTTCAAAATATTAGATTTTGATAAAGATGGTAAAATAACAAAAGAAGATACTAAAGTTTTATTATCATATCTTCCTTTAAAAACAGATAATACTCAAATTGAATATAAATTCCAAATGCAATCTTTAAATGAAATAGATGAAATATTAGATAAAACATTTGGTAAAAAAAATCATATGAAAGAAGATGAATTTGCTAAAATTATTGAAAGTCGTCAAAGTGATGTTTATTTACAAATTTTATGTTTTTTATATCAAAAAAAACCATTTAAAAGTCAAAATGTTCGTCCATTAAAAGATTCAAAAAAGAAAGTAACTTTTAATCCAAAATCAAAAAAATCATCTCCAAATTTATTATCTGGATTTTCAAATGAACACTCACATAAAAAAATGGTTACTCCTTCAAAAAAAAGTACTTTATCTCCTGCTGAAGCTTTTATTGCTTCTGCTCAATTAAAAGATAATATTTTAAATCCAACTACAAAAGTTAGTTTTGTTGATAATAATACTCCTTTTCTTTCTGGAATGAAAGGTATGATTAGATTAAATAATCAAATTGTTCCAAATGAAAATGAAAAAAATGATAATTTTGATGATGTTGTTAAAAATTCAAAATTTATTTTAAATTCACCTTCCAAATTTTTAAAAACAGGAAATCAGAAAAAAAATGATTTAGATAATTTTGATATTGCTTCTAATTTAATTCAAATGCAGAATTTAAATTTAGATGTTGATTCTGATAGTTCAAGTGATGATGAAGATGAAATTAAAAGGAAAAAAAAATTAAAAGAAGATGAAGAAAAAAAGAAAAAAGAAGAAGAAATGAGAAAAAAAGAAGAAGAAGCAAAAAAAAAAAAAGAAGATGAAAAAGAAGGAACTTTATATGAAAATTGGGTTTATAAAATATCATCATCTAATAAATTAATAAAATACTTTTTAGTATTAATTAATAAAGATATTTACTATTACAAATCAGATAAAAAAGAAGAATTATTAGGAATGCATAATTTAAGTGGTTGTTATATAAGACCAAATGGTGATAAATCAATTAATGGAATTAAATTATATTGTTTTCAAATAATTTTCCCAAGTAAACATAGAAATTATTATACAGCAACAAAACAAATTGCAGAAGATTTTGTTCTTAATTTAAAAAAAGGAATTGGATATTTAAATTTCTTTGATTTTTATGAAATGTTAGATGATATAGGAGAAGGAAAATTTGGTTTAGTTAAATTAGGAGTACATAAATCAACACATCAAAGAGTAGCAATTAAAATAATAAAAAAATCCCAAATGAAAGATAATGATGCAGAATTAGTAAGAAGTGAAATAGACATTATGAAATTATGTCATCATCCAAATGTAGTTCGTTTACTTGATCATTTTGAAAATGCAGAATATATTTTTATAGTAATGGAATATTTATCAGGTGGTTCATTAAAAGATTATTTCATAAGAAAAAAATATAATTTCGAAGAGAGACGTGCAGCTGAAATAATGTTTCAATTAGGATTAGGTTTACAATATTTACATCAATATGGTATTGTTCATAGGGATTTAAAACCAGATAATATTATGATGACTGAAACTGAGAATATGTCACAAATTAAAATTATGGATTTTGGATTAAGTAAAATTATGGGTCCTAAAGAACATGTTGTTGATGGTTTTGGAACTTTAAGTTTTGTTGCTCCTGAAGTTTTAGTTAGAACTCCTTATAATAAGGAAGTTGATATTTGGAGTTTAGGTATTATTTTGTATTATATGCTTACTGGAATTTTACCTTTTGATGATGATTCTGATAATGAAGAAGTTATTGCTAAAATGATTGTTTTTAATGAATGTAAATTTCCTAAGAATTATTGGGAAAAAAGAAGTGATGATGTTATTGATTTAATTAAAAAATGCTTGGAAAAAACTACTGAGAAAAGAATTAAAATTGAAGATTATTTAAATCATAAATGGTTTAAAAAATTTAATTTAGGTGTTGAGGAAGTTTTGAAAAAAGATGAAATTGAAGAAATGAAAAGAGAAAAACAATTAAATTTAAATAATCCTAATCAACATGATTAATTTGGAGATTGAATTATTATATGTTTAATATAAATATTAAAAGGTTTTATTATTTATTTGATTATTAATAATATTAAGCGTTGAAGATATTTAATTTTTGAACATAATAATTTATTAGATATGAATTAAACCAAAAATTAAAAAAACAATTAAAAAAATAATCATTTATTAAAAAAAATGAAAGAAGATTACAAAAACCTCGAAGAAGAAAAAAACGAATACTCAGACAATCAACTATTTATAAATAACCCATTATCCTTAACAAATAATGCAAAAGAAATAATGTTAAAAATTGAAGAAGAAAAAGATTCAATATATGAAAAACCTGCAATAACCTTACGTAACATCCATAAGACCTATTTAATAGGAATAGAAGGAGTCCCAGCATTAAGAGGAGTATCATTAACAATAAACAAAGGAGAATTTTTAACAATTTTTGGTACATCAGGAGGAGGTAAAACAACAATGTTAAACATAATAGGAACAATAGATGCACCATCAAGAGGTGATGTCAAAATCTTTGATAAATTAATCCGTTCAAATACAACTGATCAAGAATTAAGTAATATTCGTTTAGATAAAATTGCTTTTGTATTCCAATCATTTAATCTTTTCCCAAATTTAAATGTTTTAGAAAATGTAGAAATACCAATGAAAATAAAAGGAGAATTATCATCTAATCAAAGAAGAAAAAGAGCTTTGGATTTATTAACAAAAGTTGGTTTAGAAAATAGATTAAATCACTTTCCAAATCAACTTTCTGGAGGAGAACAACAAAGAGTTACTATTGCAAGAGCACTTGCTAATAAACCAGAAATTTTATTATTAGATGAACCAACTGGTGATTTAGATACTAAAAATGCTGATATTGTTATGAGTATTTTAATGGAATTAAATTTAAAAGAAGGAATTACTATGATTATGGTTACTCATGATGTTGGTTTGAAAAATTTTGCTCATCGAGTTGTTAAAGTTGTTGATGGAAAAATTAATCATGAAACTATTGTTCCTAAGGAAGATAGGGAAGAATGTGTTAGACAATTGTTTGAAAGGTTGGATAAGAAAATTGGGATTAGGGAAGGAACTGAAAGTAGTAATATAAGTAAAAATGTTGAGAATGTTGAACAGAATAGTAAAACTGTTTTTAGAAAAGTTGATGATTATCCTATTAAGAGATTTAATAAAGAAAGGAATTTGGAAAATCAGTAATTTTATTTTTTTACTTGTTTTTTTATTTTTTTAAATTTAATAAATTTATTTCTATAATAATAGAAAATTATATTAAATAAAATAATTAAAAAAAAAAAAAAAAAAAAAAAAAAAAAAA
>Ga0256407_10008241_pt1 | contig 15384 bp, 12 predicted proteins | sample RumenRJG_04DNA_FD_193489 | JGI IMG/M metagenome (GOLD analysis project Ga0256407, IMG submission 193489) | Bovine rumen microbial communities from Lethbridge, Alberta, Canada - RJG_04 | ecosystem: Host-associated > Mammals > Digestive system > Stomach > Rumen | place: Canada: Alberta...
CGTTGTTTATCCGCTAGGGAGAGATATGCCTACCTCCACCTACTTAGGCTAAGCCAATAATCCAAGAAATATGAATTAATCATACTCTTAAACAAGAAAAAGCCCTATTTCTAGGGTAATAAAAAACGCCTTCAGATGAAGGCCACGATTTCTCGCGGGTCTTGCTAAATTAATAGCAGGAATGACCAGTAAATTTATTATATTATTCTACGCGACAAAATCAAGAATTTAATACAATCTAGACGCGGTTTGCTTAATATTCTCTGTCAAAGTTTTACTTAAAATATTAAGTTCCATGTCATCTTGAGGGAATGAGAATGATGGGAGTTGACCTAGTTGTTTATATAATTGGGCAAATAAAGGGATGTTAAGCTCGCTTATTTTGGCTTCTTTACCGTTATAACGGTACCAAACAGAGCCATCTTCTTTTTTAAATAATTCGATCTTATGCATAATTAATTCTCCTTCTTTTTGCGGAAATAGAAATAGGCACCAATGGCAATAATACTTAATGAAGAAATCGCAAAAACAGTAATAACTATCGAAGCATTATTTTGCACTGAAGTAATAACAGGATTAACTTGGATCTTTTGTGCTACTCTAACTTGACTCATAAATGCGGTTTGTCCGTGGACTGAAACGCATTTATCATAAGTCGCTAATGCTCTTTCTAAACAATATGCATAGTTAGAATCTGTGTCACTGGTCCATTGTGAAGATGCATATTTAATTAAATTCTTTGCGTATGCTTCTTCGGTTTCTCCTAAAGCAGCAGCTTCATTTAAGAATGTATTCCACGCACTTGTAGCAGTAGCCCAGGCACTAGACATATTAGTAATACATCCAGAGGTTGTATCCATAGCAGCATTAAATGCTTTAGCAAATTTCACAACAGCTCTTTGAGCATCTTCGTGACCTGTGACATTAGCGATGTTAACAACTTGAGATGAAGTTGAATATGTAACCGCAATACCTTTGCAGTAAATAGCTTTAGTAGCGCTAGATGGTTTAGTAATTAAAACTTCAATTGTTCCGGCTGAAGCACTACCTTCAAAAGTATAAGGTGCATTAGATGCAGTTATTGATTGAGCATTTCCACCAAAAGAATCTCCACCAACTTTAACTGATACTGTAGCAGATACTCCAGATGCGCCAGAGGCTTGAACAACTACACTAGTAATCGTACCAGATGTAAATGCCGTAGAAGTTAATTTGATATATTGGACAGCTGCACTGCTAGTTCCATAGTGAATACCTTTGTTTGAATCATAGGTAGATTCTGTTCCATCGGAAGTAACTGCCCAAGCCTTACCGTCATCAGCGGTTCCAGAGCCACCACACGCAGCAGTAAATGTTAAATCGGATACAATTGGATCGGCTGGTACCTCAGTATTAATATCATTTAAGTTTTGTACAATACTAACATTAGTTGTATTAGATGTTAGCGAATTGTAGTAAACACAAAGTGTTTTTGTATCATCTCCTGCTTGCCAGGTATATGGTAAGGAAATCGTTGAACCACCTAATTTAACAGTGAATTGTCCATAAGTTGGATGGGTTGTAGATCCGCTTCCATTGTTATAAGTAACATTCCAAGAATTTGCATTTGCACTTGTTAAAGTAGTTCCAGCAAAAACATTGATAGCTGGTGCAGTCCAAGTCAAAGTAGGATTTGACGAAACTGTAATATTATATGTAGCGGTTTTGCTTATAGTGCTTTCAGTATATGTAACTGTAACAGTCTTTTGACCAGTGGTAGACATATTCGGGCTAGAAACTGAGGTTGGTGTAACAGTTTTACTAGAAGAATCACTGTAGTGAGCAGTAACCACTAAACCAGTGTAATTAAATGTATCATTGATTGCAAAAACAGTTTGAACGTTAGAAGTATCTAATATAATAGATGATAATTCCGCTGGTAAGCGATACGTTACAGATATAGAAGTAAATTTGACTTGTCCATTTGTGGCATCTCCAGAATTACCGACGGTAAATACGGCACTAGTACCACTCAAAGAAACAGCTGCTCCGGATAATATTTCTGAACTACCATCAAGCAATACGCCTGTATTAGATACTCCATAAACAAAAGTAACGCTTTCTAATTCGTAACCATCTAATACTGAAATCTCTATCTCAGCACTTTCTGTTTGATAATATCTCCAGTCGTTACCATTTGTGTAATACTTTCCGGTATTTCCACCACCTGTTTTGACAGATGCTGTTGTGACAGCGTCTAAAGACATAGAGGTATATTTTGTGCCATTTACCCAATTATTTTCAGTAGCATAATCAGCAATAGAAACAGTTATTGTGACACTACTTCCTGCTTCTCTGACAGTAATTGTATATTCAGCGGATTTTGTAACTCCGCCTTCTGTATAAGATACTGTTACAGTTTTTTCTCCAGCAGAAGTCATATCAGGAGAAGAAACATTTGTAGGCGTAACAACTGATGATGTTGTGTCATCATAGTGAGCTGTACATGTTCCGGTAAATAAGAATGTATCATCCACGTAATACGATGTTTTTTGCCCAGAAAGAGTAATAGAAGATAAGACTCTGGATGCATTTACCGTGATTGTATATGTCGCAGACTCTTCTTCATAAGTAACTGTTATAGTCTTTTGACCAGCGGATGACATGTCAGGAGAAGAAACACCAAATGAGTCTAAATCTTCAGTTGTTGAATCACTATAATGGGCAACAACGATAAGTCCATCATAATTAAACACTTCTCCAACAACAAAGGAAGTTTGAACATTGGTTGTATCTAATGTAATTGAAGTTAATGTTGGCTCGGATGGACTTGGTCCAGCAGAGGTTTCTTTAAAGAACATTACTTCAGTTTGACTATCATTACTACCATAACAAGAGAAAATAGGTGGATTATTACTTGCATTAAATCTCATGGTATTTCTATTACTAGAAGCAGCTACAACACTAAAGAAAGTTGTGTATGAAATAGTGAACGCCCCGGCACTAGGATCCTTATCAGTTTTTCCTTTAAGATAATTGCTGTTACTAGAACCAGCAGCATATAAATACATATTTCCATCACCAATATAATATTGATTTGCAGTTCCGGTTGATTCCAAAGTATAAACTGCAGCAGTAGACATATTTGCTTCTGTTAATCGAGTATTACTCTCGGTTAAAGTAACGACAGTACCTTGAATATTGTTTCCAGACGAATAAGAAGGCATTGCGTAGTAAGTGGATGTAGATGACTTATATCCAACAATTACGTATTTACCCCCATTTTCGATATCACTCATCGATGTACATTTTTGATAATACACACTCCCTGCTTGAGAAACATTAATGCCGTAGGAAGTTGTTTTAGTATCACCATTTTCAGTGTAACTGACAGAAACGGTTTGTGATCCGGTGGTTGATAAGTCATATCCCGAGAATGTGGCACTATTGGTAACATCTTTTGTGGATGAATCTGTATATGTAGCTGTGATTGTTGGCCGAATAAAAGAGTCACCAACTCTATATGAGGTCTTTGCATCGTTACCAACCGCAATAGAAGACAAAGTTTTAGGCGCGGATACTGTAACTGCACAAGTTTTAGAATATGTGGTTCCACTAATGGTGATTTTTGCAGTGATTGTTGCACTACCAGCACCAGCGGCTGTTAATGTAATATTTGATCCACTACTAGAAGTTGAAGAAGAAATAGAACAAACGCTCGAACTACTAGTTGTCCATGTAATGTTACCTCCATTACTAGAAGTAGCACTAATGGTTGTGGTTTCTCCAGTGGTCATTTCCACTGAAGATTTGGAAATAGATTTGATACCAACTGAATCACCCCAAATAGCATCTGCATATGCACTATTATCAATAAATGGATTTCTATTTCCTTGATAAACCGCTACTTGTTCGTTACGTCTTCTTTCTAAATCATCAACAGGATCATTTGTGTTCCACTTTAAAAGCATGGCCAAAGCTTTTGCTTCTGTGGTTTGATTTGTGGTTTTTGTTAAAGATAATAATGAAGTGGAAAAATATGAAGAGAGTCCGCTTCCATTTGTGGTTCCATAACTACCAAATAAATCAGTGACAGTATAGGAATTATAATGAAGGTATGTATAAAAAATAATTCTAGCAACATCGCCTTTTTTCGAATCTAGAGGTTCAAATACATCGGTTGTTGTATTTGTATAACCACCTAATGCATAGGTTTCATTTGAACCAAACTTAGCGTAAGATTTATAACTATCTCTATTAGTTATTTCACCATATGGATGGTTATTCCTAGTGGAATTAAGTCTAGCCTCAACAGGACGAATATGGTGCATATCTGCACCACCACCAGTTGTGCCCCACATTTGTGTACCTGATGTATTTACAGAGTTAGATTGGCACCAACAGTGTTCACGGTTATATCCACCAGTTGTATCTCCGGCAGTAGCAGCCCATCCATTAGGCCACTTTACTCCTGAATAGAATTCGTAAATATAACCACTAACTTTTTGTCCGTTTTCATAATATTGATCAGTTTTTTGTTGACACAAGTTTTTACCATTATCGTCATAACTTGTGTAATATCTATGCGTATCAGTAATTAAATCATGCAATTGACCAGCAAGTTGTTTTCCGCTAGTGGCGGTAATACCATTATAATACGTAGCTGCATCAGTTGAGTAGTTGCCAATAGCATCGGTTTCAGCTACATCTTTATTAGGTAAAGTCGCAGCGAAAAGACCGGACAATAAAAGCAACGAAAGTGGCACATAAAAACAAATTCTCTTTTTCATAAAAATATCCATTAGGATTTTATTATATATCTAAATAAAATTTAGAGTAAGAAAAATTTATAATTATTTATTTCTTCGCTTCTTTAGAATCAAGCAAGTTAATAAAAATGCTGACGCAATCAAAACAATTATAATCGCATAAAGAAGAGTTGTGTCGTCGCTTGAATTTAAATTATTATTATTGTTTGCAACAATAAGATTATTTGTTGTATTAATGGACTTACCTTGATTTGCTAACCAAGCTTCAAATCTATCTCTAGCGGAGGAAACAACATAGTCATCACTACTAACAAATAATCCTTTTTCTTCATCCGACATTTCGTTGTAATAGCCAATAGCAATATCGGTCTTATTAACACATTGGCCCTCAGTATCTTCAAACATAATATAGTTAGAAAAATTGACTGCGGTTTGTTGAGCAACAAATGTATGTAAATGTTATATCAGATAGATAAATGGCTCCTCCATAGGCACATACGCCGACATATAAATATTCAGAAGTAATCGCTAAACTACTAGAGGTACCAGCAACAATTGAGCCCAATAAATTGCCTTGCAAAGATGTATTAGCTAAATCAGCAGTAGATGTATATGCAGTATTCTTTCCATATACCCTAAGAGATCTTCCACTAGTAGTAGATGCACTCCAAGTAACGCTGACAGAAGAAATTAATCCTCCTGAAGTTGAAGTAACTATGCCAGAAGAATTATTGGTCGTTAATTGAATGGAATTATTCCCGCCAGCGTTCTTACCAACATAAACTGCATCTGAATTAGGAGCACCACTAGTCCAATCTTTATAAGAGTTAGTGCCTGGATTGCCGGTAAATGCTTTATCAAGAGTATCACTCATTGTGGTCTTATGTTGTTTTCTTTGAACTAGCACAGTTAAAGAACATTTGACACCGTTATAATCAATCGCATTAGCGAATGTTTTGTTAGTTAATGCTCCACCACTAGATGCATCTTCATATTTAAATTGATAACCATCATTAGCAAAGCTAAAATCAGATAATTCAACATTATCGTTAGTTGTAACTACTATGTCATCTTTTGAAATTGTTTCTCCAACATAATAAGTTTTATTTGCAGTAGCACTTATTGATGAAGGAATAACTTTTACGATACAAGTATCTGTGAACGCACCATCGTTAGTGGTAACGGTAATTGTCGCTTCTCCATAGTTAGCAGCGGTAACTATGCCATTAGAAACTGTTGCAACACTTGTGTTACTACTAGACCACGTCACACCTTTATTTGTAGCGTTATTTGGTTCAACGGTTGCAGTTAAAGTAGACGAACCATTCTTAAGAATGGAAACGGATTTTTCGCTTAAACTAACTCCGGTAACAGGAACAACCTCTCCTTCATTATATCCGTTGACAGTATCTGTAGATGGGTTGGCGTATCCGGTTGGGGTTGTACTATATGATTGATATTGTCTTCCATCATATGTTGCTGTACCCCAAATATAATCAACCCATTCTGGGAAATCGATGAATGGATTTCTATTATTTGTGTAGTTATTAAACAATAAATTGTTTCTATGAATTTCAAACTCATCTACAGGATCTAGGTGATGCCAGGCAAGTAAATCGGTTAAAATACCAATTTTGCCAGTATTTGTTTCATCGGAAACATAAGCGTTAGTTTTTTGAGAATCTTGTACGATTTCTAAGTTTGGGTTATACGCAGTTATTCCATCTTCGTCTTCTCCAGATAGAAAGTTGTATCTCGCTACCATATAGAAAAGCGCACGAGCAATATCGCCTTTATCACTATCTTGAGGTTCGAAAATTTTTTCAGCTTTGCCAGTGTCTCCCATAGTTAAGGAATAACCTTGGTAATTACCACCTGTATAAAGCCATTTATTCGCTCCATCAACATAACTTTGTTCAAAATCAACATATCCATAGAATTGGTCGTTATGGAGAGCACTATTAACATAGCTATCGCCTGCCCAAAGGTGCATTGGATCGCCTCTTGCACCACCCTTAGTTTCTTGTTCAAAGCCTTGCGACTTTTGCCATAAGTGTTCTCTATCTATGCACCAAAAACCATTGTTACCATGAGACACCTTTCCGTCGTATAGCCAAGCTCTCATTTCGTTTTCTACGGTTCTATTAACATATAAAGCATGTAGATAAGGGTTATTTTTTGGGTTGTCCTTGCTTGACCCATATTGATAATTGGAAATAGTATTTGTCATTGGATCATAATCACCATATTCATCACTGCCAGCAGGAGATTTTTCCCAATCACGATCGGTGATTTCATACATTTTCCAAATCTTCGCCCCGCTGCTATCAGTGTCATAGGAATAATATTTTTGTCCGTTTTTAAGAATAGGTTTTAAATTCTTAAGCAAATTTAAACCTTGCCTTTCAGAAGCAGATAACGATAACAAACTACTATAGTAGTTTCTTATTTCAGTTTCTGAATTATCATTCAAGTTAATTGTGGTAGCCAAGTCAGATGTATCATACCCTTCTTCGCCTTTTGCATTAACAACCTTCGCAGGTACCCTCACTGTATATGCAAAAACACCAATCAACATAGTTGAGGCTAATGGAAGAGCAGTTAATATTTTATTTTTCATAATTTAAAACCCTTGTTCTAACACATTATATTATGCAATTTATTTATTGAAAATAATTTTCAAATAAATTGAAATCGTTAATATAAAAAGAGAATATCTTTACATATTTATAAATTACATTTAAACTTTTATTTGCGTTTTAGAAACAAAAAGGAAGTATTAATATGGCAAAGAAACTCAAAAAAGTAAAAAAAGGAATGAACCCAAAAGCAAAGTTTACATTAGTAAATTCTTTTAAGGGTCTTATTTCAAACCAAGCAGTTATTGATGGCTCAAAAGGTTCTCCATGGTGGGTTGCCGCGATTTTCTTTGCTTTTTCTGCGATTCTTCCTTTAATTCCTACCTTTGCTCAATTAAGTAAAATAAATGGAGCGTCCTTTATCTCTAATCTTAATTATGGCCTAGACGAACAATTAACTCACTTTGCTTTTAAACAAAAATTAGCAGGTCACGAATTCAAGGTTGAAGGTGGTAGACTCCACTACTATGAAAATTACAATTTTGAAACTCGTACTGGAACTGAAAAACAATTTGTTGAGCCTGATGAAGCTTATTTTGAAAATAGAAAGTATGAATTCGCTATTGTGAACACTGTTACAAATCAATTCGATGCTAAATTCTACTTCTGGACTGATAAAAATTTATCCACTAATGTTGAAAGAATCACAAAGCAAACTTATTTAATTAACGGCAATAATGGAAGCGACGGACAAAAAATCCCAGAAGTAGAAATGAAAGATACAGTTGTCTATTTACCAAATATTATAATCTTTACTCCAACCACAATGGCGGTAGCCTTATATAAGGCTAATACTACTACTCCTGCAGGTACCACTAACGGGGGATTAAACTGGTTAAATTCCCGCACTGATATCGGTTTAGTGGAACGTTTATTAGGTAAAGAAGTTGCTAATGTCACCGCTACTGCTAACGAAAATAAATTTGTTAACGAACATAAAAGCGAAATATTAAATGTCTTTAGAGATGTTTGTACTGAAACCTATTTAGATCAAAAGAGTAAAACCAAATGGACCAACACCGGAATCTATCTTGGAATTTACGCTGGTGTCATTATTTTCTTAGGATTAATGGTCTTTATCTTAACTAGAGGAAAGAATAACCCATATAAGTTCTTAAATATCTGGGAATGTCAAAAAATCTCCTGGTGGGGTGCGGCATCTCCTGCAATTATCGGAACACTCTTGTCATTAATCTTCTCAGGAAATGCAATTGGTCAAATGGCCTTCATCTTGGTGGTCTCACTAAGAATTATGTGGCTATCAATGAAGCAACTTAGACCAATGGTTCAATAATCAAAAAAAGCTGACATCGTTCAGCTTTTTTAATCCCCGTAATCACTACCACGGCTTTTATCTTCGACGAATATTTGTAAAGGATTAGTGATATCGGTTATTTCTAAATATATATAATTAGGAACCTCGGTGAAATAAGATTCATAGTCCCCAACATAGACAACATGTTTATTCTTTTTCACTCTTTCAATCATCGCTTCAATAATTAGATGATATTTATCAGGATGTCTTTCTTTAAAGCCTTGTAGTTGAGTGTACACGACCGGTTCAAAATAAAAATCACATTCTTCATTTATAATTACGTGTGGCGAAAAAGGATAGTCTTTTTCTATTACAACTTTATAATCTTTAAATTCTTCGTATTTCATTTGTGATAAGTCTCGTTATTAAGTATTTTAAATGCTCGATAAATTTGTTCAAGTAGAATAAGTCTAGCAAGTTGATGAGGGAAAGTCATTTTTCCAAAAGAAAATGAATCATTTATCCGAGATTTTAGCTCCTGACTTAGGCCATAAGATCCACCGATAACAAAAGAGATATTGCTCCCTGATTGTTCGAGTTTATTCGATAGATATCGAGAAAACTCGACTGAGTCCATTTCTTTTTTATTTAGGTCTAAGCCAATTAAATATTCATTATCTTTTAATAAAGAAACTACTCTTTTACCTTCAATATCGATCGCTTTTTGAATTTCTTTTTCGCTAGGTTTTTCACTTATTGATTCATCTTTTAGTTCAACTATTTCTATTTTGCAGTATGAAGATAATCTTTTAACATATTCATCCACTCCAAGCTTATAGAAATCTTTGATTTTACCAATCGCATAAATCTTAATTTTCATAATCTCCTCCTATAAGAGGAATATGTTGATTAGCGCATCTAACTATATATTTATTAATATTTACTCCTGCATATTCAAAAACTTTTTTATACGCCTCTAGGGCTAACTCAGGAGTATTAGCCTCTTCAGAAAGATGGGCAAGCACTATCTCTTTAGTCTTATCTCCGATAATTTCTATAGCGGCAAAGGCACTATCTTCATTACATAGATGTCCATAATCAGACATAATTCTTTGAATTAATTCCATTGGTCTATTAGTGTGTAACAACTTTTGAATATCGTGATTAGATTCAATGATTAAATAAGTGGGATTTTTAATATAAGGAGTATTACTAGATAAATAAGTTCCAGTATCAGTCATATACACTAAAGTTTGGTCTTCACTTTTTAATAAATAGCCACAAGGATTAGTGGCATCGTGACTTGTAGGAAAAGAAGTAATTTCAACATCTTTAATTTTAAAAGGTTTAAAAATATCAATCACATTACTTAAAGAACCAGGGATAGTGCCTTCTAAAGAATACATTTTCTTTGGTGAAAATGTCTTAATATTACGGTAATGGTCAGCGTGATTATGAGTAATCAAAACCGCATCAATATCTGTGACTACTTTGTTAAATTTATTTAGTTCATCCTCTATTACTTTAATCGGGATTCCCATATCAATTAAAATAGTGGCTCCTTTAGTAAAAACAAGAGTTGCATTACCTTTAGAACCACTATTGATAATATCAAAAAACATTGTAAATATTATTCTTCCGCAATGGCGTTCATCGCCGCTTCCCATTCAGGAGTTGGAGCGTCAAATCTCACATAGTCTTTATAGAAGAATAATCTAGCTGTACCAGTTTGACCACTTCTATTTTTCGCAACAATAACTTCAGTATAAGAGGCATTACCAGGAATTTCACTTCCTAATTCTTTTTCTTTTTGTTCCTTAGCAAGTTCATATTTTTCTGCACCAGTTAATTTGCCGCCTTTTTTATTAGCAGCGTTACTGGTTTTTTTATCCGCATAATAATCTTCTCGATAAAGTAGAATGACAATATCCGCGTCTTGCTCGATATTACCAGAATCTCTTAAATCGGACATCACTGGTCTTTGAGAATCACGTTTTTCCACTGCTCTAGAGAGTTGACTAACCGCAATAACTGGAATTCTTAAGTCTCTTGCTAAGGCTTTTAAGGCTAAAGAAATTCTTCTAACTTCTTCTTGTCGAGAATCAGGCGCCTTACCTTTAGAAGCAATTTGGACCAAACCTAAATAGTCGACAATAATTAAGCCAAGATCAGGTTCATGCGCCTGAAGCTTAGTGGATTTAGTAATAATATCGTTAAGTTTAATTGATGGAGTGTCATCAATATAAATTTTAGAGTTCGCTAAAATCTTAATAGAATTAAGAACTTTCATCTTATCACTCGCAGAATTAATTCTTCCACGATTGATATTTTTCGCATCAACAGTAGAGTCCATCGCAATTAAACGATTGAATAATTGCTCTTTAGACATTTCTAAAGAGAATATGGCGACTGCTTTTTTAGCACGAGTAGCAATTCTATGGGCGAAGTTTAAACATAATGCAGTTTTACCAACTGCAGGACGAGCAGCAACAACAATTAATTCACCAGGCTTAAAACCTTGAGTGATTTGATTAAGTCTTTCATATCCAGTAGTCACTCCAATAACATCGGATTCATTATCCGCATCTTGAAGTTTCTCTAAATTCTCCTCAATTTCAGGAGCGATTTCTTTAGTGGTAACAAAGTTAGAAATATGTCTTTTGGCAATACTTTCTTTGAATTTATTTTCACTATCTAAAATGAAATCATTAATATTTTCAATCTCTTGAGTTTTATATTCGGCATCAATTCCTCGAATAGTAGTGAGCATTTTTCTTAAAACCGAATTATCTTGGACGATGCCAATATAGAAAGTTAAGGTGCTGGCTGCGACAACTGTATTAGTACATTCCGCTAAATAGTTAGCGCCGCCAATATTTTCTAATTCTTTTAAATTTTCTAATTCTTGAGCAACAGTTAAAACATCAACCGTCGCATTTCTTTCGCTTAATTGATAAATCGCTCTAAATATGAGTTGGTGCTTGCCCAAAAAGAAATCTTCTTCCTCTAAAGAAGTTAAGACATCTAAGCAATAGTCTTTTTTAAGCATGGCGCTACCAAGAACTACTCTTTCGGCATCTTCATTATATGGAAGTTCACTAGATACTTTTTTTATGACAGTTTTTCTACTAGCAGCCATCTTATTTCCTTTCTGAGATATGGACGTTAACTATGCCTATCACACCTTTATATAGTTCAATTCTTAGCTTATGATAACCTAAGATATCTAAAGGCCCTTTATCTAAGAATTTTCTTTTATCGATAATAATATTATGTTTTGCTTTCATTTCTTCTTCGACTTGTTTTAAAGAAATGGAACCAAATAATTTAGAATCTTTTCCAACTTTAGCCTCAAATTCTAAAGTGATTCCTTTTAAAGTCTCCACTAATTTAGTGGCGTCTTCTTTTTTTCGAATTTCTTCTTGTCGAGCGTTTTCTTGTTGAGTTTCTAAAATCTCGACACTTTTTTTACTAACAGGAACAGCGAGTTTCTTTTTAAATAAAAAGTTATTAGCAAAACCATCACTAACATTCACTGTCTGATTCTTTTTACCAACTTTTTTCACATCCGCTAATAAAATTACTTCCATAATTATTCGTCCTGATTAATTCTTCTTTTCGCATCAGCTTTCGCATCTGCTAAGTGCAAGTTAATAACATTAACTAACATATTCTCTACATCTTTTAAATCGCTTTTAAGGAAAGTCGCTGCTGCACTAGTGAAGTGACCTCCACCACCAAGTTTTTCACATAAAAGCGAAACATTAATTAAACCATCACTTCTAGCAGATAATTTGGTTTCTCTAGCGCTAGTTTTACCAATAACAAAGGCAGCGTGAATCCCTTTCATACTTAAACAGGCATTGGCAGCTTTAGCAATTGCGGCAGTATCATAAATCTTATTAGGATCAGCCACTGCGTAAACAACTCCATAGCTAGCGGTAACAACATTTCTAACAATGTCAGAAGTTTCCATATATTCTTCAAAGTCATCTTTAAGTAAATCATCAGCAACAGAGTTATCCGCTCCATATTCTTTTAGAATTGTAGAAGCTTCAAAAGTTCTAATACCAGTGTTCTTACTCTTATAGAATGAACTATCTAAGAAAATACCGGAAAGCATAATAGTCGCATAAGTTGGATTTAATTCAATTCGAGGGGTAATAGAAGAGAATCTGATAAATTCAGTAATTAATTCCGAAGCACTACTAGCGCTTGGATCAATATGGTTAAAGACAGGAGATTCAATATATTCTTCTGCTCTTCTATGGTGGTCAATAACCACGACTTTATTAGTCTTATCTAAAACATCTGGAGCCATAACCATATTTGGAATATGAACATCACAAACAATGACTAAGGTATCACTACCAATTAAATCTAAAGAATCTTTAGAAGAGACAATTAAATTTTCTAATTCCCCTTTATCAAAGCTTGAGGTAATCGCCGCTCTAGTTTTAGCTTCTGTAGCTTTAAGATCAACAACTAATTTGGCAGGTTTTTCTAGTCTTTCGCAAATTGCTTTAACACCTAAACAGCTTCCTAAAGCGTCCATATCCATATTAGTGTGACCCATAATTAAGACATTAGAGGAGTTATTAATTAAATTAATTAAGGAGTCAGCAAGAACTCTAATCTTAACTCTACTACGTTTTTCTTGAGCTTCGGTTTTACCGCCATAGAATTCCATTTCTTTGCCATAAGGAGAGACAACAACTTGGTCTCCACCACGAGACATCGCAATACTTAAAGCAGCAATCGCAAGTTCATTAAGTTTGACAACATCCGGGAAATCTCTAGCGATACCAATAGAAAGAGTTAAAGGAATATCTTCACCAACCGAGACCGCTCTAACTTTATCGATAATAGAGAAATTGTCGTCTTTAATTTTGCAATATGTATCATAGTTAAAAAGCATTAAATAATCGCTATCTTTATATTTACGAAGTAAGATGCCATACTTTTGAGCGTATTCAAAGATTTCGTCTTTAGCTTTAGTAATAGTGTCGTTATAGTCATCATCACCTTTAATAACTTCATCGTAGTTGTCCATTGAAAGAACGCCAACAACTGGAGCTTGTTGCTTGTTATAGTAGTAAACGGTTTCGTAATCAGTATTATCTTTAAAGATATATAAGCCCGCATCAGCGAGATATTTGACTTCATAGTTACGGTTATTAATCACCACTTTAATCACTTGATCAGATGATGGCTTTTCTTTTAACACTCGTAATTCGTTTTTCCATTCAAAGATATTGCTATCGATAATATCGATGTGTCGATCTTTAAATAAGTCATTATTCCAAATGACAATATCGTTTTCATCAGTAACTACTAAACCAATCATCGCAAAGTTATATGCTTCTTGAACATCACTACCAATAACTTCTGCAGCTTGTAAGTCGGTTTTATGTCTATACATCGAAATACGAATCGCGCTGATCCACATGCCTAAGATATTTAACGCAATTAAAGAAGCAGCACCGATTACCACATATTCAGGTAAAACGTATGCTTTAATATTAAAAAGATTAAGGAAATAGAAGATTACAAAAACACCAATACCAAGAGTCTCTATAAGAATAGTGATAAAGGCAAATAATCTAACTCTATTAATCTTCTTTTTCATAGTAGATTTATTATATAAATTTTTATATTTAATATAAAGAGCAAACTAGAATTTTTACAAAAGCTTATATAAAAAACACAGTGTGATTTTTATAATTAAACTCGGTATATTGACCTAATAATCACTTTAGTCCATAAAACAAAATAATTATGCTTAATGTTTTTTATATTGCTATACTTTATTTTGGAGTTAAAAAAATATGAAAGACATACCAAAATTAGGGCTAGGATTCTGGCAAATAGAGAAAAGTGACGCTAAAAGAGTGTTCTTAGAAGGATATGAAGTTGGTTATCGTCACTTCGATACCGCGATCGTTTATGAAAATGAAAAAGAGATCGGAGAGGCAATTAAAGAACTTAAACCAAATAGAGAAGAGATATGGTTAACTTCTAAAATCCCTGCGGAAATAAAAAGCTATAAAAAAGCTAAAAAAGCAATTGATGAATCTTTAGAAAGATTAGGGGTAGAGTATTTAGATTTAATGCTAATTCACGCTCCTAAACCATGGGTCTTTATGTTTATGCCTGGACCTAGATATCATAGAGGCAATAGAGAAGTTTGGAGAGCAATGGTTGACGCTAAAAAAGAAGGCAAGATTAAAAATCTAGGTGTCTCTAATTTTAACGTTAATGATATAAAAAATATCACTGATTATTCTAATGAACCTATATACGTGAATCAGATATTAATTCATGTTGGAAGAGTGCCAAAAGAAGTAATTAATTACTGTCAAAATAATAACATTCTAGTAGAAGCTTATTCTCCTTTAGGGGTGGGAAAATTACTTAAAAACGAGAAGATTATTGAAATGGCAAAGAAAAATAATGTATCTCCTGCACAGTTATGTATCAAATATGTAGATACGTTAGGCACTATCCCGCTTCCAAGAAGCCGAAGTAAAAAACATATGGAAAATAATTTCCACTTTGACTTCAAATTATCAATAGAAGACAAAGAACAATTAGACAAAATGAAAATATAAAGAAAAGGGGCTGTTAAGAAATTAGAATCTTAACGCCCTTTTTCTTATGTTAAAAAAAGCCCGAAATTCGAGCTTTATGTACAATATTCTTGTCAAAGGAGGTATTGTACATGCCTTATTTTACCACGGAA
>Ga0256407_10008243_pt1 | contig 15381 bp, 10 predicted proteins | sample RumenRJG_04DNA_FD_193489 | JGI IMG/M metagenome (GOLD analysis project Ga0256407, IMG submission 193489) | Bovine rumen microbial communities from Lethbridge, Alberta, Canada - RJG_04 | ecosystem: Host-associated > Mammals > Digestive system > Stomach > Rumen | place: Canada: Alberta...
TGTCAGCCGCTCTGGACTTCCGGGACTCGATCACGCCAACGCGATAGCCAAGCTCGAGATGGACGGCTCCATCATAGTGCTGTCCGGAGCGGCTGACATCGGTACTGGCCTCGATACCATCATCGCGAAGGTGGCAAGCGACATACTCTGCGTGCCAGTAGAGAGGATCACCGTAATTACGGGCGATACTGACTCAGGCGCCTTCGATACAGGCTCGTACGCATCGTCCGGTACCTTCTTCAGCGGCAACGCTGCGGTCGTGGCATCCACGAATCTGAAGGAAAAGATACTCGATGAGGCGGCATACCAGCTTGGAGAAGACAAAGAAGACATCGAACTCGCATGGCCGGGCGAAGCAGTATCAAAGAAGACGGGTAAAAAATTATCGTACTATGAGATCATACACACGGCTACATCCGGCACGGGACGCGGACATCTGATAGCGCCGGGAAGCTTCACAACAGCGGCATCTTCAGTACCTTACGGAGCTCACTTCGCTCAGGTGGCAGTGAACGTAAAGACCGGAGAAGTCAAAGTGCAGAAGTTCTACGCGGTGCAGGATGCGGGCACACCGATCAATCCTGAGGCGGCTCTCTGCCAGATGTACGGAGCGTCGCTCAAGTCCATCGGCCACACCCTGTATGAGGACATGATACTCGACAAGGACGGACGCTGCGTGAACGCTACAATGACAGACTACGGCGTTCCGATGATCTCGGAGCAGCCTGATGACTTCAAGGCTGTGCTGATCGATGTGGACGATCCTGACGGACCGTTCGGAGCCAAGTCCATATCTGAGATCGCGTGCAACGGCGCAGCTCCGGCGATCGGAAACGCCATCCACGATGCCTGCGGCGTCTGGATGAGGAGCTGGCCTATGACGCCGGAGAAGATACTGAGAGAGCTTGGAAAGATCAAATAATCAAAAACAGACAACTAATATGAGATGGTTACAGAAATAAGGTGTATTTTGCCCGGAAAGATCCGGGCAGATACACCCGAAGGATTCAGAAGGGAGGATGAAACATGCTTTTAATAGGAAACGGACAGCTTATTACGAGAGATCCTGAATTTCCTTACCTGAAAGACGGAGCCGTAGTTATCGACGGAGAGGTGATAAAGGCGGTCGGAACACTCGCCGATATGAAAGCAGCATATCCTGATGCCGAATTCATCGACGCAAAGGGCGGCATAATCATGCCGGGTCTGATCAACGCGCATACACATATTTACTCCGGACTTGCAAGAGGACTTTCGATCGTCGGAAACAACCCTACAAACTTCTTTGAGGTCCTCGACGGCACATGGTGGGCTATCGACCGCCATCTGACCATTGACGGAACAAAGGCCTGCGCATATGCGACCATACTGGACTGCATCAGGGACGGTGTTACAACGATATTTGACCATCACGCAAGCTTCTGCGAGATACCTGGATCGCTCTTCGCGATCAAGGACGTAGCGAAGGAGCTCGGAATGAGATCATGCCTCTGCTATGAAGTCTCAGAGAGAGACGGCGAGGAGAAGACCCTGCAGAGCATCCAGGAGAACGCCGATTTCGCGAAGTGGGCGATCAAAGAGGATGACGACATGATCAAGGCCATGTTCGGAGGCCACGCTCTCTTCACGATCTCAGACAAGACATTCGAGAAGATGGTCGAAGCTAACGACGGCATGACCGGATTCCACATCCATGTGGCAGAGGGCATGAACGATGTCTATGACAGCCTCAGAAATTATGGATGCAGACCTGTCAACAGGCTCCTGTACAACGGGATACTCGGCGAGAAGACCATGCTCGGACACTGCATACATGTAAGTCCTGCCGAGATGGATATCATCAAGGAGACAGGCACCATGGTAGTCAACAACCCTGAGTCGAACATGGGCAATGCCGTAGGCTGCGCGCCGGTGCTGCAGATGATGGCAAAGGGCATCACAGTCGGCATGGGTACAGACGCTTACACACACGACATGCTCGAGAGCCTTAAGGTATTCCTGATAATCCAGAGACACAACGCGGCTATGCCGAACGTGGCATGGGGCGAAGACGTTACGATGCTCTTCGAGAACAACAGAAAGATCGCCGCCAAATACTTCAAGAAGCCTCTGGGCATACTGAAGGAAGGCGCTGCGGCTGACGTCATCGTAATGGATTACAAGCCGTTCACACCGTTCTCGGATGAGAACATCGACGGCCACATGATCTTCGGAATGATGGGCAAAAACTGCAGAACAACCATCATCAACGGAAGAGTCCTGTACAAAGACAGAGAATTTGTAGACATAGATGAAGAGGCTATCAACGCCTGGACGCTCGAGCAGAGCAAGAAGCTCTGGGGCGAGCTCAACCACAGAGAATACTGATCAGGATTGCTGGCAGAAGCCTCAAAAGTTCCTCTCTCGGGTACGCCTCGCGGCTCAAAATTTGCGACGCATCTGTTTCGGGCTCGAGCTTCGCGGCAAAACCGCTCGCTCTCCCCTCGAAACAGGCTGCAAATTGGCCCCTCGTTCGGACACTTTTGAGTCTTCTCAGGATACTGAATCAGACAGCTGCAATACAGGACAGATATACTGACAGGAGGGATATTTATGAGTGATATTATGAGACCGATGCCCTATGATCAACTGCTTAACTGGGTGATCGATGAGTATGAAAAGAGCGGAAGCATTTTTGGCATTTCCAAGCTTGTAAAGCATACAAACGGTCAGGCTCTTCCGATCTTCGATGAGAAGATCGAGTCGCCGTTCGGACCTGCTGCCGGCCCTAACACTCAGCTGGCGCAGAACATAATCGCATCGTACGTCGCTGGCTCAAGATTCTTCGAGCTCAAGACAGTACAGGTGATGGACGGTGCTGAGCTCGCTGCGTGCGTTGCAAAGCCTTGCATCACGGCTCACGATGAGTGCTACAACTGCGAGTGGTCGACAGAGCTGTATGTACCTCAGGCTTATGAGGAATACGTAAAGGCCTGGTTCATCTGCAAGATCCTTGCAAAGGAGCTTGGCCTCGGCGATCCTGACGGATTCGTGTTCAATATGTCCGTAGGATATGACCTTGAGGGCATCAAGACTCCAAAGGTAAACAAATACATCGAGGAGATGAAGGACGCTTCTGAAACAGAGGTGTTCAAGAACGCCATGGAGGTTTCTCTCAAAGCTGTAAGAGACGGCAGACTCAAAAACGTCGATGAGGACTTCGTGAAAGCGATCCCTGCAAGGATCTCGAACTCCATCACTGAGTCGACACTGCACGGATGCCCGCCTGATGAGATCGAGCGTATCGCATCGTACCTCATCACAGAGAAGAACCTCAACACATTCATCAAGTGCAACCCGACTCTGCTCGGATACGAGTTCGCAAGAGAGAGACTCGATTCGCTCGGATTCGACTACATCGCATTCGACGATCATCACTTCCTCGAAGACCTCCAGTGGAAGGATGCAGTCCCGATGTTCGAGAGACTGCAGAAGCTCTGCGATGAGAAGGGCCTCGAATTCGGCGTGAAGCTGACAAACACATTCCCTGTGGATGTAAAGGCCGGCGAGCTTCCTTCGGAAGAGATGTACATGGCCGGACGCAGCCTGTTCCCGCTGAGCATCTACCTTGCTGAGAAGATCTCAAAGCAGTTTGACGGAAAGCTCAGGATCAGCTACTCCGGCGGAGCTGACTACTTCAATATCAAGGAGATATTCGAAGCCGGTATCTGGCCTATCACAATGGCTACAACTATTCTGAAACCGGGCGGGTATCAGAGAATGTCGCAGATAGGCGAGAAGCTGATGGACTGCGGATGTGAGAGATTCCACGGAGTGGATATCGAAAAGGTAGGCGCTCTTGTTGAGATGTCTCAGGGACCGAGAAACCGCAAGCCTATCAAGCCGCTTCCTGACCGCAAGAACGGAGAAGATCTCCCTATGCTTGACTGCTTCCACGCTCCTTGCAGCGGCGGATGCCCTATCAACCAGGATATCCCTGCATACCTTGAGGCGATGGAGAAGGGCGACAGCGAGACAGCTCTCAGGATCATCCTAGAGAAGAACGCTCTGCCGTTCACGACAGGAACCATCTGCCCGCATACATGCGCAGACAGATGCATGAGAAACCACTATGAATCAGCCCTCCGCATCCGCGAGGTGAAGCTGATGGCTGCAGAGGCGGCATGCGCAAAGGTGCTGCCGGGTCTCAGGGCTGCTGCACCAAGCGGCAAGAAGGTAGCTGTGATCGGCGGAGGCCCTGCGGGACTCGCGACAGCTTCGTTCCTGTCAAGAGCAGGTGCTGATGTAACAGTATTCGAAAAACAGGATAAGATGGGCGGCGTTCCAAGATACGTCATCCCTGGATTCAGGATCGGCGATGAGGCCCTCGACAGCGATGTGGCACTCTGCTCGGCATACGGAGCAAAGATGGTCACAGGCCGCGAGATCGCATCCGTACAGGAGCTCAAGGATGAAGGCTTCGAGAACATCGTAGTCTGCATCGGAGCATGGGCTCACGGACGCAAGGCTCTTAAGTACGGCGATGAGATCGACGCTCTTGAGTTCCTGCAGGCAGTAAAGGCTGCACCGGGAAGCTGCGATCTGGGAACAGACGTAGTCGTAGTCGGCGGCGGAAATACTGCAATGGACGTTGCAAGAGCAGCAAAGAGACAGCCTGGAGTAGAGCACGTACGTCTGGTCTACAGAAGAGACAGACGCAACATGCCTGCTGACGAAGAAGAGCTGGTAATGGCAATTGAGGACGGCGTTGAGTTCATGGAGCTCCTCGCACCTGTCGGTACAGAGAACGGCATGCTCAAGTGCGAGATCAACGTTCTCGGAGAGCCTGATGCGAGCGGCAGAAGATCACCTGTCGGAACAGGCGAGTTCTGCGAGGTGCCTGCGACAGCAGTTATCTGCGCTGTAGGCGAGAGGATCATGACAGGACTTTACGAGGCAGCCGGAGCAGAGCTGACAGAGAAGGGCGCACCTGTAGTCGATGAGAACCTCATGACAACAGTGCCTGGTCTCTACGCAGCCGGAGACTGCAGAAGAGGACCTGCTACAGTCGTAAAGGCTATCGCTGACGCTCAGACAGTAGCTGCAGCCATCACCGGAGCTAAATTCGACGCATGCGAAGCTGCAAACGCTGCAGGCGACATGGAGAAGCTGCTCGGCAGAAAGGGCGACCTCAAGGATGCTCCTGAAGGCAAGGCTGATGACAGATGCCTCGGATGCGCTACACTATGCGAAGTCTGCACAGACGTATGTCCTAACAGAGCAAACGTTGCGATTGATGTGCCATACTTCTCGATGCCTCAGATACTGCACGTCGACGGAATGTGCAACGAGTGCGGCAACTGCGCCGTCTTCTGCCCGTACAGCGGACGTCCTTACAAGGATAAGTTCACTCTGTTCTGGAGCGAGGAAGACTTCGCGGACAGCGAAAACAACGGCTTCCTGCCTCTCGGAGACAAGAAGGTGCGCGTAAGGCTGTTCGGCAATGCTGCGGACTACGACATGGCGGATCCGAAGTGCGGTCTGCCTGAGGGCATAGCGGCATTCATTGCAGCAGTTATGGAAAATTACAGTTATCTGATCAAATAGTTCAAAGGTTTAAATGAAATGTTAGTAGTTATCAAGGGCGCCGGCGACCTCGCCAGCGGAATAGCGCTGAGGCTGCATCATTCGAAGATAGATGTGGTGATGACGGAGCTGCCGGTGCCTCTGGCGGTGCGCAGGACGGTGGCTTTTTCGGAAGCCATCCGTCTTGGCAGTACTGAAGTAGAAGATGTAAAGGCCGAAAGGGCCGATGGCATAGATGAAGTGAAGAAATGCCTGGCAAAGGGAGTGATCCCGGTGCTGGCTGATCCGGAGGCGGAGATAATAAAGCTCCTTAAACCGGAAGTCGTTGTTGACGCCATTCTCGCCAAAAGGAATACGGGAACGACGATGGACGACGCGAAAATGGTCATCGGTGTCGGCCCTGGTTTTACTGCGGGCAAAGACTGTCACGCAGTGATAGAAACAAAACGTGGTCATTCTCTGGGCAGAGTCATCACAAAGGGCTCTGCCATCCCTAATACAGGTGTGCCGGGCAACGTAGGAGGCCAGACTATAAAGAGGCTCCTGAAGGCGCCTGCTGACGGGATATTCCATCCTGAGAAAAACATAGGCAATCTTGTAAAGGAAGGCGACCGCGTGGCAAATGTAGACGGAGTCGCTGTGTATGCGCTGACTGACGGAAAGATCAGAGGCATGCTGCAGGACGGAGTCGCCGTTACAAAAGGACTTAAATCAGGAGACGTGGATCCTAGAGGCATCTCCGTAGATCATATGACTGTTTCGGATAAGGCTCTCTCCATAGGCGGGGGAGTGCTCGAAGCGATACTGTCATGTTTCGGAGACAGACTGTAAAGGATCGGAGATAAGAAATGGCTAAAAAAATCGTAAAAACTGCATATGTACGCTGCCGCGGAGGAAGCGTGAGCTGCACATACGGCTGCATCGGATGCGGCATGTGTGTTGATGCGTGCCGCCTTGGCGCCATAAGCATAGGTGAAAGCGGAGCTGCGAAGGTCGATGCGGATAAGTGCGTCGGCTGCGGACTCTGCGCGAAAGCCTGCCCGCAGAACATAATTGAGATCATCAACAAAGGTTTCAACATACAGCCAGCGTGCAGCAATAAGGACGCGGGCAAGGCCGCCAGGGATGCCTGCGTGAATTCATGCATCGCCTGCAGGATCTGTGAAAGAAACTGCCCGGCAGATGCTGTCCATGTAACAAACAACATAGCTGTGATAGACCCGCAGAAATGCATATGCTGCGGCATGTGCGCAATAAAGTGCCCTCGCGGCGTTATACGGGATATGCACGGCGTTATGACAGACTGAGCAGAAGGGAGGTACTCAAATGCCGTATACATTTACAGTAAACGGGATCGAAAGATCAACAGAAGAAGACAAGCCCCTGCTCAGATATCTCAGAGACGATCTGAAGCTGTATTCGGTCAAGGACGGCTGTTCTGAAGGCGCCTGCGGCACCTGCACAATAGTTGTGGACGGCTGGGCGGTAAAGGCTTGCGTACTTACGACAAAGAAGGCTCAGGGAAAGAGCATCATCACAGTCGAAGGACTCAGCACATTTGAGAAGGAGGCCTTCGTATACGCGTTCGGAACCGCCGGATCGGTACAGTGCGGTTTCTGCATCCCGGGAATGGTGATGTGCGCAAAGGCGCTTATAGACCGCAACCCTGACCCGACTACCAACGAGATAGAGGAAGCGATCAGGGGCAATGTGTGCCGCTGCACCGGGTACAAGAAGATCATCACAGGCATCAAGAGAGCGGCTGCCGTTCTGCGCGGAGATGAAGAGCTTCGCAATATAACGCAGTTCAATGTAGGAGAGATGTACGAGCAGTTCGACTTCATCTCCGTGAAGGGCTCTTTATATGACCCGGCGGAAGCGTCGGGCATAGCGTTCTACCATAACAGGGAGAACGCCTCGAGATTCGGCGTGGGACAGGACGTGTTCCGCATCGATGTAAGAAAGAAAGTACTGGGATACGGAAAGTATCCTGATGACATAGGACCTGAGTACTTCATCCCGGCTGACCGGCCCGATCTCATTATGGAAAAGGCCGAGTGGACTGAAGAAGAGTTCGCGGAGGCAGAGGCAGCCGGCAGGACAGCGCCTGGCAGCACCATATTCAAAAAGGGTGAGCCTAACTGCAATGTCGCTGTCATAGTCGACCCTGAGATGCCGCGGATGGCGTACGCGTCAGCCGTAAGGTCTGACTATCCAAGGGCGGTAGTCAAGAAGATCTATAAGGAGAAAGCCGAGTCTCTTCCGGGAGTGCTCGGAGTGCTGACCGCTGCGGACGTGCCTAACAACAAAGTAGGGCATATACAGCAGGACTGGGATGTAATGATAGCGGAGGGCGACATCACAAGAATGACAGGTGATGCCATCTGCGTTGTTGTAGCCGAGACTCCGTACATACTCGAGCAGGCGAAGAAGGCTGTGAAGATCGAATACGAGCCTCTTGAGCCGATAAGGAACATCACTGAGGCCAGAGCGGAGGGGGCTGCAAAGGTGCACTCTGCAGGCAATCTCTGCCAGCAGAGGCACGTGGTGCGCGGCGATGCGGCTAAGGCTCTCAAGGAAGCAGCCTACACCGTGAGCTCCGAATTCAGTACACCGTTCACAGAGCACGCCTTCCTTGAGCCTGAATGCGCGGTATCGTTCCCGTACAAAGACGGAGTAAAGATACTCTCGACAGACCAGGGCGCCTTTGACACGCGCAAAGAGGTATGCATCATGTTCGGATGGCAGGACACCCCTGAGCGTGTGGTCGTTGAGAACCAGCTGATAGGCGGAGGCTTCGGAGGCAAGGAAGACGTAACCACGCAGCATCTCACGGCCCTTGCGGCAATGAAGTTCGGCAGGCCTGTGAAGATGAAGTTCAGCCGTGAGGAGTCCTTCAGAGTGCATCCTAAGAGGCATGCCATGGAAGGCAGATTCACCATAGGCTGCGACGAAAACGGCATACTGACAGGTCTCGACTGCGAGATCAACTTCGATACGGGAGCATACGCAAGTCTCTGCGGGCCAGTTCTTGAAAGAGCCTGCACTCACAGCGTCGGCCCGTACAATTACCACAATACGGACATAAGAGGCTTCGGATACTACACCAACAACCCTCCTGCGGGAGCGTTCAGGGGATTCGGAGTATGCCAGAGCCAGTTCGCGCTTGAGTCACTTCTGAACGTGCTGGCTGAGAAGGTGGGCATCAGCCCTTGGGAGATAAGATACCGCAACGCGATAGTGCCTGGCGAGGTGCTGCCTAACGGACAGATCGCTGATGTATCAACTGCTCTCAGGGAGACTCTCGAGGCGGTGAAGCCGTTCTACGATGCTGCTCCGAAAGACAGCGTCGGCCTGGCCTGCGCCATGAAGAACGCCGGCGTGGGAGTAGGCCTCCCTGACAAGGGAAGGGCAAGACTTGCCGTAGAGAACGGCCTGGTGGTCATCTACACCGCGGCTTCGGATATAGGACAGGGATGCCAGACGGTATTCTGCCAGGATGTGGCAGAGGTCACAGACCTTCCGATCTCCAGGATATGGTTCGGATTCTGCAACACAGGCAACGCTCCTGACTCGGGCACCACATCGGGCTCGAGGCAGACTCTCATCACCGGCGAGGCGGTAAGGGGAGCGGCCATGCTGCTCAAGAAGGCCATGAATGAGGAAGGCATCGTAGAAGACAACCTCGACAGGCTGAACGGCAGGGAGTTCTCATATGAGTACTTTGACCCTACGGATCCGCTCGGTTCGGACAAGCCAAATCCTAAGAGCCACCTGGCCTACGGATACGCTACGAATGTAGCTGTCATCAATGAAGAGGGCCGTGTAACGGATATATACGCAGCATTCGATGCCGGCAGGGTAGTCAATCCGCTTTCGATGTCTGGTCAGATAGAGGGCGGAGTGCTGATGGGCATGGGCTACGCTCTTACTGAGGACTGGCCTCTTGAGGACTGCGTGCCTAAGGCGAAATACGGCACACTCGGACTCCTCAGGGCTACAGACATACCGAGGATACACACTATCCATGTCGAGAAGGAGCGTCAGCTCGATGTAGCCTTCGGAGCAAAGGGCATAGGTGAGATAACCACCATACCTGCAGCGCCGGCTATAGCGGGAGCATATTACGCCAGGGACGGAGTGCTGAGGACAAAACTCCCTCTGGAGAATACATATTACAGCAAAAAGAAAGACTGAAAGGTTTAGCTGCTATGAAAAAGCTGATCAAGAACGGAATGATCGCCACTGAGAACGAGATCTTCAGAGGTGACATACTGATTGACGGAGAAAAGATTATCGGAATCGGAAGCGACATCGACGCTTCCGGTGCCGAGATCATCGATGCTTCGGACAAATACGTGCTTCCAGGAGCTGTGGACGTGCATACGCACATGGATCTCGACGTAGGCATGGCAAGGGCCATAGACGATTTTTACGACGGCACTGTGGCTGCTGCCTGCGGAGGCACCACAACTATAGTAGACCATATGGCTTTCGGACCTAAGGACTGCAGCCTGTGGCATCAGGTGAACGAATACCACCGCCTGGCTGATGGAAACGCTGTTGTCGACTACGGATTCCACGGTGTCATACAGCATCCGGTGACTGCCGACAGGCTCGGAGAGCTTGCTGAGATAAAAGAAAAAGAGGGCATCAGCAGCTTCAAGGTCTATATGACATATGACTTCGGGCTCACGGATGATGAGCTGTTCAACGTGCTGAGAGCCGCAAAGGACGCCGGCATCGTGATCACGGTGCACTGCGAGAATCACGGGATACTGACTCAGCTCAGAAAGGAGTTCATCGAGGAGGGCCATGGCGAGGCGAAATACCATCCGCTCAGCAGGCCTCCTAGATGCGAGGCAGAGGCGGTCAACAGGATGATCCATCTGGCCGCTGTCGCCGGCGATGCGCCGCTGTACATAGTGCATCTTTCGAGCGCCGAAGGTCTCCATGAGGTGCTGAGAGCAAGAGCTGAACACAGGCCTAACCTTGGAGTCGAGACCTGCACACAGTATCTGATCCTTACGGACAGAGAGTATGAGGATCCTGTTGAGGGCCTCAAGGCCATCATGTCGCCGCCTCTGAGAAAGGATCAGGACAGGGAGGAGCTATGGCAGGCTCTGGCTGACGGCACCATCGATACCGTTGCGACAGACCACTGCCCGTTCCATTTCAGGGAAGGCAAGGCCGAGAAACAGTACGGAAAGGACGACTTCACGAAGTGTCCTAACGGAGCCCCGGGCGTGCAGGAGAGGCTGATGCTGCTGTTCTCTGAAGGCTTCATGAAGGGCCGCATAAGCCTGCCTCAGGTGGTGAAATACAGTTCTTCAAATCCGTGCCGCATGTTTGGACTTTATCCTCAGAAGGGAAGCTTTGAGCCGGGCACCGACGCTGATATCGTCATCATCGATCCTGAAAAGAAGACCCTGATAAATAAGGAATACATCCGCGGAGCTTCGGACTATTCATGCTACGAAGGAATGGAGCTCGAAGGGCGTATAGACAATGTCTTCCTCAGAGGCGAAGAGATAGTCAGAGACGGAGATTTCCTCGGAAAACGGGGTGACGGAAAGTATCTCAGGCGAGAAAACAGCGTGCTGGCAAAATAAATGCGGCGAAACGCTAAAACTATTTTAGTTTTTCGCTCAAATCACTTGAAATACCCTACAACAGGTATATAATGAAATAAATTAATGAGAGCAAAAAATTTTTAAGGAAAACGCTGCAGAAACAGACAAGGAGAGAAAAAATGTCGAAAACAACAGAACTGGCAGAAAAGCTCGCGAAACTGAATATCGCGGACATGTATGAGAACGATTTCTTCCTGACATGGGAGAAGACAGACGATGAGATCGAAGCGGTATTCGCTGTTGCAGATGCGCTGAGAGATCTGAGAGAACGCAACAAATCCACAAAGATCTTTGATTCCGGACTCGGCATCTCGATCTTCCGTGACAATTCCACAAGAACACGTTTCTCATTCGCGAGCGCATGCAATCTGCTCGGACTCGAGGTTCAGGATCTCGATGAGAAGAAATCACAGATCGCTCACGGCGAGACAGTACGTGAGACAGCTACGATGGTTTCGTTCATGGCTGACGTCATCGGCATCCGTGACGACATGTACATCGGCAAGGGCAATGCTTACATGCATGAGTTCATGGACTCCGTTACACAGGCGAACAAGGACGGCGTGCTCGAGCAGAAACCTACTCTTGTAAGCCTTCAGTGCGATATCGACCACCCGACACAGGCAATGGCAGACGCTCTTCACATCATCCACGAGATGGGGGCGTTGAGAACCTCAAGGGCAAGAAGATCGCAATGAGCTGGGCTTATTCACCATCTTACGGCAAACCTCTCTCTGTTCCGCAGGGAATCATCGGACTCCTCACCAGATTCGGAATGGATGTCGTTCTTGCTCATCCGGAAGGATATGAAGTCATGAGCGATGTAGTAGAGGTAGCAAAGAAGAACGCTGCTGAATCCGGCGGAAAGTTCTCGATCACAAATGACATGAAGGAAGCGTTCAAGGACGCTGACGTTGTATATCCTAAGAGCTGGGCTCCGTTTGCTGCAATGGAAGTCAGAACAGACCTTTACGGAAAGGGCGACTTCGACGGCATTGACAAGCTCGAAAAGGAACTGCTTGCTCAGAATGCGACACATCAGGACTGGCATGTAGATGACGAGATGATGAAGCTGACAAAGAACGGTCTCGACACGCTGTACATGCATCCGCTGCCGGCAGATATCGAGGGCGTTTCCTGCGAGCACGGCGAAGTTACAGCAAAGGTATTCGATCACGCGCGTGACTCCCTGTACAAAGAGGCATCCAACAAGCCTTACATCATCGCAGCTATGATCTTCCTCGCAAAGGTCAAAGACCCTGTCGCTGCTCTTAAGAAGCTCGACGAGGAAGCAGATCCTAGAAAAGCATTCTAAAAAAAGAAGGTCAGTTTAAAATGGAAAAGAAGAAAATCGTCGTCGCTTTAGGCGGCAATGCCCTTGGAAGTAATCTGATAGAGCAGATGAGATCGGTCACAGATGCTGTAAAGCCTATCGCTGATCTTATCGAAGAGGGCTATGAAGTAGTGGTATCTCACGGAAACGGTCCGCAGGTCGGAGTCATCCAGGATGCCATGACGCTTCTCTCAAGAGAGTATCCTGAAAAGCATCCGCACTTCCCGCTGTCTGTATGCACAGCCATGAGCCAGGGATACATCGGATATGATATCCAGAACAAGCTCAGAGAAGAGCTTCTCGACAGGGGCATCAAAAAGGACGTCACAAGTGTACTTACACAGGTCGAGGTAGACCCTGATGATCCGGCTTTTCAGCACCCAACAAAGCCGATCGGCCCGTTCCTCACAAAAGAGGAAGCCGAAGCCAAGAAGAAGCTGAGAAATCACGTATTCATCGAAGACGCAGGCAGGGGCTACAGGAGAGTCGTTGCAAGTCCTGAGCCAAAAGCGATCATTGAGATCGACACCATCAGGACTCTTGCTGACGCAGGGCACATCGTCATAGCCGCAGGCGGAGGCGGTATCCCTGTGACAAAGGCAGAGAACCATCACCTTAAAGGTTCGCCTGCAGTAATCGACAAGGACCGCGCATCCGAACTTCTTGCCGAAGAACTAGACGCCGACTACCTCATCATTCTCACAGCTGTTGAGAACGCGATGATAAACTACAATAAGCCGGGCGAGAAGAAACTCGGTGACATCACCGTTGAAGAGGCAAAGAAGTATATCGCTGAAGGTCAGTTCGCTCCGGGATCGATGCTTCCGAAGGTAGAGGCTGCTGTAAAATTTGCAGAGTCAAAGCCGGGAAGAGTAGCTCTTATCACTCTGCTTGAGAAAGCCAGAGAAGGCATAAGAGGAGAGACCGGAACACGCATCCACGCATAATAAAAACGCGCGCCTCTTCTGAGGCGCGCGGCAAACTCACTCCTGATCGGCAGTTTTGCGGATCTCATCCAGATAACTGTAAAGAGTGTAGGTGGATATGCCGAAGAACTGGCAGATCTTAGGGCCCGACTTGGTAACGAGGAATGCTCCTCTTTCGTCAAGAAAGCGTATGGCACGCATCTTCTCATCCTTGCTCATCAGGGCTGTAGGCTTGCCGATGAGCCTGACGCTGTGATCAAGCAGCTCGTCGAGAAGGTCGGAGACATTGCCCGAGATCGACTCAACATCCTTGCCCGGGCTGTCCTGTCCGGTAAAGGCGCGGATGGCATCGTCTATCGCGACAAGCATGCTTATGTCGTAATTGATGCCAAGAAGCCCGATCACCTTTTCGTCATCATCGCGGATGAAGAGAGTAGTGGACTTAAGGACTCTTCCGTCAGAGGTCTTTGTGAAATATGAGATGCGGTCCTCTATCATCCTGGGGTTTTCCCTGAGAGACTCCAGCACTATGTGGGACGGACCGTCACCGATCGAACGGCCGGTAACATGACCGTTCTCAATAGCGACTATGGTATGTTCATGGTTATCGCCTCTGAGGTCGTGGATAACGACTTCGCAGTTCCGGCCGAACTGACCGGCGAGGCCTTTTGCCACATGTGACGCAAATTCAAATCGTTTGTCAGGCTTCATATGATCATCTCACTTTCGTATGACGCTTTGAAAAACTTTATACTATTTTAGCAATAAAATCTTTTTTACACAATAAATATTATTCATTACAACACGGAGGTATACAGAAATGATCCCGGATTATGAAGCCATCAGGAAAGCTGCGGAAAACTACGGACCAGAGATCAGCAGATTCCTCAGAGACATGATCTCGCATCCAAGCGAAAGCGCTGAAGAAGGTGAAGTCGTAGCATGCATCAAGGCCGAGATGGAAAAGCTCGGTTATGACAAGGTTGAAGTCGACGGCCTCGGCAACGTTATCGGATGGATGGGCGATGGAGACAAGATCATTGCCATCGATTCCCACATCGATACAGTAGGCATCGGAAACATCAACAACTGGACAGACGATCCTTACAAGGGATATGAGACAGACGACATCATTTACGGACGCGGCGGCTCTGACCAGGAAGGCGGAATGGCAAGCGCTGTATACGGCACAAAGATCATGAAAGAGCTCGGCCTCATTCCTGAGGGATACAAGATCATGGTAGTCGGTTCCGTAATGGAAGAGGACTGCGACGGAATGTGCTGGCAGTACATCGTCAACAAGTACTTCGACGGTCCTGAAGATGCCAGAAACAAGATCGAATTCGTGATCTCGACAGAGCCTACAGACGGCGGAATCTACAGAGGACACAGAGGCCGCATGGAGATCAGGGTAGACGTCAAGGGCGTATCGTGCCACGGTTCTGCTCCTGAAAGAGGAGACAACGCTATCTATAAGATGGCAGACATCATCGATGAAGTCAGACAGCTGAACAACAACGGATGCGATGACAGCACACAGATCAACGGTCTCGTAAAGATGCTCGATCCTAAGTTCAATCCGGATCACTATGAAGATGCAAGATTCCTCGGACGCGGCACATGCGCTGTATCCCAGATCTTCTATACATCACCTAGCCGCTGCGCTGTAGCAGATTCCTGCGCTATCTCGATCGACAGACGTATGACTGCCGGCGAGACATGGGACAGCTGCCTCGAAGAGATCAGACAGCTCCCGAGCGTAAAGAAGTACGGCGATGACGTAAAGGTTTCGATGTACATGTACGACCGTCCGTCATGGACTGGCGAGGTATATGAGACTGAGTGCTACTTCCCTACATGGATCAACAAGGAGAGTTCAGCTCACGTAAAGGCTCTCGTAGAGGCTCACAAGGCACTCTTCGGT
>Ga0256407_10008244_pt1 | contig 15379 bp, 13 predicted proteins | sample RumenRJG_04DNA_FD_193489 | JGI IMG/M metagenome (GOLD analysis project Ga0256407, IMG submission 193489) | Bovine rumen microbial communities from Lethbridge, Alberta, Canada - RJG_04 | ecosystem: Host-associated > Mammals > Digestive system > Stomach > Rumen | place: Canada: Alberta...
CAGAGGCTCTCATCCGTGGGAAGGTGGATATGAGTGTGTGGATAGAGAAGGAGAGTACTGTAGATGCAACACCTGTAAATGCAGCACTCGTAGAAAATTACTATAATCAGCTGAAAGGCATAGCCCAGAAGGTCGGTATCCCTGAGCCTGAAGATTGGATTTATATCCTTACTCGCATGCCAGATGTGTTGACGAAGACTGATGTAGAGACACTCGATGACGAGGAGTGGAATGTGGTGAAAGGTGCCTTGAGCGATGCCTTGAAGAGTCTTGTTGACTTCCGTATCCAGGAAGGAGCTGCCCTTCAGAAGAAATTCTCGGAGAAGATAGACAATATCACACAGTTTTTGGCTGACATTGAACCGTACGAGAAGAGTCGTGTGGAGAAGATAAAGGCTCGTATCGAGGACGGGCTGAAGCAGATCCCAGGAGTGGAGTACGACAAGAACCGTCTGGAGCAGGAGCTGATATACTACATTGAGAAACTCGATATCAGTGAGGAAAAGCAGAGGCTGGCTAACCACCTGAAGTATTTCCGTGAGACGATGGATGAGGCTGCCGGACAGGGTAAGAAACTTGGATTCATCGCCCAGGAGATGGGACGAGAGATAAATACAACCGGATCGAAGAGTAATCAGGCTGAGATGCAGAACATCGTGGTAAAGATGAAAGACGAGCTGGAACAGATTAAGGAACAGGTGCTTAATGCACTTTAAATGATAAATGATAAAGAATAAATGATAAACGTGATGAGGGGGAAACTTATAATCATTTCGGCACCATCGGGAACGGGAAAGTCTACGATTATTGGATGGCTGATGAAAGAGCATCCTGAGTTGAACCTGGCTTTTTCTATTTCCTGTACATCAAGAGCTCCAAGAGGAACGGAACAGAATGGAGTGGAGTATTTCTTCCTGACTCCAGAGGAGTTCCGTCAGAGGATAGACAATGATGAGTTCCTGGAGTATGAAGAGGTTTATGAGGGCCGTTTCTATGGAACCCTGAAGTCTCAGGTAGAGCGTCAGTTGGAAGCAGGACAGAACGTGGTGTTCGATGTCGATGTGAAGGGTGGCGTGAACATCAAGAAATATTATGGTGACGAGGCTCTCAGTCTCTTTATCCAACCTCCTTCTATAGCAGATCTTCGTAAGCGTCTGGAGGGTCGGGCTACTGATGCACCAGAGGTTATCGATCAGCGTATCGCCAGAGCAGAGTTTGAATTGACCTTTGCAGATAAGTTTGATAAGATTGTTGTCAATGATATTCTGGAAAAAGCAGAGGCGGAGGCTCTAGCATTGGTTGGTGAGTTCATTAAAGGTGAATAAATCTCTTTGATTTTGATTCGCACTGGGATTTTTGGGGGATCGTTTAATCCTATACATAACGGACATATTTCGTTAGCAAGGCAACTCAGAGAGAAGGCCGGGCTCGATGAGGTATGGCTGATGGTGTCACCCCAGAACCCTTTGAAAAAGTCGTCTGATCTGCTAGATGATAATCTGAGGATGGAGATGGCTCGTCTCGGAGTTGAAGGTCAGGAGGGAATCATCGCCAGCGACTATGAGATGCATCTGCCAAAGCCGTCATATACTTGGAATACTCTTCAGAGTCTTTCGAAAGACTATCCTGACCGGGAGTTTGTGCTTCTGATGGGTGGCGACAACTGGGCGCTTTTCGATAAATGGTATCACTATGATGACATACTAAAGAACTATAGTATAGTTGTCTATCCCAGAAGAGATAGCCTGAGAAGTTTTGGAGAAACTCTCTCTGCTCAGATTGTCGAGGCTGAGCTGCTTGACATCAGTAGTACGGAGATAAGGGAAAGAATAAAGGCGGGTAAGGGTATCCGTAGGATGGTACCAAAGGCTGTGGCTGACTTTATAAAGGAAAAAGAACTGTATGCGAAAGAAGCGTAATATAAATCCATTGAAGTGGATTGCTTGGCTGTTTAGTCCTATCCAAAAGAATGGTGCATTCTTTGTGTTTATGTTTGCACTCGGATGGATATGCACCCAACATGAGATAATGCCTTATTACCTGAGGAATAAAGGAGCTGAGCCGTATGAGTTATCTGCACCAGAGCTTTTCCTTGATATCTATGCTGTATGTTGTCTTCTGATGCTTATTCCTAAGAAGATTCGTATCTGGGTTAAGGCTCTGTTATATGTTTTCTTCTATGGACTTGCCCTTGTGGATATGTTCTGTTACGAACGTTTCGAGTCGACACTCACTCCTACGATGCTTATGCTGGCAATGGAGACTACTGGGCAGGAGGCTTCTGAGTTCCTGTCAGGCTATCTGAATTGGGACAGTTTGAAGGATGGTGTGGGATGGATTCTCTTGCTTATCGGAGGCCATTTCCTGTGGACTATAATTCGTAGCGTTGGAGCAAGAATAACAAAACGGATGATTCTGCCAAAAGTAAACGAAAGTTTGCTGATGATTCCGAAGGTGATAATGGGATTATTGGTGGGCTGGTGTCTCTATAGTGCTGTATCTCAGACATGGGATAATAAGATGGCGATAAAACGGCTCTTCTCTTATGATACTATCGGACAGGTAGAGCATGAGATGACAAAGAAGGATTGTGCCAAGCTATATATCCCTGTTTATCGACTTGCTTTCGGACTATATGCCAACGGACTTGCTGACACTCAGATAGATCAGTTGAAGGCAGCCAGCGATAAGATTGTCGTTGACAGTTGCAGTTATCGAGTGCCAAATATCGTGGTGGTGATAGGAGAGAGTTATAACAAGCACCATTCGCAGCTATACGGATATCAGAAACCAACTACTCCCAGACAGGTGGCAATGGAGGCAGAGGGTAGTCTGGTGAAGTTTATTGATGTGGTATCGTCGTGGAATCTTACAAGTTTCGTGTTTAAGCACATGCTTTCTTTGTATGCCGTAGGCGATTCTGGTGAGTGGTGCGACAAACCGCTCTTCCCAGAGGTATTCCGTAAGGCAGGATATCATGTAACCTTTGTCACCAACCAGTTTGAACCTAAGGCGAAAGAAGCTGTATATGACTTCAGTGGTGGGTTCTTCCTTAATGACCCGGAACTGAGTCAGAGGCAGTTCGATCAGCGAAGCACTCGTACTCATAGGTTTGATGACGGAGTGCTGAAGGAGTATGATAATCTGAAGAAGAAAGAGGATACTCTTACTTTGACGAAAGGTAACCTGGTGATTCTTCATCTTATGGGATCGCATGTTGACTATAGGGCTCGCTATCCTCAGAAGACAAATACGGTGTTTAAGCCGTCGATGTATAATCGCCCAGAACTTACTGACAAACAGCGACAGATACTTGCGCACTACGATAATTCTCTGCTTTACAACGACTCTATTGTTACTGCCATAACACAGAGGTTTGCAGATAAAGATGCCGTAGTGATTTATGTGCCCGATCACGGTGAGGAAATCTTTGACGGCAGCCCATATATGTATGGTCGTATGCATGGTGCGAACATCGATTATCGCCTTGCCCGCAACGAGATGGAGATACCTTTCTGGGTGTGGGGCTCACCTCTGTATCGTGAAAATCATCCTTATGGATGGATGGCTATCCAGAACGCAAAGAACCGTCCCATGATGACTGATGCCCTCCCGCATTTCCTGATGTATCTTGGAGGAATATCATCTCCTCTGTATCGTCCGGAACTTAATGTTATCTCTCCAGAGTATGACGTGAAACGTCCTAGAATCCTTAAGAACGTAACGGACTATAACTCGCTTAAGAAATGAAGGAACTGCTTGCACGAAACGAATGTACTGCGATGAGGGGTATAGCTATCCTCGCCATCATGCTTCATAACTACTGTCATTTTATTGGCAAGATTGTTAAGGAGAATGAATACCAGTTCTTTACATCTAACAACGACAGGTTATGGCAGATACTTACTCATCCGGATTATCTGTTGCCTGTACATCTTCTTTCGTATTTCGGACATTATGGTGTACCTGTATTCCTCTTTCTCAGCGGATACGGCCTTGTAAGGAAGTATGAGGAAAGCTCACAGAGTGCCTGTCCCCCTGTGAGGTTTGTGCGATATAATTATCTGAAATTGCTGAGGATGCTGATTGTGGGCTTCTCGCTGTTTATTTGTGTCGATATGGTGACTCCAGGGCGTTTCCCCTTCCATTGGAATAATGTGCTGGCACAACTGCTTATGTATATCAATGTGTTGCCTGAACCGGATAAGATAATCTGGCCTGGAATATATTGGTTCTTCGGCCTGATGATGGAGTTGTATATCGTTTATCGCCTGTTGATATATCGGAGGAGTTCGTGGATTGTTATTGCGCTGATAACTATATGCTGGCTATTGCAGGTTTTCTGCGATCCAGATGGGGAGACGTTAAATAGATTGCGATATAACTTCATCGGGGGTATGCTTCCCTTCGGGTTAGGTATATTGTTCGCAAGAATTCCCAGTCTGGGAATAAAATGTTCCCACGCTGGGAATAAAGTGTTCTTCGACAAGCGAAGCGGCAAAGCCGAGCGCCCACGCTGGGAATATATCGTGATATTGCCGATCGCTTCGGCTTTGGTTGTTGCAATGTGTTTCAGCTATCAGAGCTGGCTATGGATTCCTGTATTTATCATCATCGGCACCATTGCTATGGTTCGTGTGATGCCAAAGTGGCTGCTCGATGTCTTTGTGTGGATAGGATCAATTTCTGCAGCGATGTTTGTGGCCCATCCTATAGCACGCAAACTCTTTATTACTGTGGCTTGGAAACAAGACATCTATGATGGATTGATGCTTTACGTCATCGCCGTGATAGCCATATCGTGGGCTGTTAAGCAGATAATAGACCGCATTCCCAAACCCCAACTATGAAGATTAAGGATATAGAACTGGCCAACGTGAGCCGTTTTCGTGGCGAGTTGATGGGAGCAGCCATGCTTTTCATCATTCTCTTCCATGCGCCTTTGGCTCGCAGCGATGAGTTCTTCGGATTGAGGCGCTGTGGTAATGTTGGGGTCGACATGTTCCTTTTTCTTAGTGGCATAGGTCTTTGGTTCTCGTGGGTTAAGAATCCTGATGTATGGAAGTTCTACAAACGTCGCCTTCTTCGCATCTATCCCGCTTGGTTGATTATGGCTTCGCTCTACTATATGCCGCGTTTCGATTGGGCTCATGGCGATTATATCGACCTTATTGGAGATATCACTATCAACTGGGACTTCTGGCTTCACGATGAGCTTACCTTCTGGTATATCCCTGCCATCATGATGCTCTACCTCTGGGCGCCACCTTATATGAAGTTGATTCAGAAACACCCCATTTATCGATGGTTGCCTGTAATAATGATTCTTTGGTGCATTTGGGTGCAATGGATTCTGCCTTTGCATCAAGCAGTGGGACATATCGAGATATTCTGGAGTCGCGTACCAATCTTCTTTATAGGCATCAACTGTGGCGAACTTGTAAGGCGAGAGGCAAAGATAGATGGTACTGGTATCTGGATGGTGCTGATTCTCTTCCTAGCCACCTTCAGTTCTTGCTTCTATCTGGAGCAGGTTACTCATGGACGATTCCCGTTGTTTGTAGAGCGAATGATATACATTCCCTTTACCATTACGCTCATTTTGATGCTTAATCGTGTGTTCCGCAGAACGCCTAAGTGGTTCAATCGCTTCTGCGCTTTCTTTGGAGCCCTGAGTCTGGAGGCCTATTTGATACACGATCACTTTGTAATGACTTACATCACGCCTTATCATCTTGGCTATTGGCCTACGGCTTTGCTTACTATAGTGATAACCATTCCGCTGGCCTGGATGTTACAGAAAGCACTAAAACTGGTTGTCAGGGTATGAGAAAGGTATACGCATTCGACTTCGACGGAACGCTTACCACCAAAGATACTTTGCTGGAGTTTATCCGTTTTGCAAAAGGCACACTTGCTTTTGGCCTTGGATTCCTGCGATATGCCCATCTATTGGTGCTGATGAAGTTAGGATTCTATCCAAATTGGAAAGCCAAGCAGAGGGTGTTTGCACATTTCTTTAAAGGAATGCCTTTGAGCGATTTCGATGCCCTCTGCCAGGCCTTTGCAGCCTCATCGCGCCATCTGCTTAGACCAAAAGGTATCGAGGCAATCGAGAAAGCTCTGAATGAAAGATCAGAAGTGCTAATAATAAGTGCCTCTATCGATAACTGGGTACAACCATTTTTTGCTAATGTAAAGGTATTAGGCACCCAGATAGAAGTGACTGATGGCAAACTTACAGGTCGCTTCTTAACCAAGAACTGTTATGGGGAGGAAAAAGTTAATCGTCTGAAAGCCATCTATCCCAATCGTCAGGATTACCACCTAACTGCCTTTGGTGATAGCAGAGGCGACAAGGAGATGCTGGCTTTTGCCGATGAGTCATATTATAAACCATTCAGAGTATGAAATCACCACTGAAGATTTTCAGGATTAAACCAGAAGAAAGGTTGCAGTCGACAATAGCATTAACTGTCATCGTAGCCCTCAATGCCTTGTTTATATGGCGTATGCACAGGCTTTTCATGCAGCCAGGCTTTGGACCATATTGGAAAGCATTCGAAAGAGAGCTACACCTGTCGGGCTACGATCCTTTAACTTATCTTGGAGTGACAGACTGGGATGTGGTGTATCAGGTTTATCGTCATCCGCTATTGTCGTTTATGATATGGCCCCTTAATCAGATAAACGAAGGTTTGACGACTCTCTTTGGAGTCAATTGTGTACAGTATCTGGTGGCTCTTCCTCTGATATTCTGTTCCTACTATTCCTATATCTTCCTCTATCGCATTCATCGTGAGGTTATTGAGTTGAGACAGTTGGATGCCACATTGCTTACGGCATATCATTTTTCTTTCGCATATATACTGCTGTCGTTTATTGTACCAGATCACTTTACGATATCAATGTTCCTATTGCTTATCACACTATATATCTCTGGTGTTTGTATCAAGAAGAGTAGGGAGTTCCGATGGTGGCAGTCTGCTATATTCTTCTATATTACTGCAGGAGTGACATTGAGCAATGGAATTAAGGTTTTCCTTTCTGGCTTTTTTGTGAATCTCAAGGACTTCTTCCGCCCGAAATATCTGCTACTGGCCGTTATTCTTCCAGCGGCTTTGCTTTGGGCTACTGCCACATGGGAGTATCGAAAGTTTGTGTTGCCAAAAGAGAAGGCACGTGCCGAACTGAAGGAACGTAAGGCTAGGGAGCTGAAAGAGCAGGTGGCTCAGATGACTCCTGAACAAAGAGAGAAATTTGAAGAGAAGAAGGCTCGTCGTGCTGTTGTCCTTCGTCGTCAGGCTGCAAAGACAGGTACTCCGATGGAGAATTACGGATTCCTTAAGTGGACTGATATAAGCACCTCTCGCTGGCAATCAACCTACGAGAATCTCTTTGGCGAGTCTATACAGTTTCATCAGGATTACTTCCTCGAAGACACATTGGTTCATCGCCCAGTATTCGTGCCTTATCGTTGGTATTTCAGCTATGTCTTAGAGGCAGTGATGATACTTTTGTTTGCCATTGGCATCTGGTATGGCAGGAAGAGTCGTTTTCTTTGGATGTGCCTCTTTTGTTTTGCCGTCGACTTGTTCATCCATGTATTACTTGGCTTCGGCATCAACGAGGTGTTTATCATGGCTCCACATTTTATGTTTGTGCTCCCGATTGCTACAGCATATCTGTTAAAGGAGTTTCATACAAGATGGCTTCGAATAGGTATCGCCCTGATAATGCTATACCTATTTATATATAATGGATATCTGTTGATCGACTTCTTGCTTACACCAATAAAAGCTGTTGTTTAAATGTGTTTATCTGTGCCGAGCCACTTCTTGATGCGTCTGGTAAGTGATTTGAATATCTGACGGAAGTTGCCGTAGCGAAGGTTCAGCAAGAGTTCTTCAATAGAGTTCTGGACCTTAATCCAAGGATGGTTCCAGGCATTGACGATATATAGCCTTTCGAGATAATCGCGGTTTTCTTCGATGCAGGATGGATGCTTCAGGGGGAATTCTAACTCATGGCGTCCCATAGTGAACATCTTCCTTATGCGATGCGGAGTGGTCTTAAGCTCTGCAGAGAAATGGGTGGAGTCGGCCATAAGACCTATATTGTTTATCTGGTTTTTGACAGGCATAATAGCAAGAGAGTCATGAAGCAGCATATCACTCCAGTAGATGGTCTCGAAATATTCCTTGCCGCTCTGACTATGGTCACGAAACATCTGAAGCATGTCTTTCCTCAGGTTCCTTTCCTTGGCAACATTCTCCAGCTTCTTCATTGCCTTGGGATCACGAATAAAACCATATGTGGGGTCCCATCGCTCCGCCACCCTACGCCATGAGGCCCATCCCCAAATGCTGAAGGCTGTGGTGAAGAAATAACTGTCCTTACAATCTGGCGAGACCTCGTCGATGTTAAAGCCTGCTATCATATTTATCCTGTCATCGTTTTCATATCTGTCGAGCATTTCTTTGCAGAAAGGAAAGAATGACTGTGCTGGAACGACATCATCTTCAAGTACGATTACCTTGTCGGCAATGGAAAAAGCCCATTTGTGGGAAAGGAATCCTGAAGGGTCGCAGCCCTGATTCTTCGTCAGGTAATTACGATGCACCTCGCACTCCCAGTCGATGTTCTCGTCCGAAACAATCTTCCTGCATTCCCCGATGCCAGACATATCGCGTTCTCCTCGAGGACCGTCCTGATATAGCAGCAACTTCGAAGGTCTTGCCTTGCGCACTTCATCGAACACCTGACGGAAAGTGTCGGCACGGTTGAAAAACAACAGCAGTACTGCGATATCTGTCTTTGCAGGATATTTCATGGCTGCAAAAGTAAGAAAAATATGTCATACAACCAAACATTTAATCGTTTTTCCTTTATAAACTTTTGTGCTTTCAATATTTCTTATTACCTTTGCAATGGATATGGATATAAACTCAGGACATAGTGCACAGAATATAGGAGTAAGACAAATAAACATCGAGGTACTCCGAGTAGTTGCCATGTTTCTGATTGTGATGGGGCATTATCTCTATCACCTGAAGAAATCTCAGTCTTTCTCTCCCACGTCCGAACTCTTCTCCTATGTCTTCCTTCAGGTCGTTTATGTGTTTACTAGCATAGGGGTAAACCTGTTTGTTCTCATTACAGGCTATTTCCTTATCAACAGACTTGAGTTCAGACTGAGGGGTATGATACGTGTAAGTCTTACCACTATCTTTTATTCTCTGGCGATTTACATCCTCTTCTGTCTCTTCGGTTCCCAGTGCTATTCTTCCACCTTACTCCTGCATTGCTTTGAGCCAATACCGATACATCAGTATTGGTTTGTTGCGAAGTATTTAGGACTGATTCTGGTGGCACCTTTCTTGTCGATGATGGCTTCTTGTCTTGAGAGGAAGGAGTATTTAAGGATGCTTGCCATACTTTTCGTGCTCTTCTTCGAGTGGCCTTATGGTGAGATTTTCGGAGATGGGATGTCTCTTTGCTGGTTCTGCTTCTTGTATCTTGTCGGAGGGTATATTCGCAGATATGGTCTTGGACGTTGGGTGGAGAGTCATCTTGTGACAATTATACTAATTGTGGCTGTTGGGATTTTCTCATTGCATGTAGGTTCTAACATCGTTGGGTACATTAAGACAGGAACACCGTTTCTGTTGAAGTATGACGCCAACAATTCCTTTACCTTTTTCCTTGCGCTTCCTGTCTTCGCCTGGTTTGCCAGAAGACCGATGAACGGGCAATTGCCAACACGTATAAGTCGCATAGCCCCATATACATTTGGTGTATATCTACTGCATGAGCATAGTTTGATGAGAGGTTTGTTATGGGATAATATCGCTCCTCAGGTTTTTCCTGCATTACCACTCTTTTTGCATGTGTTAGTCCTCAGCATAATTGTTTTCATGAGTGCTGTGATAGTTGACTGGATACTAAAAGCGATTATAAGAATATGACTTACGAAGAATTACGTGAAAGCTATAATCCTGACGGCTCGCTGTTGCGCCGGCAGCAACTAAGGATGCTGGATATCTTACTTGAGGTAGACCGTATATGTAAAAAGCATGATATACCTTACTGGCTAAGTAGCGGTACACTTATCGGAGCTCTGCGGCATGACGGTTTTATCCCCTGGGATGATGACCTCGACATCGAGATGATGCGCAATGACTATCTGCGTCTAATGAAGATTCTTCCTGATGAGTTGCCCGAATGGCTGGCTCTTCAGAATGACGATACAGACCCCGGCTATTTCTTCTTCTATGCAAAGATTCGAGACCGCCGTTCAAAGATGCTTGAGGGGAATGCATACGACCGCATGTGGAAGGAACAGGGCATATATATCGATATCTTCCCTATGGAGCAGCATCCCATATGGCTCCATAAGCTGACAGAGAAAACAGTAGGCCACATGTATAAGATATGGCGCACGAGTACTGATGACAAAAAGGCAATCCGTAAGGTGCGTCGTATCTTCAACATCAACGACAGATACCTCTTTCCATTCTTCAGAGGTTTACTAAGTATTCTCTCACCACTTATCACTCATCACTCATCACTCATCACTTCTGGCATGGGCATTCCTTTCCACAACCCTCGTTTTCTTGACGAGATATTCCCATTGACGACTCATAAATTTGAGGGTTATGACTTGCCTGTGCCAGGAAATGCTGATGCACATCTAAGGCATCTCTATGGCAACTATATGCAATTGCCCGACCTAACAAAGCTTAAGCCTCATGTGGGGCAGATAGAAATCTACGAATAAAACTTAAGCGGATTTTTTCTTTGTAATGAATGCTATGCACTCTTTCAGGATGACAGCTCCTGAGATACGCATAACGATATAATATAATGTAGTGGCAAAGATAAATCGGCTAATAAGTCTTAACCAGAGATTATCAAGGCTGTCAGTAACGAAACCTGTCACTGCCATTACAGCAGCAGCTGCAAGGGCAAAGGGCATTATGTCTTTGAGGAAAGCCAGAAGACTGTATCTCATTAGGCGATGCACAAAGAAATGCCATATGAACACCCAAAGGATATTCAGTAATGTATATGCTATCACCATAGTGTATATACCTTCACGCCAGAGACTGATCATCAAACCTATCTGTAAGACGCCTAAGGCAATAGTACTCCAAAGGTATATGTCACTTCTGTGATTACTGATAATGGCATCGGTAAGAAGTGTAGAGAGCGGCATAAAGGCTCCGCATAGACAGAGGTAGGGAAGGAGTGAGGCGGAGAACGCCCATTTTTCTCCTATTGCCAATACAATAAACTCATGCGATACCAGTCCGAGGCCGAAAAGCAGAGGAAAAGAGATAAAGGCAGTAAATCGCATCATCTTACGAAGTACCATCAGTTGGCGTTCCTTCTCATCATGCAGGCCTACAAGTACCGTCTGATCCACCTGTCGCATCATATTTCCAACAAGCAAGAAACACTTCGAGCTCCATTCGTATGCCTTATTATAGTGTCCCGTGTTCGTATCACCATAGTAACGCCCCAGCAATAGATTCATTATGTTGTTGTTCAGTTGAGTGAATATGGCTGATATCATGATTTTAAAACTAAACGGAAATAATCTCCTTATTGGTTCGAAGGTTATCTTAACAGTAGGTCGCCACGGGCTGAAATACCATAACAATAGCGTATTTACAGCTATATACATCAGATATTGTGTGGCGAGTGCCCAGTATCCGAATCCTAATGCTGCAAGGATAACGCTTACGATGCTCGATGTCAGCGTAGCAGTCATACCGCACTGGGCTATCTGCTTTATCTGCATCTGTTTGGTCATATATGCTGACTGGGCCATACCGAGACTTGAGAATACAAAACCCAAGAACACATATCGGCTCAGGGGTATGAGATTCGGCTGGTGATAGTAGTCAGCTATAAGCGGAGCAGAGAAAAAGAGTATGATATAAATGACTACTCCGGCAATGATGTTAAACCAGAATACGGCATTGTAGTCATTATGTGTAGGTTTTTTAAGGTTGACAAGCCCTGTCTTAAAACCACTCGATTGCAACTCGTTGGCTATAACAGAAAATACTGTAAGCATTGCCGTCATTCCATAGTCTGAAGGATCAAGAAGACGACCAAGGATTATTCCAAAAGCCAGTCCGAGCAATTGCTGTACGCCATTGTTCAATCCACCCCAGAATAGTCCTTTAGCTGTCTTATCTTTTAGATTCTCCATATTAATCGTTGCAAAATTACTGTTTTTTGTTTGATAATCCAAATAAATTAATTATTTTTGCACACAGAATGAGACAGATTAAAGATATCAACGAATTACGTCAGTTTCAAATGGTTTTTTATAACGTTATTTTTTCATAACAAGTATGCAAGCAATAATATTAGCGGCAGGAATGGGTCGCAGACTAGGAGAACTTACCAAAGAGAACACCAAATGCATGGTACCAGTAAACGGTGTAACACTTATCGACCGTTTGCTAGGCCAACTGTCTGGATTAGAACTTAACCGCGTGATTATCGTGGTTGGCTATCAAGGACAAAAATTGATTGATTATATTGGTAAGCGCTACGACGATAAGTTGAAGATAGAGTTTGCAGATAATCCTATCTACGACAAAACCAACAATATCTATTCGCTCTCGATAGTTAAGGATAAGCTACAAGAAGATGATACTCTGTTAATAGAGAGCGACCTGATTTTCAGCGATCGCTTCTTTCCAATGATTCTCGAGAATCCATATCCTAATTTGGCTCTGGTGGCGAAGTACGAATCTTGGATGGATGGCACAATGGTGCGCCTTGACGAAGAACAGCATATAGTGAACTTCATTTCGAAAGAGGCTTTCGACTATGACAATGTGGATTCGTATTATAAGACTGTTAACATTTATAAGTTTAGCAAGGACTTCCTTCAGTATAAGTATGTGCCATTTCTGGATGCTTATACCAAAGCTGTGGGTAATAATGAATATTATGAGAATGTACTTCGCATAATATCAATGCTTAATAGCCACAACATGAAAGCTCTACCAGTTGGCAACGAGAAATGGTATGAGATAGATGATAAACAGGATTTGGACATTGCTGAAGCATTGTTCGCTGATGATAAAGATGTAATTCGCAAATATTATGGCAGATATGGCGGATTCTGGAGATTTCCTCAGATGCTCGACTTCTGTTATCTGGTTAACCCCTACTTCCCATCAAAGCGCATGAAGGACGAGCTTCGAAGCAACTTCGATACATTGCTCACAGAGTATCCTTCAGGCATGAAGGTTAACACCCTGATTGCCAGTAAGAGCTTTGGAGTAAGCGAGCAGTATATTGTTCCTGGTAATGGAGCAGCAGAACTGATAAAAGTGCTTATGGAAGGCGTGGAGGGAAAGACAGGATTTATCCGTCCTACTTTCGAAGAGTATCCCAATCGCTTTGACAAATCACTTCAGGTAACTTATACGCCTCAGAATGAGGATTATCGCTATACAGCTGATGATCTCATGAAATACTTTGGTGATAAGGACATCAAGACTCTGATGCTTATCAATCCTGATAATCCATCAGGCAACTTCATTCCTAAGGATGATGTATTAAGATTGGCTGCTTGGTGCGAACAAAGGAATATAAGATTGGTAGTTGACGAGAGTTTTGTAGACTTCAGCGTTGATTATAAAAACAACTCCTTGTTATCCGATAGGATTCTTGAGGCCTATCCACACATGGCTGTAATGAAGAGTATCTCCAAGAGTTTTGGTGTACCGGGACTTCGTTTGGGTATTCTCTGTTCTGCTGATAAGGAACTGATAGCCTGTATAAAGAAAGAAGTATCAATCTGGAATCTCAACTCGTTTGCAGAGTTCTTTATGCAGATATACAACAAGCATGAGAAGGATTATCTCAAGGCTTGTGACAAATTCCTTGCTGAGAGAGACGATTTCGAAAAGGGGCTAAGGACTATTCCTTACCTCCGTGTTATGCCTACTCAAGCCAACTATTTCCTTTGTGAGGTGCTTCCTCCATATACTGCTAAAGAAATAGTAATAAATGCACTTCGTCAGCATAATATTCTTACTCGAGACTGTAGCTTAAAGCCCGGTCTTGATCCCAACAAACAGTATATGCGTATAGCAGTGAGAAATCACGGAGATAATAACAGATTGGTAGAGGCACTTAAGATAATGCAGAAGTAGTACATATATGACAAACTATGTAAAAGTAATACAACAAGAGCAAATTGACGCTCTGAACATTGACCCCGCTACTTGTGTAGAGTGGGTAAAAGAGGCATTTTTAATGAAAGATAATATTCAAATGCCAGCAAAATTGAGTGTTCATCCTCAAGGCGAAGACTTTATTACGTCCATGCCTTGTTTATTGCCAGAGAAAGACGGCAAAAATTTTTTTGGCATTAAAGTTGTAAGTCGTATAGATGGACAATTACCTGTATTACAGAGCAATATTTATCTATATAATTCTTTGTCTGGTCATTTACTGGCAATAATAGATGGTGATTGGATTACAGCTATGCGTACAGGTGCTGTAGCAGCTCTCGCTGCAAAATTGTTTAAACGCAAAGAGGTAAACGCCTATTCAATGATGGGACTTGGCAATATAGGAAGAGCCACAGCGTTATGTCTCATAGCTGATAATAGAAATAAACAAATAACAATTCGCCTTTTGCGTTATAAGAACCAAGCTGAACAATTTATAGAACGTTTTAAAGGTTATTCAAATGTTTCATTTGAAATAATAGATGACAAACGTTTATTTGCAGCTGAGGCAGATGTTCTTATTTCAGCAGTTACAGTCGCAACAGAACTTCTTTTCCCTGATGACAGCCTATTTAAAAAAGGCATAACTGTTATTCCTGTTCATATGCGTGGTTTCCAAAACTGTGATCTATTCTTTGATAAGGTTTATGGAGATGATACAGATCAAATTAGACCATTTAGATATTTTTCTCAATTTCACCAATATGATGAGATTCACCACGTCTTGCAAGGTAAGAATCCAGGAAGAGAAAATAATGAGGAGCGTATATTAAGTTATAATTATGGTATCGCTTTACATGACATTTTCTTTGCCTCAAGAATTTATGAGCAAATTGATAATAAACAAAATGGTTTCAATTTGACAAAACAAGATAAAAAAACTTGGATATAAAAAATCAGCTTGTAAAGTTATAAACTTTGCTTCGATACAATGTCGACAGTTCGGGAAAAGGATTTGTATACATATCTGTATCGAGATTGGTAACGTTGGCAACACTTAACAAGTGTCTTTGGCCGATGAATAAGATACGTTTATTCGTAAAAAAGTGGCCAACCCTAACATTTTTGGCGTAAGTGACTTATAATAAGTGGGTTAATCACGTTAGGGT
>Ga0256407_10008249_pt1 | contig 15375 bp, 14 predicted proteins | sample RumenRJG_04DNA_FD_193489 | JGI IMG/M metagenome (GOLD analysis project Ga0256407, IMG submission 193489) | Bovine rumen microbial communities from Lethbridge, Alberta, Canada - RJG_04 | ecosystem: Host-associated > Mammals > Digestive system > Stomach > Rumen | place: Canada: Alberta...
CTCCCAGCGCAACAAAGCTGAAGAAAGAAATCATTGATTGTATTTCTAGTAAAGTGGATGCCAATGGCAAAGGTATAGCTACATGGCAATATGTGGAAACTGATGCAAGCGAGAAAGTGTTGGTTCATACAACTGACCAGTGGGCAGAAAAAGGTTGTATAGTTATCAAGAGCGACATAAGTCGCAACGAACTACAGGTCAGATTCCATTATTGGGACTCATGTACTGAAAGAGATAATGCAGACGATAAGTACATGCTTGGCAGATTCACCGAACTCCTTTTGGTTCATTTCCCTTATTTTATTGACAAAATCGTGATAGAATAAGGCAATTACAAAGGTTGCATGAGAAAACAATAGTTATGCAAATTGGCTGGAACGCTCTATAAAAAAGAAAATTTTCTGAAGTGAGTGATGTCGTGATTTACTGTTGTTTGTCTTTCGTTTTTATTTGTAATATTATGTGTAAATATCTTATAATCCAAGACATATGAAGGAATATGGAAAGATAATAATTGGTGCTGGATTGTATGGTTTGTATTCAGCTTATTTTTGCGGGAAGCTAGGTGAAAAAGTATTGGTCCTAGAACACGATGAAGAGCCTTTCAAGCGTGCCACATATATCAACCAGGCTAGGGTCCATAATGGTTATCATTATCCTCGGTCATTCAGTACCGCTATAAAATCAGCTCACTATTTCAAGCGCTTTAATGAGGACTATGGCTTTTCTATTTTGACAAAATTTGATCAGGTTTATGCGACCAGTTCAGATTTCTCGTGGAGTGATGCTAAACAGTTCCAAAAGTTCTGTGAAGCTGCTGAGATTAAGTGTGAAGAAGTCTCTACTAAAAAATATTTTAAGGACGGTTATTGTGATGGAGCATTCCTTACTGAAGAGTATACTTATGATGCTCAAATTCTAAAAAAATATTTTGTTGAAAAACTAAAGGAACTACCAAATGTAGCAATCTTATATGATGCAAGGATTCTTAGTATCCAGAATAATGGAACAGAATATGAGATTGAGCTAAAGGATGGTACACGATGTAAATCACATTTTGTTTTGAATGCAACTTATGCTTCTGTTAACCAAATACAGAATCTGTTGGGGTTTGAACACTTCAAAATCAAGTATGAATTGTGTGAAATCATACTATGCAATGTCAACAACAAATTAAAAAATACAGGCCTGACCGTTATGGATGGTCCGTTTTTCTCTATCATGCCATTTGGAAAATCCGGTTTCCATTCTTTGACATCAGTAACATTTACACCCCATGTAGCCTGCAAAGAATCGCTACCCCAGTTCAATTGCCAGTCTAAAAGCAATGGCTTCTGTTCACCGTTACAATTAGGCAACTGTAATGACTGCCCTGCCAAACCTGAAAGTGCATGGCCGTATATGAGTAATTTGGCTCGGAAATATATGCGTGAAGACTTGAAATTCGAGTTTGACCATACATTATTTTCTATGAAGCCTATACTTCTTGCTTCAGAAATTGATGATTCTAGACCAACTGTTATTAAGACATTCACTACTAACCCTACTTTCGTGAGTGTTTTGTCTGGTAAGATAAATACTGTTTACGACTTAGATGAAATTTTGAAAAATGGATAAAGAAAAAAACTTCGTATCAGCGGTAGTCTACTGCTGTAATGATGCAGACAGGATCGAGAGTTTTATCCAAAACCTTGATCAGACATTGTCGACCAATTTCCTTAAATATGAAATTGTAGTAGTCAACGACTCTTCAGATGACGAGAGTGTAAGGATCGTAAAGGACTATGCACATCGAGCCATAGAAGGTGGTGATGAGCATACTATCAGCATCCTGAATATGAGTTATCGACAAGGATTGGAAGCTTCGATGAATGCTGGTCTGAACTTGACAATTGGTGATTTTGTATTTGAATTTGATTCAGTGAATGATGACTATGACTGGGCTCTTCTCATGAATATCTATCGTCATTCCCTGACAGGTTACGACATTGTAAGCGCCAAGAGTAATCGCAAACCGAGACTGATGTCACGAATCTACTATTACCTTTTTAATAGGTATGCCCATCTCCAATATCATATTGGACCAGAATCTTTTCGCGTCCTTTCTCGCAGAGCCATTAATCGGATACACTCGATTACGCAGAGCATACCATATAGGAAGGCAGCCTATGCCAACAGTGGATTATCGGTAGATTCCCTGACTTACCAACCCAAGGAAAATATCAGCAGAAAACGATATAACGATCGTAGGATTGTGGCAATCGAATCATTGTTGCTATTTACTGATGTACCATTCAGAGCAACAATGGCTTTGGCGATTTTGATGTTTGCAGTGTCAGCGGCTGTTGGTATTTATGCCGTAGTATATAAGTTCATGAGCAATCCTGTTGAAGGATGGACGACAACCATTTTTTTCTTGGCTTTTGGCTTTAGTGGATTGTTTATTATCCTCTCAATGGCATTACGATATATGCAGACTATTGTAAGGCTCATATTTAGGAAAAAAGATTATTTGTTTGAATCAATAGAAAAGTTACAATAACTATGAAAAAATTGATTTCGATTATTGCACCAATGTATAATGAGGAATTAGTTTGTCCATTGTACATTGAAGAAACCATGAAGGCAGTAAGAGAATTGGAGCCTAAGTACCGTGTTGAAATTATTTGTGTCCATGATGGTGCAAAAGACCATACGCTTGAAAAGATGTATGAAGCTCAGAGCAAATATCCAGAACATATTGGGGTTATTGATTTAACAAGGAACTTTGGTTTGGAGGGCGCGGTTAATGCAGGCCTGAGAACTGCGACAGGGGATGCTGTAGTGGTGATGGATGCTGACCTTCAAGACCCACCTCAACTTATACTTGAGATGGTTAAAAAGTGGGAAGAAGGGGCCGATATAGTAGTTGCTAGTCGAGAAACACGAACCAATGATACTTTTTTCAAGCGTACTACAGCAAACATCTACTATGGAATACTTGATTCTCTTTCTGGCAAACTCAAACTCGAAAAGAGTGCGGCAAATTATCGCTTGATGTCTAGAAAAGCTGTTGATACGGTTTTGGCGTTGCCAGAAGTAAACACCTATTTCCGTGTTGATGTTCCATTTATAGGAATGAAAACAGCCAAAGTTTCTTATAACAGAGACGAAAGAGCAGCTGGGACAACCAACTATAATTTCTCCAAATTGATTCGTTGCGCCCTAGATGGCCTTACAAGCATCAGTATAGAACCGTTACGAAAGGTTATGCTGATGGTACCAATTATGGGAGCACTTTTGGTCATGGCATTTGTCGGTGCCGTTTTCACCACAGGATTCTGGCAAATAATTCTAGGCGTCACGGCAGTTATAAGTTTCTTCTTTGCTTTGCTCTTTGTTGTATTGTTTGTTATGTGCGAGTATATCGGGCAGATTATGACCGAAGTACGTCATCGCCCAACAAGTCTTATTTATAGTTATAAACCATCAAAAAACTCTCAGGCAGAATGAATTATGTTAGATTGGGGAATAGTGGACTAAAAATCACAGAGTTGGTTTTTGGCTCGGCACTTACAATAGGTACCGAGATAATGGAGGAAAATAATGCAGAGGAACTCATTGATAAAGCATGGGAACTTGGCATTAGAACATTTGATGTCTCAAACAACTACGGTTATGGCGGGGCAGAAAGATTAGTCGGGAAGTGCTTGTCAAAGTATCCCCGTGAAGAGTATGTGTTAATCACAAAGGGTTCTTGGCCTATAGGTGAAACACCATACCATAAAGGTCTTTCAAGAAAACACATCCTTTGGGCTTTTGAAGAATCACTTAAAAAGCTTAATAAGGACTATGTAGATATATATTTTGCTCACCGCTATGACCCAGAAGTTCCAATGGAAGAGATTGTTAGAACTTTCAATTGGCTTATTAATTCAGGCAAGGTCCGTTATTGGGCAACTTCAGAATGGCCTTTAGCTGCATTGCAGGAGTGCTTGGCCGTTTGCGACAAACTTAACATGGAAAAACCCATCACAGAACAGTTTATTTATTCTTTTGCCGTACAGAAGTCTGTATCGAACGGTGTGAAGGCTTATTGTGATGAGAATGGAATGGGTACAATGGGTTTCTCGCCTTTGTGCCAAGGTTACCTGACAGGTAAATACAGAAATGGAGTTCCTGAAGATAGTCGTATAGCTAAAAGTGAGATAATTAACTACGATAAAACTAAAAACTTCTATGCACAGAACAAGGAACGCATTGATGGATTCCTGTCTGTATGTGACGATTTTAATGTGGATTATGTGTCAGCAGCGCTGCAATGGTGTATTCGACAAAAAATATATCCTGTTTTCGGTAGTAGCAAGGTTTCGCAGTTAGAGGCAAATGTAAAAGCATTAGAGACTGTAATACCAGAAGAGTTTTGGACTAAATTACAAACAGTAAAATGAATTTATCTATTTCAAACATAGCATGGACATCGGAAAATGATGCCGAAATGTATAAGTTCTTGCAAAATTCAAAATTTAACGGCTTAGAAATAGCCCCAACCCGTATCTTCCCGAAAGATCCGTACCTAAGACTCTCTGAGGCCAAGGAATGGGCTGCTGGGTTAAGGAAGGAATATGGTTTGGCGATTCCTTCTATGCAGTCTATATGGTATGGACATCAAGAGAAGATTTTTGGGTCAAAAGAAGAACGGAAAGTATTGGTAGACTACACCAAGAAAGCTATTGATTTTGCAGAAGTTATTGGTTGTAAAAATCTTGTCTTTGGCAATCCACGTAATCGCGATACAAATGACATCTCTGGAAATTATTCTATTGCGATAGATTTCTTTCGTGAGATAGGAAACTATGCTGCAGAACATTACACGACAATTGCTATTGAGGCTAATCCGACGATCTATAATACTCATTTCATTAACACCACGGAACAGGCTGTGGAACTTGCTTATAAATGTGATTGTAAAGGTATTAAAGTAAATGTAGATTTAGGCACTATCATATATAATCAGGAGGATATTGAATACTTGCGTCAAATACCAGAATATATAAATCATCTGCATATAAGTGAACCTGGATTAAATCTTATTGAGAAACGGGATATACACAATGATCTCTTTAAGATATTGCATGATATTAGTTATGACCGCTACGTCAGTATAGAGATGGGGAACAATGGTGATTTGAATACCATTAAGGATACTATTAACTATATTTATGGAATCTGCAAGTAAGTTTTTACACTCTCGCCGCCAGAAAATACATGAAATACTACGCTTTGGTATTACTGGCGCCGTGTCTACCATAGTAACTTATGTGGTATATTACTTATTGCTTATTATTCTTAATCCTACAGTCTCTTTTTCTATAGCTTACTTAATAGCTATGGTCGTTAACTATCTTTTAACAACAAGCTTTACATTTAAGGTGAAAGCCAACAAAAAGAATGCAAGTGGATTCGTTGTAAGCAACATCGTTAATTACATTCTATGTGCTTTATTCCTCAACTTATTTATATGTTTAGGAGTCGCAGAAAAATATGCCCCAGTTCCAATGTATATGGTTTGTATACCAATAAACTATTTACTTGTAAGGTCTGTAATGAAATAATTGTATGAAAAATTTCTTAGATAAATATTTTATATATATAGTTTGGGTTACAGCAGTCTCCTGTTCTATAACTATACCTCTTTTTTTCCCTAATAACGATCAAACAGTATCAATGTCATATGATGTTGGTTTCAATAACAGAATTGGTTTGGCAATAATAGTTTTCTTTTCATTCGTTTTCTTTTTATTTTCATTTTTGCGCAAAAATGCCCCAGCCTATAATGAAATAAACTTGTTTGCAAAATCATCCAATACCAATAATGTTGCTTTTCTTTCTACAATAGTTTCAACAGCTCTATTATTCTTGCTGTACAGTATATTCTGTAGCCCATATATCCTATATATGGGTGAAGGAAGCTATTTTACCCTACATGTTTATGATACACTTATGGGGTTATCTCCATATAAGGATTTTGTTTATTACTATGGTCCTTTCTCAATATACTTTCCTATTATAATATATAAGATTCTTCCATTTTTGGGTATTGAAGCTTCTTATGTGTTCTCACTTGCCTTAACTCAAATTGCCTGTCTAGTTATAGCAAAAGACCTTCTCTCGATATTTTCATTTTCGAACAAAACCAGAGGATTCATTCTAATATTAATAGCCATATCATTCTTCCCATATTCTATGGGGTTCAACAGTTGTTTAATTAGATATGTATTGGCCCCCTGGCTTTTTGTAAAGTTAGTAAACGTATTCCATTCTAAAGGAAATTTGTTAGGCAAAACTATATTTTTATTTGCCAGTAATTCTATAACTCTTCTCGTTTCTCCTGAAGTATGGATCATATATTCAGTTATTTCTTTTTTGTTTCTGATAATTGATACTATAATAAGGAAAGAGTATAGACAAACATGGGCAATTCTATCAATGATAGTATCCTGTGTACTTCTGTATTATTCATTTCCTTCATTATTTACCGTCATTTCCGATTTCTCTTCAGGCTGCAACAACTTACCTTTTGTCCCAAGTTTGGCGTTTCTATTATTAATAATATCTATCCTCGTTGTTGCAGGGCACATTGGATATTTACTTAAAAGCTGTATAGAAAACTATGTAGTTATCCTTTTCTATTTAATCTGTTTAAGTTCAATACCTGCTGCATTAGGAAGAACGGATCCCATACATATTGTCTATAACGGCTGGCTGGTGGTTTTACTTGCTTTAAATTTCTGTATTACAAAACATCAAAAGCAAATAAAAATGATATATTTCATGGTTTCTTTTTTCTTCCTAATACATATCCCGTTTAATGTAATTTCTTATGGACGTATTTATATAAAAGAATGTCTAGCAAACCTGTATGAAAACAAAGCGTATGTTTTTGAGAATTGTATTCCTATTAATATTGACAACAAGAAAGCAATTAAGCGAATTGTAAAATACAAGAAAGAGTTGCCTTTCAAAATGAACAAGAAAGAAAGAGTCACGATGCCAATCATGACAAACAATTTTTATTATTTGCATTTAAGGAACATGGGAATATATTGTAATACCTATTTCCCTAAAATTTGGTTTAGTGCAACAAACAAGAACGTTAATAGAATGATTTCCGAAATGAATGACAAAGATATTGACTGCCTTCTGTTGCCGGCTGATTGGCAGAACTTTATTGCTCCAGATAACAAGCATAATTCTCTATTATTTCTTTGTCCTCCTTTTTTTGAGAACAAAAGAAATGGAAACTTCGTTTACAAACCCATGTTTGATTATATTGAGAATAATTTTATGCTTGTAGAGTCATCAGGAGAATGGTTGAAATATAAAAAAAAATAGTATGAAAGTAGAGTTGAGTGTTATAGTTCCTGTATATAATGTAGAAAAGTACATTGGGAAATGTCTGGATTCACTTGTTAATCAGACGGAAAAGAATATTGAAATCATCATTGTAAATGATGGATCAACAGATAATTCACAGACGATTATTGATTCCTACAAATCATTGCATTCTAACAAAATAATTTCTTTAACTAAGAAAAATAGCGGATTGGCAGATACAAGAAACTACGGTCTTCAATATGCCACTGGTAAATATGTATGCTTTTTGGACTCGGATGATTATGTTGAGGTTGACGCTTATTCAAAACTATTAAAGTGTAGTGATAATGGAGAAAAAAACATTGTTGCTTGTGGCTATTATAAAGAATGGCATAATCGTTTGAAAATAATAAAAGACTCTGAATATGGTACAATTCAAGATTATTTAAAAGATGGTCTAGTTGTTGCCTGGAATAAAATATATAAAAGAGAGTGGCTTTTGTCCACGGGGGTTTTATTTCCTAAAGGATTGTTATATGAAGATGTGGAGTTCTTCTGCAAATTACTTTATTACGTCGGTAACATAAATAACGTAGCTTTTGTTTCAGAACCATTAATTCATTACGTGCAAAGGGGAGATTCGATTTCATACTCAGAAACAACAAGAATTAATGAAATACAAATAATAATATCCAATGTTCTTTCGTTTTACAAGGAAAAAGGAAATTGCGTAAATTACGATCAAGAACTTGAATTCAAATTTGTTAAGGCATTGCTTGGTAGTTATTTTATAAAGTATCTCCATTTACAGGATACATCAAATAAAAATAACGCAATAAGAAATAATTGGCTATATATCAATAAAACGTTTCCAAATTACAAAAAGAACAAATACCTAAGGAACAATTTTACGTTATCAGGACTTTATATCAAGCTTGTCAACAGAAGTTTTTACACTATACTCTCAAAAATACCTATTTGTTATTTTAAATAATATTATATGATATACTTAGATTTGACTGGCAATTTGGGGAACCAAATGTTCATCTATGCTTGCGGAAGGAAATTGCAAGAAACAACAAAGCAACCTATTACATTAAATACATATAATTTAGATCACAAACATCCTGATTATACTTTTTCCCTTAATATATTTGTATTAAATGAGAATGTTACTGTTGAAAGGAAGAAAAAGATTCCTTTTTATGCGTCACATGAATCTTTGTTTTATAAAATAGTGTCAAAAATTCCATTTTGTAGTAGATTCATAAAGAAAACATACTACAAAATAATGTCAAGGTTTAATATATTTGTATGGGACGATATTAGCTACATACCCATCAATATTGCTAATAAAGATAAAGACATTTATTTGTCAGGCTTTTGGCAAAGTCCGCTATATTTTGATGATATTAGAAATCTGATATTAAATGATTTTGTGTTGAAAGAATCTAATAGGAGCCACATCTCGGAATTTTTGAATAAAATTAGAAATGTAAATAGTGTGTGCGTTTCTATTAGACGAGGTGATTATTTATCTAATCCTATATATAAAGCCAAACATTATATATGCACACCTACCTATTTCGAAAACTGTGTTGAAATGATTAAACGAGACCTAAGTTCTCCTATCTTATTTTTATTTTCTGATGACGTAGACTGGGTAAAACAAAATATAAATTATGATATTGAAACACTTTACGAGGAAACTGGCTATAGCTTGTCACAAAAGATATTACTGATGTCAGCTTGTAAGAATTTTATCTTATCAAATAGTAGTTTCAGCTGGTGGGTGGAGTATTTGTCAAGTAATGATTCAAAATTTGTCATAGCCCCCTCTAGATGGTATGCAAATAACTCCAATAAAGATGTCTATCAGCCATATTGGCATATAATTAATATATAATGGATCTTGTAATAATTGCAACATTAAGCATATCATGGCTATATACATTCTTTAGAAAGGGAGCAATAGTAGCTGTATCTTTTTTATTTGTTGCATCTACTGTTGCTTTCTTTTTATTCGCTTCAAGTGCTATTGATGTTTTACTAAAGGCATTATTTGCCATTTCGTTTATATCATTAATAAAGAAGAGTAGAAGAAAAGGCATTGTTAGCGTTTTCATTTTATTATTGTTGTTATTTGCATTCATTAATGCCAGGTATGCAATTTACGATAGTACATTTAAAAGAATAGACTGCTTCACCGCTTATTTCTCATTATTTACCGGGATTTTCCTACAGATTGTTGTTATTAAAGAAGACAAATGCAAATATTTACTTGAAACACTTAGCAGACTTGCTATTTATTCGTTATTATTAGGAATACCATTATCATTGTTAGGCTTCAAGGATTATCTAGGAAGATGGGGAACCGCTATTGCTGGTGCATCAATATCAACCGATTTATCCTTTTTTGGAACTTTAGGAGCTGCAGCTGCTTTGTTTTATTATAAGTTATATAGGAATCCAAGTTATCGTTATTTGGCTTATATTAATTTTTTTATAGTCTGTTCAACATTAACAAGGGGTGGTATACTTGCAACGGCTATTATTTTATCATTTGATTTTATTCCTTTCGTAATCAGTATCATTAAAAACAAGAAATACTATTTTGCGATATTACTATCATCTATAATCTCAATTCCAGCTATTTCCTATATTTTAGAGGCTCTTTCTATAAGAAACGAGGCTGGTGATTCCGGAAGATCAGAGGCATGGGCAATGCTGATTTTGTTACAAGAGAACTTCTGGATAGGTAATGGATATGGGTTTCTTAAAACAAGGGATGATCATGCAATAATAGCATTTACTGCGGCCCATAATGAATATTTGCACTTATTTGTTGAGATTGGTATTATTGGCATTATCATTATTTCTTTTTTGTTTTTCATACTATTCAGAAACATATTAAAGAACTCTCCTATTCCACGCCTACTTCTGATAATGTTTTTTATATCATTTATGACATATTCATATACAGATAATACCATAACAAACTTTAGGTTCTGGATACCCTTTATGACATTGTTAATGATACTTCAGAATATAAACAAAAAAAAATAATCATGTCAAAGTTACCTTTTTTAGCAACAGGAGCCATTAAATTGTCTTTAATGTGCATCTTTTCTTTTTTCTTCAAAAAGAAATACTGGTTAATTTGTGAGAAAAAAAATGAAGCCAGAGATAATGGAATATATCTTTTCTTATATTGTTTAGAAGAAATGAAGAACCATGATGTTTTTTATGTTATTGATAGAGATTCCTATGATATAGGGCGATTGGAGAAATATATAAATAATGTCATCTATACAAATTCTTTTAAACATTGTCTATATTACTTCCTTTCAAAAAAAATCATATCTTCTCAATCGTTGCCATTTCCTTACTCAGAAAAACTCTGCAGGAAATTGTTTAAAGTGAAAAATCAGAAATATTATTGGCTCCAGCATGGTGTAACCAAGGACAAGTTAAATCATGCTGATATGGATAAAAAAAGTAAAGGATACTCATTGGTTTGCTGTGCAGCTCCAGATGAAGCTCAATTTTTTTGCGATGAATTTGGGTATGATACAAAATCTGCAGTATGCACAGGATTTTGCAGATTTGATGGATTGGTGGACAACTCTTCTAATAATACTCAAATACTGATTATGCCAACTTTCAGGAAATGGCTTACTACATCAGAAATAACAAATCATCCTACAGAAAAAGAAGAGAATTCTTTCCTAAATAGTCATTATTATCAGGCTTATCATTCACTACTAAAGAACGATACATTTAATACGTGGCTGAAAAAGAACAATATTATTGTGTATTTTTATCAGCACTATGCTTTTCAGACTTATTCCTATCTGTTTGCTGATTGTAAAAACAGCAATATCATTGTTGCTGATTGCAATGGGTATGATGTCCAAAAATTAATGAAAGACTCAAACCTGTTAATTACTGATTATTCAAGTGTTTTTTTTGATTTTGCTTACATGAAGAAACCGGAATTATTTTATCATTTCGACGAAAACGAATATAGGGCTAGCCATTATAAAGAAGGTTTCTTTTCATATAGGAATCATGGTTTTGGCAAGGTTATTATGCAGGAAGAAGAACTTATAAATGAAATAATAAATTCTTTTTCACATGGTTTCATTATAGATCCTTTCTATCTTGATAGAGTACAAGGATTTTTTCAGAACATAGATAAGAACAACTGTAAAAGAGTATATGATCTTTTGACTTCTAATTAAAATGATAAATAGTAATATCAGGTACATTATAAAAGTTACCATAAGCAATTTCCTTCTTTTACTATCCAGTGTATTGACAGGTTTTCTTCTGCCAAAGATAATGAGTTTGTCAGATTACGGATATTACAAAACATTTACACTATATATAGCTTATAGTGCTATTTTTCGTTTTGGGATAGTTGATGGAATATATTTGCGCTATGGTGGTGTATCATACGAGAATCTAAATATATCATTATTCAAATTCTACAGTTTTTTTTTAATAGCTTTTGAGTCCTGTATCTCAATAATCATGTTGGCGATAAGTCTTCTTTTTTTAGAAAATAATTTGAAGTACATATTCGCTTTTGTTTCTATTTATATTTGGACTTTCAACATAACCTCTTATTATCAAACGCTATCACAAATAACAAAAAGGTTTGATGAACTTGCCCATAGAAACACATATCAAGCTTTATTAAATATTGTTGTTATTATATCTTTGTGTTTTTTATACACCTATTCATATGTAGACGTTTCATACAAGATCTATATATTTCTTTATACACTAATCCAGTTTGCATTATCTATTTGGTATTTGTTCACATATAAAGAGATTTCTTTCGGATTACTCTCAAATATACATTTTGAATTTGGAAAAATATTTTCTTTAGCTAAGATTGGAATTCCACTTTTGTTGGCAAATATCTGCAGTACGTTACTACTTAATCTTGACAGACAATTCGTAAATATAAATTTTTCTGCAGAAACATATGCAAAATATGCATTTGCTTACAATTTGCTTACTTTAGTAACAATTTGCACTTCAGCAGTTTCAACTATTATATATCCAATTTTGAAGAGATCAAATTATGATTCCATGAAAGATAAGTATTCATATTTAGTCTCATTATTATTAATCTTAGTACTTGCTTGTATTGGTTTATATTTCCCGCTTTGTGTTTTTATTGAGTATTACCTTCCCCAATATGAATATTCTTTATTGATATTTAAGATAATATTTCCAGGTATTGCTTTTACATCCGTTGTTACTGTTGTTATTCACAACTATTATAAAACATATGGCATGAATTCACTTTTCATGATAATCAGTATAGTAATATTGTTTATTTCTCTTGTATCGAATATTGTCGTTTATAAATTATGGGTGTAAATGATAACGCAAAAGTATACCAACAAATAATTCAATAGTATACCAGTCCAAAAGAGCGCTGCAAATATACAAAGAGTTGGTTATACATTACTTTTTTCTATTAATTTTTTTGTTTCTTTAATACGATATGACGTACCTGTCATGTTGACGAGATACGATTTGTGACACAGTCTGTCTACTAGAGCGGAGCACAAGACTTTATCCTTGAGCACCTCTTCCCACCTCGTAAAAGGCAGGTTCGTGGTGATGATGGTAGCTCTCTTTCCTGTCCGCAGAGAGAGGTGATTGAAAAGCATCTCAGCTCCTTCCTTGTCAAAGCCGACATATCCCAACTCATCACATATAACGAGATCATAACGTTCAAACTTAAGCTCCAGACTCCTAAGCGTCTTTTCCGTCTTGGCCTCCCTTATGAGTGTCAGCAGGTGTGGTACAGATGTAAAGAAAACTGTATATCCTTCAAGGCATGCCTTAACGCCAAGCCCGATGGCAATATGCGTCTTGCCTGTACCTGGATTGCCATACATAACGATACTCCGTCCCTCCTTGATAAAATCAAGTGTCTCCACTTCAGGCAAGAGCATCTGGCCCTCAAGGGGGAGTTCTTCCCGCTTGAGTTCTTCCAGGTACTTCATCTGCGGGAAGTCAGCCCTGTGTATGCGTATGATCTTGCTCTTCTCGCGCCGGCTTGTCACTTCCTCCTCAAACAGCCTGCGCAGGAACATGAGATATCCCCACTGCTCCCTCATGGCATCCTCCGCAAACAGGGAGAGGTTTTCCCTCACCGTTGCGAGCTTCAGTTCCTTTGCATACTGGCATATGATATCCTTTTCATTCATTGCCCACACCTCCTTTCTGCCGCAGTCCCCTGCATAATACCGTCAAGCTGAGTCAGTACATCCTCACTGCCGAGTTCTATTTCAATGAATTCATCCGTCTTCTGGTTATCAGTAAACACAAGCGGTGCTGCATCTCTCGTCTCCAGTGCCACCTTTATCTGATCAAAATTGATATGTCTTGCGCCACGCATACGTATTTTCCTCACTGCGTCCAGGATGTCCTTGTAGTCGTATCTGTTGTCCCTGCAGTACTTGAGCAGCTTGAGGAAATCCTTCCCGTTCTCGGCAAAGTGTACGCGGAAAAGCTCCTGCATCTTCTCCGGCATCTGCCGCAGTGCCACAGAGCCTTTAAGTGCACCCGGCTTCTTCATCAGGGTATTGATGTAATGATTGATGTCAAACGTCCATGATCCGTGGGAATAGCTGCGCTCATGCTCTGCCATCTTCTTGTGATCTGCGTCATAGACACGCACCTTTTCGCTATATAGCTGTACGATGACAGTCGTACCTACAAGATGGTCGGGGACCGAATAGTGGGATCCCTTTACCGAGATGGTTGACTGCTTGTCCACACTGCACTCAAGCATGTCGAAGCATCCAAAATCACCAGGGAAACGAAGCATATACTTTACATCCCTGCATAGGGCTTCCTGCTTGTTGCCTGTGGCGATACTACCGCTCTCCTTATTAATATTATCGCATATGCGGCTCAGCCAAATCTGTGCGTCCTGGATGGAGTCAAAGTCCACCCGTGTAGTGAATGCACGTCCCCTGACATAGTCCACACTGCGCTCCACATGCCCTTTCTCCCAGCCGGCACGTGCATTGCAGAAACGGTAGTCAAACCCGTAGAAGGTGCGCATACGGAGCAGCGTCTCGGTAGGTTTCTTTCCGTCCGGTTTCAGTATGACGGCCACTTTCATGTTGTCATATACCATTATATGCGGTACGCCATGCACGTCGTGGAAGAAGTTACGGTGAGACTCCATGAAGGCCAGGTTGTCCTGATGACGGAAAAGGTATGCCCAGCGTCCCTCGCTGTGACATAGTGCAAACACGGCCATCGTAAAAGTCACGGGCTTGCCTCCTATGCGCAGCTTGACCTCACCCCAGTCAAACTCACACTCCTGACCGGGCTCGTAGTACTGCTTGACGAACACGTCCTTAGGCTTCCTTGATCTCTCTGCCTTGCGTCGCTGGATGTACTTGCAGACGCTGGAGTAGCTGATGTTGAATCCTTTCTCTATCAACACACGATGTATGTCCTGTTTTTTCAGGCATTGTTTACGCATGCCTGTCTGCCTGCGCTTCGCATTTTCCTGCAGCCAGTATTCTATCTCTGCACATACAGGCTCCGTCATGCGGGGACACTCGACATTGCGTGCTGGATACTTGGGCTTACTGGCAAGACAGATGTCCAACCCCTCCTCAGGATCCTCCCTGATAGAGGCCTCATACTCACGGACGTAACGTGTTACGGTCTTTCTGTTAAGACCTACTCTACGGGAAATCTCCCGTAAACTCAAACCATCAACACGATGGTAATGAAGGATTTGTTCTTTCTGATCCATCTCAATCATCTTTAAACTCTCTGTACGTTAAACAGCACTCATGCGAGCAACTATTATATAACGTAGAACTCTGATTGGATGGTATACTTTTCGATTATTATGGTGGTATACTTTTCAATTATTATCTACATTATAATGATTACACCACAATTAAATAAAATACTAAATAGTTTAACCAAACGAGAATATAGGAATTTATTATTTGTCATGAT
>Ga0256407_10008250_pt1 | contig 15375 bp, 7 predicted proteins | sample RumenRJG_04DNA_FD_193489 | JGI IMG/M metagenome (GOLD analysis project Ga0256407, IMG submission 193489) | Bovine rumen microbial communities from Lethbridge, Alberta, Canada - RJG_04 | ecosystem: Host-associated > Mammals > Digestive system > Stomach > Rumen | place: Canada: Alberta | collected...
CAATGTCGCCGTGCTCAGTCCGCGTGACTCGGCATTCATCAACGGCGGCGTGACGACGGCGTCGGGCGACTTCGTCATCCCCTGCCGACCCACCGACGTGCTCGTCAGCCTCACCTGCATCGGATACCGCCGCGTGGTACGCCATGTCAGCACGGCGCAACTCGGCGTGCTGACGATGCGCCCCGATGCCTACCAACTGAAGACGGTGACCGTGAAGGGCCGCCACAAGGTGGAGCGCGAAGACCGCAATGTCTTCACCTTCTCCGAAGCGCAGATGAAAGCCGCACGTCAGGGACAGCAACTTGTCGCCACGCTCCCAGGCCTGCGTTTCGATCTCCTCAGCGGTAAAATAGCCACGCTCTCGGGCAAGTCGCTGAAGATTCTCATCAACGGCATTGAAGCCAACGACAACGACCTGAAAGCCTTACGACCCAAAGACATCCGCAATGTAGATTATTATGTAGTGCCGCCAGCCCGTTATACCGATGCCGGCACCGTGCTAGACATCCACACCCGCGCCACCGAGAACGGCTACGCTGCGGGATTCGATGGCTGGCAGGGCACAAAGGATGGTTTCAACAACACCAATGCCTACATCAAATACAACCACGGCCACCATCAGTTCTCGTTCGACTATTCACTCGAGCTGCGCAACGCACCGGACTGCGAAGAACAAGAAGTCTATACCTTCAAAGATGGTGACAAGCAGGCTACCTATGACTACAGCGGCACCTACCACTTCGGCTATGCCAACCACGACTTCAACCTGAAGTACCTCTTCACCCGCGGTGACAGCCTCAACTTCCAGGTGAAGTTCACACCCACCATCTTCACATGGTTTTGGAACAGTGGCATGACGGTCAATGCCCAGGGCAATCCATTGTGGCAGAATGGCACGCAGGACAAGCGGCAGCGGCAGAACAGCTTCTCGCCGTCTCTCGACCTCTACTTCGACCGCAAACTGCCCGGAGGCCACGAAATCACGCTCAACGCCGTAGCTACCCTCTTCCACAACAACCAGCATGTACACAACATCCAGAACACCGGGACGGAGCTCACGCTCGACGACGACATGCGGCAGCACAACAACAAATATTCGCTCATTGGGGAAGCTGCTTATACCAAGGACTGGGGCAGCACGCAGCTCGCTCTCGGATACAAAGCCACGCTGGCGAAGTCGGACTACCGCATCAGCAACCTGCTCTCCAACTACGAAGAATACAAGTACCACGCCACCGACGACAAGCACTACGCCTACGCACAGCTCAACGGCAACATCGACAAGATAGGCTATCGTCTGAGCCTCGGGGCCACCTATATCAACACGAGCAACGACGACACCCACTACTACAAGCTCTACTTCACGCCCGAGGTCCTGCTCACTTACAACGTAAAGAACGGTGCCCTGCGACTGTTTGGCAAGATGTCGACCATCACGCCCAACATCTCCAGTCTGAGCAACAACAGAACGATGACCATTCCCGGACTCATCTACTCGGGCAATCCCTGGCTGAAGTGCGCACTCGACAAGAACCTCAGCCTCACCTACTCGCTCAACCTGCCCTGGCTCAACATGGACCTGACCGCTGATGTCAGAAAGATTGACGACGACTTCAGCACCTACTACCAATGGCAGACCCTGGGCAACGAACGCGTCATCGTGGGACGGGACGAGAACTGCGACTACCTGCTCAACTATGGCTTCACGGGTTCGTTAACCCTCCGACCCTTCAGCAACGACCTGCTGTCGATACAGTTAGAGAGTGGCTACAGGTGGCAGAAGGAGAATAGCGACATCATCGGTATCCACCGCCACCACTATCTCCCGCTAGCCTGGACCGTGGACGTACGTAAGGGCTGCTGGGGAGCTGAGTACTACCAGCGCATCCCGCACAAGATGCTCAGCGGCAGCTTCATCAACTCGGCCGAGAACACGCAGAACATCATGGTCTTCTATCAGAAGAAGCAACTCATGGTCGGACTGCTCTGCATCTTCCCCTTTGCCGCCGCAAAATACAACAACAACATCCTCGATAACAACGTCCTTGACAAGCATGGATGGAACAGTGTCACCAGCCAGAAGCGCACCTTCTGCATCACCCTGAGCTACAACTTCTTCTCAGGTAAGCAGAACAACGCGGAGAAGAAGATCAACAACAAGGACTACGACAAAGGATTCTTCTAAAGCCAAACAGTCCCTGCGATGTAACTCCTGACTTCGTCAATGCGTCACCGGTGACAGTGTAGTGGCCGGCCTGGTGCCGGCCACCAGCCGCGACACCAGCCGCGACATCAGCCGCGACATCAGCCGCGACACCAGCCGCAACATCAGCGTGAAAGACTATACTGAGTCCCATGTTGATCTCGTTGATGCGTGGGGACAATGCCATGCCAAGGGCTGGTGGCCGGCACCAGGCCGGCCACTACACTGCCACCAGTGATGTACAACACTGCCACCAGTGACGTACAACACTGCCACCAGTGATGTACCACACTGCCGCCGGTGACGTACTACTCCAAGGACGCTGGCACAAAGGTTTTCCTGGCTTTAATTAAAGCCACAGGGTTTGTCGGGTGCACCGTGATGAAGTCAGGATCCGTCCACCGTAGGGGCGGGGTTCATCCCCGCCCAACCGTTTGCGGGTATATAAAAAAACACACACGCATACAGGAATACCCGCCTGACTTCGTCAATGCGTCACCATCAATTGCAGAAACATTCTTATAACTAATTGATAATCAATGCTGACACTTTATCCGGCCAAAGATGTGATGAACTGCCGCATCATATCGTCGTGGCGGCGCACATCTTGGTAGAGGGCCAGCTGGTTGCGCGTGCGCACGAGGTTGTGCTCAGGATATTTAATCTTGTAATAGACATCGCCGTTGATGTAGTCGGTGAGGAATCTCACGCACTGCATGAACGGGAACAGGGCGACGGCATAGGGTAGGTTGTCGCGCTCCACGGGGGTGAGGAACGAGGCGGTGCCTTCGATGTAGCCTCGTGTGAAGGCGCGGAAGATGTTCTCGTCGAAGGCCACCTGCTCAATGTGAGGGTCGTCCTCGGCCACCTTGTTGGCGCCGGTGCGCAAGAAGTCGCCGTAGTCGGAGAAGACGAAGCTCGGCATGACGGTGTCGAGGTCGATGACGCAAAGCACGTTGCCATCAGCGTCAAACATCATGTTGTTGACCTTGGTGTCGCAGTGGCATATACGTTTTGGCAGCTCGCCGGCGCGGTAGAGCCGTTCGGCCTTGCACATCTCGTGCATGTCTCTTGACAGCAGGCCGATGATGTCCCGCACCTCAGCCACGCGCTTCTTGGGGTCGGCCTTGACGGCCTCGTCGAGCTGGCGTGCACGCAGCTCCATGTTGTGGAAGTCGGGTATGGTCTCACCGAGCTGGTCGGGGAGGTCAACGAGCATGCTCTCGAAATTGCCGAAGGCGCGGCCGGCCTCGTAGGAATATTCCGGTGTCACCTGTTCGTAGGTGTAGGCGTTGTCGATGAACACCATCACGCGCCAGTACTTTCCGTCTGCGGTCTGAATGTAGGTCTTTCCCGATGCGGCCGGCACATATTCCAGCACCTTGCGGCGCAGGTCGGTCTCGCCGCGCTCCATGAGTTTTTGGCGGATGTGCCGCGTGACCTTGGTCACATTGTCCTGCAGGAGGTCAACGTCGGTGAATATCGCGTTGTTGATACGCTGCAATACGTAGTCGGGCGCATCGGTCTCGGCTGTGATTACCTTGTAGGTGTCGTTGATGAGGCCGTTGCCCAGCGGCTTGGCCTCTACGGGTGTTCCTTCCAGTTGGAATTGGTCAAGAATGGTTTTCAGTTCATTGTTCATTGTCGTTGTCTTTGTCGTTTTGTGGTTCTGTATTGCCCTTGCGGTAGGCCGAGGGCTGTATTTTATAACAGTCTTTGAAGCATTTGCAGAAATACTTGGCGCTGGCGAAGCCGTTGCGCTCGCTGATGTCGGCGATGCTGATCTCCGGATGCTCGCGCAGCATCTCGGCCGACTTCCTCAGCCGCATGTTGAGGATGAAGCTCTTCGGCGTCTCACCGGTCAGCTGCTTCCATTTGGTGAACAGCGATGTGCGCGACATGCCGATGTCGCGGGCGAAGTCGTTGACGCTGTATTCCGGGTTGGTGTAGTTCTTGGTGATAATCGCCATGGCCTGCTCCATCATGCGTTTGTCGAGCGGGTTGTTGGCCACGAGGTCGACGTTGTCGTGCGGCCGCTCGCTGAACTTCCGCCGTAGCATCTGCCGTGTGTTGATGATGTTGTTGCAGCGCGAGATGAGCAGGGTGCTGTTGAAGGGCTTCGTGATGTAGTCATCGGCGCCAATCTTCAGGCTTTCGAGGTTGCTGTTGATGTCGTTGCGCGCCGTGAGCAGCACCACGGGAATGTGGCATACCGAGAAGTCGTGCTTGATGCTGCGGCACAGTTCGATGCCCGACATATTGGGCATCACGATGTCGGAGATGATGATGTCGGGCATGATCTCGTGGGCCTTGCTCAGTCCGTCCTTACCATCGACGGCGGTCACCACCTTGTAATAAGGACTGAGCAGTTCGACGAGCAACTGGCGTATGGCCTCATTGTCCTCCACGACGAGCATCACGTTGGTCGGCTCGCCGGTGTGCTTGCCGTTGCCCTCCTCGCTCTCGGGTGCGTCGTCGAGGGGTATCATCTTCATATCATTGGCTTCCTGCGGCTTCTGCGTCGCCCGCTCCTCAGGCTTGAAGGCGTCGATGGAAAGCGGCAGAAGCACGGTGAACACAGTGCCGGTCTCCGCTGCGCTCTCCACGTTGATGACGCCGTGGTGGGCCTCGACGATGCCCTTGGTGAGGGCGAGTCCAAGCCCCGTACCCGGCTTGAGGATGTCGAGGTGCTCGGTCTGGTAGAAGTTGTCGAAAATCTTACGTATCTCCTCCACCGGAATAGGTTCGCCGGTGTTGACCACGCGCAGCACGGCCTCGCTCTCGGTGTGGGTGGCGCTCACGGTGATGGTGCCGCCCTTGGGCGTATGCTTCAGCGCATTCGACAGCAGGTTGTTGATGACCTTCTGCATCATCTGCATGTCGAAGCACGATGTGAAGTGCTCAGGCACGTTGCAGACGAGCTTCACGCCGATGCTGGACGCATATTCGCGGTAGAGCAGACACGACTGCTGCACGAAGTCGGTGAAGTCGTATTCCGCCACCTTGATGTGCATCTTACCCTCCTCTTGCTTGCGGAAGTCAAGCAGTTCGGTGACCAGCGACCGCAGCTGGGTGGTGTTTTTGTAGATGGAGAGTATCTTGTTGTAGATGTTGGCGGGGAAATGCTCGGAGTGGAGCAGTGACTCGGCCATCGCGGTGATGACGGTGAGCGGCGTGCGTATCTCGTGGGTGATATTGGTGAAGAAGTCCACCTTCGACCGGTTCATCTGCTCAATGTCCTTGATGCGCTGGCGGTTGTATATCAGCTGCTCACGCAGGTGTACGCGGTGCTTGTAGCTGATGAAGAAGTAGCGCACGAGGATGAGCGCGATGACGACGTAGATGATGTAAGCCCACCACGACGCATACCACGGCGGCAGGATGCGGATGTGGAGCTTGGCCACGGGCACGCCGCGCGCCGACGACCGCAGCTCGAGGGTGTACGACCCCGCGGGCAGTCCGACGAACGAGAGCATCTGCTGGTTGTTGGGCACGCTCATCCATTCATCCTGATAGCCGCGCAGCCGATAGAACAGCTCACCACCGTTGCTCGTGATGGAGTTGGTCGTGGCAATCTCGATGACGAAGTCCGACTGGTCGTGCTTCAGCTTGAGGCTGCCGACGTAGGGCAAGGCCTCGCTGAGGATGCCCGTGTCGTCGAGCGGCTCCACCTCCTTTCCGTTGACGAAGAGGCGGGAGAAGAAGAGGCGGAAGGCGGGCATCGGCTTGAGCAGGTCGCGCTCGGCAAAGGTGAACATACCGTCGACGCTGCCCAGACACACCAGACCGCTGCGGGTGACATAGAGCGCCTGCTCGTTGGCCGTGGAGAGCGGGAAGCCGTTCTCGGCCAAGTAGTTGTTGAACAGCTTATCGGTGATGTCGAAGGTGGAGAAGCCCTTGTTGGTGATGAGCAGCAGCCGGTTGGCATTGACCGATGACTCGGCGATGGAGTAGACGCTGCTGCCCGCGAGGCGCTGCTTCTCGCCGTAGCATTCGAAGTCGTCGGTCCGCGGGCGGTAGCAGAGGATGCCGTTGCCCGACGTGGCAATCCACAGGCGCCCCTTCGAGTCGATGAAGAGGTGGTTGAGATTGTCGCTGCCGATGGAGTGGGCGTCTTTGTCGGCCAGATAATGGCGCATGCGGTGGGTCTTGAGGTTGTAGCGGTAGGCGCCCTTGCCCTCGGTGGCCACCCAGAGGTTGTCGTGGCGGTCGATGATGATGGACGATACGTAGTCGATATGCTCCTTGGGCATGAGCTGCGTCGACAGCCCGGTGTCGGGGTCAAACAGCGCCAGTCCCTGCTGCGTGCCGACGATGAGGTAACGGCCATAGCCGATGATGTCGCGCACGATGTTCGACGGCAGACTATGCGGGTTGCCGGCCTCGTATTGCCAGTTCTTCCGCTCCATCGTGGTGAGGTCGATGCGCGTCAGTCCGCCGAGGTGGGTGCCTATCCATAGGGCGTGGCGGCCGGCATCGAAATAGATGGACTTCAGGTTGAGCGTGGCCTCGCCGTTGCCCGGGAAGGTGATAGCGCGGCCGAAGGTGCCGGTGCGCAGGTCGAGCACGTTGAGGCCACCGCCCTCGGTGCATATCCACAGACGGTGGTCGTTGTCCTCGGTCATGCGGCCGACGACGTTGCTCGTCAGCCCGCGGTCGGCCAGCGAGGCGCGGTAATGCTGGAAGATTTGGTAGGACGGATTCATATAGTTGACGCCACCGAAGTAGGTGCCAATCCACAGTGTGCCTTGCCGGTCCTTGGCAATGCTCCACACGCTTTTGTCGGCGATGCAGCCCGGCGTGGCGTCGGGTCGGAAGATGGTCTTCGCGCCGCTGCGCCGGTCGTAGCGCACGAGTCCATTGGCCGTACCCATCCACATCATGCCGTCGTTGTCCTCGCAGAAGGTGCGGAAGAAGTCGGAGCCGAAGCCGTCGGCGAGTCCCTGCCGCTTGATGTGCCCGTTGGCAGAAAGCTGGTAGAAGCCGTCGGTCCACGTGCCTATCCACAGCGTTTGGGTGCGGTCCTCATAAAACGTACTGATGCGGCCTCCGGCAATGGGATGGGTCAGACGGTGCCCCTGCAGACAGTAGGCGCCGAGGCGCGTGGTGCCTATCCACAGCCGGTTGCGCGAGTCGACGAAGGTTGCGGTGATGGCGGCATCCCTGGGCAGTGTGGCCACGAGCCATCGGGGGCCCTTGCCGTCACCGCGGGCGGTCTTGCCGTCAATGGTGTAGAGGCGGTTGCCAAGGCCCAGATAGAGGCGGTCGTGCTGATAGTTGACGGCTCCGACATCGGTGTTGATGAGGGTGTAGAACCGTCGCGTGCGCATGTCCATGCGGGCCAGTCCACCGGCGCACTGCAGGTAGAGGTGGCCTTGGCCGTCGCCGACGATGCGCTGCACGGAGTTGCTGAAGAGGGAGTAGGGGCGGTCGGTATGGTAGATGTAGGTCGTCACCCGGTTGCCGCTGTAGCAGTTGAGGCCCATGCGCGTGGCAATCCATATCTCGCCCTGCTCATCGGGATAGATGCTGCTCACCGAGAAGTTGGACAATCCCTGGGCTGAACTGATGCGGTTGAAGGACACAGGCTGCCCATGCAGTTGTGATACAACTGCAATACAGAAAAGTATTATCGGCAGCAATCGTCTCATATTGTCACGTATTGTTATTTACAAAAGGTTACGCACGACGGACGGCTGACCACGATGTCGTGACCGGTGTCGGTGAGGCGTCCGGTGCGGGCATCGATGCGGAACACCTGGATGCGGTTGTCGTCGCGTGCGGCGCAGAGCAGGTAACGGCCGTTGGGCGTGATGCCGAAGTTGCGCGGATGACGCTTCGTAGGCTGATAGCCGACCTTGGTGAGGCGACCCGTAGCCTTATTCACCTTGAATATCGTGATGCCGTCGTGTTGCAGCCGGTTGCTCACGTAGAGGAAGCGGCCGTCGGGCGACAGGTGGATGTCGGCGCCGCCATGCGCGTTGATGGTGTCGGCCTGATGCTCCTCGAGGCGCTTCGCGGTGCCGCGGCTGCCGTCCCAACTGAATACGCCGACGCGGTCGCCCACCTCACTCATCACATAGAAGAAGCGGCCGTCGTGGCTGAAGGCGATGTGGCGCGGACCCGATCCGGCCGTCATCGTTGCCGCCACGCCGTCCTCGGTCAGACGCCCGTCTGCGAGGCGGTAGCGCAGGATGCGGTCGTGGCTGAAGTCGCTGGCCAACACATAGCGGCTGCCCGGTGCGAACACTGTCGTGTGGATGTGGGCCGACGCCTGGTTGGGCATGAACGGACCGCCCGTCGAGCCTTTGAACTGCTGGTCCAGAGGACCGATGGTGCCGTCGGTCTTGATGGGGAAGGTGCTGAGGCTGCCGCCGGTGTAGTTGGCCGTGAGCAGCAGTCCGCCCTTCACGGCTACGTAGCAGGGGTCGGCGCCCTGTGTAGATTGGCGGTTGAGCAGTTGCATGCGGCCTGTCGTCAAATTGTGGCTGATGGAGCTGACGGCACTCTGAGCCTCGCCCGACTCGTTGACGCAGTAGATGAAACGGCCGTCGGAGGAAAAGGTAACAAACGAGGGATTATCGGTCTCGAGACTGTCGAGGAGTGTGGCCTTACCCGTCTGTTGGTTAAACGAATAGGTGTAGATGCCCCTGCTGCCGCCGTCGGTGTAGGTGCCTACGGCGAGCCTGACGTTCGACTGGGCCGACAGGGAGATTGATGTGAAAAGGGATAACGCCATGGTGAAAAGTTGATTGCTGCGCATAAGTTTGAGTCGTTTGGTGCAAACTTACGGAAAAAAGCGTAAAAAGGCAAGGCTTTTCACATTTTTTCAGTGTGGTGGCAGTTTCATGCAGGCTAAAAGCAGGATGGATGGGGAGGAAGGAGGGGGCTGCTGCACAGCAGCAGCTTACAGGACGCAGGTGGCGTAAGGGGAAACCCCTGGCTCGCGTGCGAGCCAGGGGGCAGTTGTAAAGGCGGTAGGTGGCCGGCACGAGGCCGGCCACTACACTGTCACCGTGGTGCGGTTACACTGTCACCGTGGTGCGGTTACACTGTCACCGTGGTGCGATTACACTGTCACCGTGGTGCGGTTACTTCTTCAAGACTTTTTTGCCATTGACGATGTAGATACCGTTGGGAAGGCTGGTAGCATCGTCAGCCACACGCTGGCCCTGAAGGTTGAACACACCCTTGGCCGAGGCCTTGGCGGCCTTGGCAATGGCGGGGGCTGTGATGGCTGTCACCACGTTGCCATCGGCATCCTTGATGGTGATGGAATAGACGTAGATGCCGTTGGTGGCATAGAACACGCAGGCCCCGTCAGCAGCAATGGTACCCGTATTGGTCACGTCCTTGCTGACTTGGTCACTGGAGATTTCAGCAAAGCCACTGGTGATAGTCACGTTCGACGGAATGAGGTAGTTGGCGGTCTTAGCGCTTCTCGTTACAATCTCGATGGTCTGTCCGCCTTTCAGGTTGTCAATGGCAAAGGCTGCGCCACCTGCCCATAAGCCAAGACGGTTGGTGTAGAAACGCAGCTGGTTTTTGCCGGCGGGGAAAGTGCCGAAAGCACGGTAGCCTTTGCCGGTTGTATAATACTTGCCAAACCAGAGGCCGGCATACGACTGCGGCTCGCTGCCGCCGATGTCGAGCTTGAAGAAATACTTGCGGAAGTCGTTGATGTCGGCATCGGCATCCTTCTCGCCGTGATAAGTACCCAGCACGGTAGCATTGGCGAAATACTTGCTGGTGCCTTCGGTGACCAGTGTCCAGTTGGTGGCATCTCCGGCAAAGAGCAGCGAGTCGATGGCGGGCAGCGACCTGAAGTTGTAGGTGGTTGTGGCATCCTGTGCCTTGGCGGCCACAGCTGCCATCATCACAAACAGTACCAGCACGCTCTTAAGAAGGGAGGTGCGAGCCTTACAAAAGTAATTACGCTTCATAGAATTACAGTTTTTTAAAGTGAATGAAAGGGTTGATATAGAAGCTATAGAAGCTATAGAAGCTATAGAGACCATAGAAGCTATAGAGACCATAGAAGTGACTGTCTGTAGGTGGCTGGAGGGCTATCGGCCCTTGACCACCTTTCTGCCGTTGACGATGTAGACGCCACGGGAGAGGGCCGCGAAGTCATTGCCGAGATACTGGCCCGCCAGATTGTAGCAGCCGCTTTGTGGCCGGCGGTTGGCTGACGGAGCGGTGACGGCTTGGATGCCGGTCGTAGGGTCGATGCCCTTCAGGTCGGTCACCCACTGTGGCAGACTGCCGAGACGACGCGTGAGCTGGGCCTCGTAAAGCGAATAGGGACTGACGGTGACGCCCTGGTTTTCGTTGAGCTTCATCTCGCGCTCGTCGTACCAGTTCACATCGGCGCCGTGGAGGCCGACGATGGTGGGCGGCATCACCTTGATCCAGGCCTTTGACTCATACCACCAGCGGAAGGCGACGCTGTCGACGCGTGTGGTGTTGTGGTTCCATATCGTGAGGTTGTCGAGATGGTTGGGCAGTTGCGCCAGATCGCCACCCATGCGGTAAGCGATGAAGGCGCCCTCGGAGACGTCGAACAGCGAGGCGCGGGGCTGCGTGGCATGACTCTCGAAACAGCCGTCGGTGCCCCATTTGCAGCGCCACACCACGTTGCCGATGCTGTGCTTCGACACACCGACGGCATGGTATTGGCCCAAACCCTCCTTGTGCGTCTTATAGCTCGTATCCGATGTGTAGTAGCCGTCGGCGTGGTCGTTGACGCAACCGATGAAGCCGCGCGATGAGTTGGCCATGCGGATGGCGGAGTGGCCGCGGTTGCCGCTGATGTCGATGTCGTAGGCCGAGCAGTTGGCGCATTCCTCAAAAGTGAGGCACTCGCTGCAGCTGACGAAGTTGACGCGGCGCACCCAGGAGTCGGTCAATCGGGTCAAAACGATGGGCTTGTAGCCGCCGTCGTCGCGCCATGAGCCGTGATGCTTGAAGTGGGGCGACGCCTGACCCTCAAACGTCAGGTCCTCGATGCCCACATGCTCGTAGTGGTTCCACTTGCGCAGCACCCAGCCCTCATTGGCGCCGACGGCCTTCATGATGGGCTCCTTGAAGTAGACATCGTTGCCGTCGATGTGGTCAATCTGGTGGAAGTCGATGACCTCAACGCCGGCCAGGATATTCGTCATGTAGTTGTATATCGTATGGTTGCCCATCTCCTTGAGAATGACGCTGGCGTTTTTGTTGAGCATGTAGAGGCATACCCACATGCCAGCAGACAGCTTTGAGGCGTTGTCGACGGTCACCTTCCAGGTGTTGATGTCAGCCGAAGCGGTGACGTTGGCCAGCGTATCCTTGATGCCGGCCTGGTTCTTGATGGTGAGCATGGGGTCTGACGACCACATCTTGGTGGAGTCCTTCGGCACCATCAGCGCGCCCATCGCTATCGTGGTCTTGTCGCGGCCGTCGCCTTTCAGCACCACATAGCCGCTGCTGAGGGTAATCGTTGACGATACGCCGTTGACGTCGTCGGCAGCCGTATGAAGGATGTAGCGGCCGGCGGGGAAGTAGATGACCGCCTTGGCCTTGGCTTTCTTGTTGATCTTGGCCACGATGGCGAGATAGGCATCGCGGTCGGAGACCTCATCGTCGGCTACGGCGCCGTAGTCGCAGATATTGTACACCGTATAGCCGTTGGCCTTATAGTCGTCGAGCGTCCAGTCGGGCGGCAGCGATGCGCCGTGGTTGTAGCCTGCGGCGGAGAAGTCGAGCAGGACATTGCCTGCATCGCCAGCGGCAAACTTCTTCCACGCCGATGTCGAGTCGGCGGGGGTGGCGGCGTGACTGCCTGCTGCGGTGAGCAGGAGCGGCAGTAGGAGAGGAAAGATTTTATGCATGGGGTTTATGGGGTTTATGGGGATTATGGGGTTGATGGGGATTTATGGGGTTGATGGGGAGTTATGGGCAAAAGCAGGACGGCACGGCTGACCTTCGTCGTGTGCCGTCCCTACGTCACCTCGTAGCCTTGGGAGAACTGTACAAACCGTCAGGCGCTTTAGTGGCGGTATAGGGAATGAGCTTAGCGAGGATGCGGTCGGTGGCCCAGGGATCGCCGATGGCGCTGAGCTTCTGCCCCATCAGGCGGCAGAGCTGGCGGAACACCTTGCGATGCCCGGCGGGGTTGAGATTGGTCATCTGATAGGGGTCGGCCTGGTCGTCGAAGAACAGGGTGCGCGTGAGCCGGTGGTTGCGGTCGATGTAGAACACTAAGGTGTAGCGGTGGGTCTTGATGCCACGTGCGCTGGGGAAGTAATCGATGACCTTGCCGTCGGCGTCCTTGTTGCCGTCGAGGTTCTGGAAATAGAGCACGCCCTCGGGGTCGGCGGGTGCACCGGGTTGCTCGGCCAGTTGCAGCGAGTAGTCGGTGCCCTGGACCGAGGCCGGTATGTCGTTGTGGAGCCCCGACAAGCCGAGCAGTGTGGGCATGATGTCGGGCGACGACAAAAGAAGGGAATCGGTATGCGGCCGGATGTGACCGGGATAGCGCACGATGAAGGGTACGTTCATCGACTCGCTGTAAGGACTGTTCTTCGGGTCCTCGGTGTTCTGACTGCACATCGTCTCGCCGTGGTCGGAGGAGAACACGACGATAGTGTTGTCGTCGAGTCCCGCCTCGTGGATGGCGTCGAGTATCATGCCGAAGGCGCGGTCAACACCCGTCACCGATGCGAAGTAGTAAGCCGCCGACTGTGCCTTGGCCAGCTTGCGGTTGGCGTTGGGGCGGACCAGCAGACTGTCGATGGGCAGGTTGCGGTAGAGGTTGTAGTCCTCCTCCATGCAGTCGTTGAGGGTGCGGTAGGGACTGTGGGGCGGGTTCATGCCCACCATCAGGAAGAACGGCTTGCCGGACTGGCGCTCGCCGTGGGCATTGCGTATATAGGCTGAGGCAATCTTCGCCTCGTAGATGGGCGACCATTCATGCGGGTCGTGCCTCACGCCGTCGGCATCCCAGTAGTGCGGGTTCTTATGCTCGTCGAAGGTGCCGTAGGAATACCAGAAGGTGAAGCCGTGGCGGCGCTCCTTCGGGGTGTAGGCATCCCAGGCTGGGCGTCGGCTCTCGACATACTGCCCGGGGTGGGCAGGGTCGTTGGGCTCGGGGCGGTCGGCATGCAGCTTACCGATGTAGCCGCAGTCGTAGCCGGCCTGGTGGAACACATCGCTCACGCAGACGGTCTCGGGGCGGATATAGCTGATGGGGCGGTCGGAGTTGCAGTTGAGGGGCACACCGCTCTTGTTGGGGTACATGCCCGTGAGCAGTGAGCCGCGGTGGGGGCTGCTCAGCGGGCAGTTGCTCATCGCCTGGGTGAGCACCACCGACTGCTGGGCAAAGCGCTCAATGCGTGGCGTGTGGGTAGGGTCGCCGCGGAAGTTGACCTTCGACCGATAGGCGTCGGTCTGCCAGATGCCCAGCGCCGCATTGCGGAACTGGTCGGGGAAGACATAGACCACATTGGGCTGCGTCTGCGCCGACAGGTGGAGCGCGAACGACGGCAGGACCGTGAGGCCAAGGATAATCTTGTTCATATTATTATGATTTCAATATTAAGAGCCCCTCCCCGGCCATCCCCCGAGGGGAGGGAGAAAGAGCCGCTCGGTGATAGTGTAGTGGCCGGTCTTGTACCGGCCACCATCCAACGGTATGGCATTTGCCGAGGAATCACGGTTGGGCGGTTTGGTAATCGGTGGTTCGGCGGTTGGTGGCCGGCACAAGACCGGCCACTACACTAATTAATTGCTGGCGGCGCAGCAGGGCCTCAAGGAAATAGTAGTCGGCATAGTTGAGGGGCACGTCGATCTCACTGTTGTGGGGAATGCTGCCCACGGAGTGCATGAGCAGGAAGCAACCGTTCTTGCCGAGTTCGGCGCGGTAGGCGGGCGACGACAGCGAGACGAGCAGGCGGTTGGCGAGGTTGGCGTAGCCGTTGCCGGGCAGGTAGCCTTCCATCTCATAGAGCGCCGAGGCAATGCAGGCGGCCGTGGAGGCGTCGCGTGGCTCATTGGGGATATTGGGCGCATTGAGGTCCCAATAGGGAACGAGGTCGTCGGGCATATTGGGGTGGGTCATCAGCATCTTCAGCGTGCGCACGGCCTGGTCGAGGTAACGCTTGTCGTGGGTGTAGCGGTAACAGACGGTGAAGCCATAGACGGCCCACGCCTGACCACGCGCCCATGTGCTGTTGTCGGCATAGCCCTGCGCCGTCTGGCGGTGGAGCACCTTACCCGTGGCGGGGTCGTAGTCGACCACGTGGAAGCAGCTGCCATCGGGGCGGAACTGATGGGCGAGCGTCGTGTTGGCGTGGTTGACGGCGATGTGCCAGTAGGTGGAATCGCCGCTGAGGCGCGTGGCCTCGAAGAGCAGCTCGAGGTTCATCATGTTGTCGATGATGACGGGACAGCTCCAGCCGCGCTGCGACTGCCAGCCGCGGTCGGTGTTCCACGACTGGATAATCTTGGCGCCCGGACGGTAGCGGGTGCAAAGCGATTTGGCGGTCTGCACGATGACCTTCTTGTAGGCCTTCGACGGATTGACGCGGTAGCCGTTGAGGTAGCTGCTGCCAATCATAAAGCCTACGTCGTGGTGCCACGTGAGGTATTGGATGGAGTCGAGCAGTTCGGTATAGCGGCGGGCCTGACGCTCCCACTGCTTGTCGTCGGTGAGGCGGTAGAGATACCACATCGACCCGGCGAAGAAACCCGAGCACCAGTCGTCGATGGGGATGGTCACCAGGCGGCTCATCTTGTCAATGGTCTTGGGGTTGACGATGCGCCCCGAGCGGCCCACCTTGTCGAGCATCAGCGAGTACTGCTGCTCGGCAAAGTTGACGTCCTCGGTGCAGAGTTCGTCGATGGCATTGCGATGATCGGCTGCCGATGCCGCAAACGGCAGGGCGAGGGCAACGGTCAGCAAGATATATTTCAGCTTCATATCAGATGATTATTTGTTGAGTTCAATATTATAGCTCAGTCCATCCTTGCAGTCGAATCGGATGGTCGTGGTCTTGGCATCCTGCGCCACGAGGGTGATATTGCGCTGCGGCGTGAACGTCCACTTGCCGAGCAGCGTGACGGTGACGGGTATGTCGAGGCTCGGGTCGTCGCGCCACTTGCGGCCGTAGATGCTGCGCTCGGCGTTCTTT
>Ga0256407_10008251_pt1 | contig 15374 bp, 19 predicted proteins | sample RumenRJG_04DNA_FD_193489 | JGI IMG/M metagenome (GOLD analysis project Ga0256407, IMG submission 193489) | Bovine rumen microbial communities from Lethbridge, Alberta, Canada - RJG_04 | ecosystem: Host-associated > Mammals > Digestive system > Stomach > Rumen | place: Canada: Alberta...
GCGGTCTCTTCCTGAGTCAGCTTGATGGATGTGACTCCCGTCTCCGTGTCAATATCGGCAGCAGGGACCTCTCTGACTATCTCAAAGCACTTGCTCTCGACCGCTATACGTACATAGTCGAGCTGACTGAACTCAATGCCGGTCAGCGTACAGGTGATAGTTGGAGTTGTGTATGTGTACATTAGTGCCCTCCTTTAATCGTGTTTAAACCAATCTGGCTTGCTGTGCCCTTTTTCCTCGAGCCACTTATTGAAGATATCGGTCATGTACCAGTTGCCCTTCAGCTTCACAAAGTAGTGCTCAGCGATCTTCAGGATCTCGGTCTGTTCTTCAGGCTGCATCAGGATCAGAAGCAGCAGCTGCGTCCTGAGTCCGTCCTTCTCGAGTAGAATGAGCTTGTCCCTGACGTTCTTCTTCGTGTCATGTCTCGTGACAAAGAACTGTATCAGTGCGAACAGCCCGTTTGACGCAAGGATGGCGAGCACGATGGTTGTGATGATTTCCTTGTCCATATTGTGCCTCCTATCTTGCTCGTAGCACTTGGATAGTGCTCTTCTTTACGTTGCTGTTATTCCACGGCTTCGACTTGCTCACTCTCGGAAAAGCGTGTTTCCTTGAAGCGTGTGCTATCTTGCCGTCTCCGATGTAGACCACAACGTGCTGGCCTCCCTTTTTGCGGTACCTGATCACGTCGCCCGGCTGGAGCGTACCTACTCCGCCCTTCGATGCGATGTACATCGTGGCTGGTACTTTCGGATACTTCTTCTTGTAACTGCTCGGAAGAGCGAGGAAACTGCCTGACGTACCTGATGCCCTGACGCACGTGCTGACGAAATATCCGCAGTCGGTCTGACTGATTTTTGCCTTCTTGCCCATGTACTTCTTCAGGGCCGATTTGTAGACCGATTTTGCCGAGCCTTTAGGATACTTGTACTTGCTCGCAGCCGTTCCGTAAGGCCATGCGTACTCCGTTGCCTTTGCGACTATCTTCTGTGCATTCGTAGTCGGTGTCGGTGCTGGTGCCGGCTGTGGTGCCGGTGCTGGCTTGTATCCGTTCACGATGCTCTTGGCCTTCGCTCTTGACTTGCTCCCGAAAACACCGTCTGCTTTCAGTCCGTATGCCTTCTGGAACTTCTTGATGGCCTTGACCGTTTTAGATCCGCACGCACCATCGACCTTGAGCCCTGCTCCGATGCACCAGTTCAGGAACTTCTGAAGGTGCTTGACGTCGGTGCCGTGGCTCCCCTTCTTCACTGTCTTGCTCGGAAGTCCACCAGTGTAGGCTGTGGTCGGTGCAGCTGCCGTACTCGTTGCGAGTGCTTCACATATATTCTCAAATATCTTGCTTGCTATTGTTGCCATTTGACCACCTACTTTGTGTCTACGTGCAGAGCGTTGCCCATGTACGGAGCTCTGACCTTGTAACCGTTACTGTTGATTCCGTTTCCATATGCGTAGTTCAGATATGGGAGGTTCCTCTTCATCCACTTGATCGCCATCTTTCTATTTGTGAGTGTGTCTGTGACACCTTTCTGATAGAAGTCGATGGCCTGTCCTGTGAGGTGCTTGCTGTTCGTTACCGAGCCGTTCAACTTTCGGTTATACGTGGAGCATCTCATACCACACGTGACCTTGACTGGCCTGTTCCAGTGGTCTCTGATGGCCTGTATGCTCATCAGCTCGTGCGGTTTCATGTAGCTTGGGAATCCACAGCAGTACCTTCCGCCACATTCACAGCGGAATTCTTTTGGATCAAAGTTCTTCGTGTATTTGAACGTGTTGTAGACCGTCCTGACCATGTTGTCCGTGTTCGGCCCGTAGATGCCATCGACGTCCGCTTTACGCAGCATATACTTTGACTGGAGTGCCGTTATCGTGGCCTTGTTGTATTCCAGTCCAAGCTCCTTGAATATCGCCTTGCGTTCTTTGAGAGTTAAGAGTGCCATCACTCGTCCTCCTCTACCTCATAGTCGGGATCTATCTCGCCCTCGTTGTCGAGGCTGTACAGAGTATCAGCAAGCTGAACCTCTGGGAGTCCCGACAGGATGGATGTGAGCAGAGAATAGACCGCACTTGAAAAGGCCGACATGAGAAGGAATTTCCAGTCCACATCTGTGATAAGTGTGCCGGCTGTCCATACTGCCAGCACTACCTGAAGAAATGTTCTCGCTGCTCTGATGAATGCAGCCTTCCAAAAATCTTTTGTCATTTATTGTCCTTTCCGTCTGCCTTTGCAGACACAGCACAGAGCGATGCGAATAAAATGCCTATGTTTGCTCCGATTATTAGACCGATGAAAAACATTGTTGTCCTTTCTTATAGTCTCTTTAATGGCTTGGTTGATTAAATAATGTATGATGCTCCAAGCCAAATAGGTTGATTGCTCACTACTGTTGGGCTATAGATGTCTACCCGTCCACTCGGCTGTACCCTCAGATTACAGCTAACATTTCCGGCATTACCAGCCAAACACTGAGCGTATCGTATCGCTCTTGGTCTATATTCTGCTGGAACATCACAAAGATAGTTGTAAACAGATGCATTCATAGATACATTTCGAGTAGAGGACATACTTACTATGCCGCCCTCTCTGTGGAAAAGAACGTCTCCAATCGTGGTCTCTTCCACTTCGACTTTGCGAGGAATAGTGCTATTTGCCATATTTTACGCCTCCTCTTCTGGCTTTGGTTCAGGTGCCGGTGTTCTGTCGAATACCTTTCCGTCGAGCATCAGTCCTGCAGCATTGATGATGTATGCAGCCTGATAAGTGATGTCAGCGTTTCCGAGGTCAGCATCAATGATGCCGTAGTATCTCTGCTGCGCCTCGAAATACGAGTCCTTGAACTCGACCGAGTGTGTTTCTTTGTCGCCCTTGTAGAAAATGCGGATGATTGCGAATTTGTCCATTTGTTACGCCCTCCTTATTCAAGCGGAATTACTAACCATATTGTCGCTGTGGTCGAGCCGCTTATCGAGCCCGCAACAGTCACGGATCCGTCCTGAGTCGTTACAGTCCAGTCCGAAGTCTGCGCTGATGGATTCGACAGCAGACAATCCGATGGTTTAACGATGTGCTCCGAAACGATCCTGTCGTCCGTTACCGTTGCCGGCAGAGACGAGAGCGTTCCGAGATTGATCTGGAGAGGACGAGCCTCCTCCGTTGAGTATGACCTTACAAACAGCCTCGTGAACGTAACGTTTGAGCCCGCAAGGTCGATCCTGTAAAGCGGCATATCCACGACAGACGCGCCTTCGTCGATAACGCCCGTGTTATGTGACGGCACGACTGGAGTGTTGCCCGTCTGCACCTCGCCGCCCTTTATCACGACCAGCTCCGCCCCGTCTATCAGCGAGACATTGTCGTGCGTGTATCTGAGGCAGATCAGGTCGATTCTCTGATAGCCGTTCGCACAAGTGTCGATCGAGAGCGTTTCCTGAAGGATCTGTATCATGTGCCCTTGCATCGAGACCAGCCCGTCGAGAATTGTGAAGTCGTTGATTGTAGGCATCGAGCCGCCCAGCTTGTTGCCCTCGCTCAGTACATACTCGTCAGCCCCGAAAGCCGCGCGATATACTGAGGCGTCCATAGCCGGCGTGATGTGCCTCGTCCCGGTATAGCCGGTAATTATGTTTGCGCTCATTATTTGCCCTCCTTAAAGCAGCACTCGCGTTTTGTATTCAAACAGCTCTGTCTGGTATTCTCCGAAGTTATCGACTCGCCATATTATCGTCGTGATCTCCGCGCTGACTGTTTCGTTCGTCAGCACGTCCTTTCCGGCTATGATGTCCGAGAGCTGAATGTCTAAGTTGTTGATGTTGACCTCGATCTGCTCATGATTGTGGATCAGCTCGAGGAAGTGCTTCGTCCCGTCTGCGAGTAGATCCTCGCTCGAGTTTATGTCGTAGGTCTCGACCGGATATGCACCGGCGATCGGTGTCTGCGATACGTTCCAGTCCTCATCGGCATAAAGGTGTATGACTTCGCGGTCCCTGAGGTCTCCTGATCCGAGGCAGATGATGTGTCTCGGAGTGTTGTTGTCTCTGACGATCTTCAGCTGGATGCTGTCATTGTAGTCCTGTGAGACCTCGATCTCGTTCCGTCTGTCCCTCGCCTCGATGATCTTCAGAACTGCCTTTCCTCCGTATCCGTCCGGCTCAAATGCGAACGCCATCCGGAGATTCGACTGAGCATCCGTTAACAGATTTGTCGCGCCCTCGAAGGTCGTGATGTATCTGTTAAACTGATATGATCCGCCGCTGTATGCAGTATCCGCGACCTCGATGTACGGTCCCATCGGAAGCAGCCGAAGCGACTCCGCAAGATTGCCGGAGACAATGAGATAGTCCTCTCCAGCCGGTGGCTCTATGATCCACTGATCAAGGCAGCCGCGCCATGTCCGACCGGTGTATTTGATCGTGTTGTCCGCGATGCTGATCTCGCTTCCGAGGATCTCGCCTCCGTACTCGGTGCCCTCGACATATACGAAGCAGCTGATCTCGTTCTCAGCCCAGAGGAGGCCGTCCTTCGTCTCAGGAAGCTCCATTGTGATCTCGAAGTTGTTCGTCACATAATCGAGATCCGTTGACGCTTCGAACGATGCGCTGAAATGACTCAGAAATCCGCTCGTCTGATTGCCCTCTGCATCCGTTCTGACATATATCAATTCCATGTCGGCTGCGACCTCCTCTCGATGGTCGTGAAGTCAAAACGCACCTGACCGAACGTGAGCTCGGTGTGCTGTCCGAGAGTCAGGAACGGCGTGTTCTCTTTGTCTCTATAGACGAAGGCGTCCGTTGCTGATCCGTTCGGCTCGAGGATCTCTATGGTCTTGACGGACCCGTTCGATACGATCCGGAGCCTCTGAGTCGCTGTCAGCGTCACGTTGACCTGTACCGGCTGATTGTTCAGATATATGACCGGATTGACCTGAGGGCCGTATATGATAGCCTCGAAGCCGTTATTTGTACCGGCGAGGTCGATGCTCGCGTAGTGGCTCTCCGGCTGTGAATAGCCGTAGTTATATCCGCGCCCCATCAGTCCGTCCTCGTATGTGTAGTCGCGTCCGAGGTCGTCTCCGAGCGAGCCTCCGCCCGGAGCTCCGTTGTATGATGTCGTGTTCTCGCGGATCCACGTCGAGTTGATAGCCCTGACCGTGAATCTCGACTGACGGCTCAGATCAAAGACGACAGTGTTCTCTGCCTCGATGATGTAACAAGGCAGCTTCCAGCCGTTGATCAGCAGATAGCCCGGTTCGTTTGCCAGCACGTCAGCGCTGAATATGTCGCAGAGAGCATTGTGCCTCGACGAGTATTCTCCGGCGATCCCGATCAGAAGGTCATAAGTTCCCTTTGCCCTCCTGAAGGTGTTGATCTTGCCGAACTGCTCATTAAAGCCCCACGTCCAGTCGAACAGGTCACGAGGCTCTGAATAATACGGATATTCGTTGAGTGTCAGCTGGAGCGTTCCGTTTCGGTCGTAGTAGTATATCTTGTCTTTCATGATTTACCCCTTCACCAAGCTGTTGACGTAACGTCCGGCCCACATTCCGTCGACCTTGAAGTTCTTCTCTTTCTCGAGCTCTTCGAGGACCGCCATCAGGATCACGTTCTGACGCTCCAGTAAGGCGTCCGTCCTCGCGTTGCTGCTCCGGAGCTCGTCCCAGAACCTATCGAGCGGAACGACAGCCTCAGCTCCTGCTTCACCGATTCCGGCGATCGTCGGACTGTCAAAAATACCGCCCTGAGCGTACCAGTCAACCGACAGATGCGGGACTGTCTTATTCTTTAGCGAGAACTCACCGCTCAGCTTGAAATGAGGCAGTTTGAGCCCGCTGAGAAGGTTTCCGACCTTGATCGGGAACCAACCTTTTACCTTGTCGATCAGCCTCTTCACTGTGTCGATGGCCGTCTGGAACGGTGTAATGATTGCGGTCTTGATGTTATTGAACGTGGTCGTGACTTTCGTCTTAAAATCGTTGAATGTGGCCACAACCATATCCTTGAACGCGATTGCCTTTGCCTTGATCGTGTCCCAATTCTTATAAAGCAGAACACCCGCAGCCACTACCGCACCGATTATCAGAATAACCGGTCCGAGTGATGCAACGACTCCGCCTATAGCCGGTCCGAGCGTTGCCATCAGTGACATGATCGAGCTGATTGCGAACGACACCTTTCCGAGTCCGATAAGCAGCGGAGACACTACCGCAACGACCGCCGCGATGCCCGCGATGATTGCCTGAGTCCTCGGAGACAGATTTGAGAACCAATTCGCAAGTCTGCCAACCACATCGACTACTTTCTCCATAGCCGGAGCAAGATATGCCGCGAGCTGTGTCCCGAGTTGCTGGAACGCGACCATTCCGATAGCCTTCATCATGTCGAGCGCATCGTTGAACTGATTCGCCTGATCAAGCGTCTCCTGATCAATGAAGTCGAGGCCGTATTTTGCCATCGTATCCGCGACTTGCTTATACGTCTCGCCTCCGTCCTCGATAAGCGGATTGAGCTCCGCAGCCGAACGGCCCATGAGCTGCATAGCAAGTGCATCGCGCTCTGTTTCGTTCTCCATTGAGCCGAGAGCCTTGATGGTATCTTGCCACACTGCGTCTCCGTCTCGGAGCGAGCCGTCTGCGTTCGTTACCGATACGCCCAGAGCCTCAAAGGCGGCCGCTTGGTTTTTGGATCCATTCGCAGCCGAAAGCATATTCTTCTCGAGCTTGACGTGTGACTTCGCGATTGTCTCGACCGATACATCAACGAGGTCTGCCGCTGCCGAATACTGCTGTAGGTCTCTGGTGCTGATGCTGTAGACCTTCGACATGGTGTTCATATCGTCCGCCCACTTACCCGACTTGACAGTCAGAGCACCGATTGCCGCCGTTACCGCAGCAGCTGCTGTTGAGATCCCGCGCATAGCCTGTCCCGCAGAAGTGAGCTTGTCGCCCATCGCCTTGAACTGCTCAGACGTTGCCCGGAGATTTACGTTGCCGATTTTTCTCAGCTGCCCCTCAAACGTCTTGACCTGATTCTCAGTGACGATGATCTCGCGCTGGAGCTGTCTGTACTCTTGCGAATTCTTATCGACCCCACTCGCATCCATCTGAGCCTGAGCCTGTTTAAGAGCATCGAGTTTCGACTTTGTCTCGGTGATCTTCTGAGTCAGAAGCTGTTGTTTCTGCCTCCAGAGCTCGACCGATGTCGGATTGAACTTGAGAGCCTTGTCGACTTGCTTCAGCTCTTTGTCGAGCGACTTCGTATTATTTTGGATTTGCCGTAAAGCCTTATCGAGCCGAGTGGTATCACCCTGAAACTCGATGGTTATACCTTTGATGTTACCCGCCATTTATTTGACCTCTAACCAAAGAACGCATTAATGTCGTTCTGTGTTCCCTTGCGTTTATTTCCGCGCTTCTCAGCCCGTTTCTGAGCCTTCTCCGCCTCTTTCTGCCTCTCGTTATATGCGATGACAAAGTCGACTACCTGTCCGAGCTGCATCCGACGGATGTCTGACATCGTTAGTCCTCGTTCAAGTCCGGCGAGGATGATGTCGTCGAGTGTGACGGCTGAAGATTTTTCAGGCTTGCGCTTATTTTCTTCAGCCTCTTCAAGTTTTTTGAGCTCACGAATCCTTTCAGAACGAGCTCATAAACAGCCGGGACAACGACGTCAAGCGGGAACTCTTCGAACTGTCTTACCCACCTCTTAGGCGGCTCGATGTTCTCGTCCGCTGCCTTTGCCATAGCCCATGTAACGTTGACTATTGTGTCAACAAATTCGACCTGAAACATCGGAAGAAGGACGTCCATCGACCTTCCCTGTACTGCATCTGCAATATCAGCCATTGTGACCTCGTTGCTCCCGGACTCCGAAATGATGGTCGACACGCCCTCCATAAGTGACGCGAGAATCGGCATCAGAGCCGGAACGATGTCCTTCCCGAACTGGTCTCTATATTCCATAGTCCATGCCACATTGTTATTGAGCCGGACTTCTTGCTTTCCTATCTTGATAATCTTTTCCACGGTTCACCTCCTATGAAAAAAGGGACGGGACCGCAAAGCCCCGCCCCGTCTTGTTATGGTGCAATAACCGGTGCGGTAGGAGCTGTGAACAGAGTATCGTATCCTGTGTCGCCCGGTTTAAGGACGGCCATTGTTACGCCTGTTGCATTGTCTCCGATGCACGTTACGCCCAGCGTCTCCGTTGCCGGTTCCTTGTTTTCCTCGATGGTGTTGTACTCTCTCTTGATAGCTCCGAGTGAGCAGTTGTAGAGAATCACCCTTCTCGACTCAGCGTCGCCTTCAACCTGAAAAGCAACGTAAACGTTCGGCTTTGTTGCGTTCTTTACGTTCGCAAGGCCGCCGCTTGTCAGAGCCCTATATCCGAGGAACTGAGTCTTGAAGGAATCATCGAACATCGCAACCTCGAGATCTCCCTCGATGGATCCGCCGGAGTATCCGCTCCAGTATGCGATGTTGTCAGCGTAGAATGTGTTCTGTTCCGAGTTTTCCTCAGGAGAGAACGAAACAGCACCCTTCTGATGATATGGTGTGCCGAGAGTTGCGACTCCCTGATCATCGACTGTATATGTTCCGACATGGAGCTGGGAAATACCAAATTCTACTTTGTTAGCCATTGATAAGCCCCTTTCGATTAAATGTAGTAATAAATAACAAAGACGCCCTCATCCTCGATGTAGACGTCCTCGCTCTTGTCGTAGAGATAGCCGGCTCCGAGAAGCGCGTCCTCGATTGCCGACTCGTTTGATTCGTTTTTCGTTGTGAAGTAATACTCGACCTGATAAGTGTTCTGTTTCCAGTAGTGCGTGTTGTCTGCTTCAAATACGTCCTGACCGTTGCCTATGTAAACAATGTACGGAGGCGTCTGTCCCTTCTTGAAATGACTGTACGCACATGGAAGGCCGGTGCTCTGTAATGTCTGAAAGATTGTCATGGAATATCCTCCATTATCCTCCGAGGTAATTCTTCGGACGCCCACTCTTCGACCGGCGCGATGTGCTTAATTCCGGAAGTCCGTCCATATGTACCCTTCTTATTTCTTACAACGTGCCCATTCTCGAGCAGATGTGTCAGAGGAGCATCGGTGCGATTGTAGACGATCACGTCCATTTCGCCCTCTTTCTTCTTTCCCCATCCACTCGCATAGGACCCGGTCTTGCGTGGAGATGTGTTCTTGAGCTTTTGGACAGCCTCACGACTAACAGCGTCAATATTCCGCTTAGTGGATTCCTTGACGTCCTTATCGACCTGATCGAGAAGTTCTTTCATTTGAACCTCAATGCTTCCGGTCTTACTCATTACCAACACGCTCCTCACAAATCAGGCTGATTCCGTCTCTCTGGGCGTTCCAGTCGACACGGATCACGTTGTACTCGGTACCCTCAAAGTCGAGCACCTTCTGTCCTTCGTAATCCTCACGGTTCGACAGGAACAAAGTCAGAGACGGCTTGAGCCCCAGCTGAGCCGCATTATAGAACTCGCTCTGATATACGCCTCGAGGCTGAACGAATACTTCCGTTTCCGTGATTGAGAGCACTTCGTTTCCGTATTGGTCATGTGTAGGCGTTCCGTATGCTTTCAGTGTTGCCACTCCGTCATACATTACGCATCACCCCAATCCGTGTAACCTGTCGCGGTCACGAGCTGAGCCTTCTGCTCATCGTAGGACTTCTTCAGCCGGTCGTAATCTTCCGGGATCCCGAAATTCATTTTGCAGTAAGTGATAATCGCCTTCGTGAGAATCGGATCCGCGCTGGCCGTATCGAAGTCAAGGACTCCGGCAATCGCCAGGTCGATTCCCGCAGCGAGTATCAGATCAGCGAGCTCGTTGTCGTATGCAGTTGTCTTGATTCTCAGCGCGAGCTTTACCTTTTCAAGCATCTTTACTACCTCACAAACGGAGGCGACCCGTTAAAGAGCCGCCTCTATGGTTTCGATCATTGTCGATTTTGTGTCCCGAGAAGAAACGCCCTCGATGCCGTTGTCAGCTGCATAGTCCATCAGCTGAGCCTTCGTCATTGAGCGCAAATCGACGTTATTCCTTCCCGCTTCTATTCCCCCGCGATCACTGCGAACATCTTAGGACCTACGACTGCGATTGCTGCGTAGAGTCTGCCGACGATCTTGACCATGTCCTTCTCAGCGAGTGAGAGATCGTCGAACTTGAATGTTACGCTGTCGCCTTCTGGGAGGTTAGCCTGAACGCCGTTGAGATCTCCAACGATAGCGCCTGTAATGCCATCCTTCTTGATCACAGTCAGGCCAGCAAACGGATCATACGCAAACTGAGCGTTGAGTGCTGCCTTGCGTACTGTTGCGATTGTTGCGCCGGATGCGATAAAGACGAGGTCTCTTGCGCTGTCGCCGAGTGCAGCCATAGCGTCGATTATTGTAGATGCGGAAACTGTTCCCGCGATCTGAGCAACGCCGACCTGTGTCGCTGTGCTTGCCGCCGGTGCTCCGGTGATAGCTGTAACAACGAGATCAGCCGCCTTCTGGATGATCTTGTATGTCAGCTCGTCGTAGATGTAAGCGAGGAAATCCTCAGCTCCGAGAGCCAGCACTTCGTCCGAAACGGTGATCCATTTCTTGATGTTCTGCGGAACCATTGTGACGATTCCGAGTGTCAGCACTTCTTCAGCTGGAGCATTTGCGCCCTCAGTGTGAACTGCCGCGTCTGTAGCGGAGATTTCGAATCCAACCTTCAGATTGCCGCGAACGTAAGTCTTTGCGACTCTGCTGAAGATTTCGTCGTTCTCCCATGCCTCGCGAACTCTGTTCTCAACGAACTCCGGAACAGGAACCATTCCGCCGGATACGTTCTCAGTCAGGAGAGCTCTGCACTCTGCATCCTTGCCAGTCTTGATATACTTGGCAAATGCCTCGATGTACTCGTGGCTGTTTCTGATTTCGAGATTTGTCATTGTCTCTTTGTCCTTTCTGTTTTCGATTACCTTGCCCGCTCCTTTTGCGACAGCCTCGGCTGCCTTGCGGGACTCCTCTTTTTCGAGGTCGAGAGCCTTGATTCTCTCCTCGATTGCTTCAAGCTCAGCGGTCAGAGCGTCGAGTTTTTCAGCGTCGGCCTCGTCCGTCTCGGATGCGATGGCCGCTTTTCTCTCCTCGAGCTCGTCCATTCCGAGCTTCATGATTTCTTCGCGTGTCATTAGTGTTTACCTCCTAACGCTCTCGCTTTAACCTCTGCTCTCTTCGCCTCGAGTGCTCTCTTCTCTTCCTCAAGTCGCTCCGCCTGAATTCTCTCGATCACTCCGTCGGTCAAATTGCCAATGCTTCGAGTAACGGCATCCGCCGAAATCGAAGTGCCGTCATTGGCCGGAATTGAAACAGCGCTCACGTCGTAGAGTTTGCCCACCTTCGTGATGTGCCTGGTGTAGATCCAGATTCCCGCGTCATTCTGCTCGCGCTCCTCTGAATCCCCGGTAACGGTGAAGCCGAAGCTCATCCTGTCGGTGTAGCCTCCGGCGATCTCTTCGTACAGTTCACGTCCGATCTCTGTACCGCCGAGATCTGCCTCTATAAACAAACCCTTCTCGTCCGGCTCGACTCGAAGAGTGTTGTTCCTTGTCCTGGCGAATACACGGCCCTCGTGGTTGTACTGCATGATCACGTCGCTCATGTCAGTCTCATTGAAAGCCTCGCGATCGACTACTTCCCACAGCTCCCAGCCTTCTCCGCCGAAGAGCTTGTACGGTTCATCGAATGTACTCGCATATCCTGTTACGACCTTGCCCTGATCCTCTTCGCCTTCAACAGCCTCGCGGATCTGCATGGTCATATTTCTGTATTCCCTGTCGTTTTTAACCATCTGCGTTATCCTCCGTATCTGAGCCTCCCAGCTCATCCGTTGCCTTGTATTCACCTCTGATCGGTGCGACCTGTCCCGCACCATCTGGTAACGGTGCATAGTTGAACAGCTCGCGGATCTCATCAATCAGAATCGCGCCACGGTCTCCGAGCTCTTTCGCCATCTGGACCTTCTGAGACACACTCATGTACTGGAGCCTGTTTGCATTTGCTATCAGATAGGATCCGAGCGACCTCTCACGCTCAGAGAACAGCATCTTCGTCACTGCCTCGCTGAACTGGATCGCGAACGGTTCGATTGCTCCATCAAAAAAGGCCTCCAGCTCCTCGCCTTTAGCCTTGTTCTGTAGAACCTCTTCATTCACTCCGAAGTAGTTGAACACGTTCTCTTTTATCTGACGCATCTGCTCGGCGTCTATTGCGTATGGTCTGACGTCGATCTGCTTGATGTCCTTGTAGGTGTTCGGGAACAGCAGAAAGCCGCCCGACTCTGATTCGCTCGACAGGTTCTCAGCTGTGAAGCGTTCCCGCTCTTTGGCCAGATCCTCCGGCTTTGCGAAGTTGGCCAGCTGAGCCATGAAGCGGAATGTCGCCGCGTTCTTGACTCCTTCCTCGATGCCCTGGTTCTGGATGTGGATCAGCTGCATCGTCTCCCGGAGCGCCCAGTTGGATGACCCGAAGAAGTCGTCCCTGTACTGAAACTTCGTCAGGATCGCGCACTTCCGGAACTCCACCGCTGCGATCTGTCCGTTGCTGAACTGGTATCTCAGCCAGATCTCTCCGTCATACTCGACCAACGAGCACATAGACGGAAGCACCGGGAAGATGCCTGTGATGATCATGTCAGCATCGAACACCGGCACAATGAACGCCGTGTTATTGACATCCAGGATAGTCGACACCCTGTAAAGGAACTGGCTCCATGTCTGCCACTGATTCGGTCCCTGTCTCAGCTTTGCCTGAAGAGAAGGATTCGCCGTTCCCTCGATCTGGACTTTCAGCTTCGACATATGCCTCGCCCTGGCATCAATGGCAGCCCTCACGATTTCCGACTCGTAGATCGCGCCGCCCCAGTTTGTGAACACCGGCTGATATGCTGTCAGAGTCTGGAACAATGATCTCGCGTTGCGAAGAGCATCGTCTGACTTTTCCGCTTCGGCCGGGCGGAATATTTTATCAAACAACGACATAGGATTACCCCTTAAACAAATTGCCAATGGTATCCAGCAGCTGTGTTATAGTGCTCGACACCACGGCAACAACTTGAAATAACTTTTTTATTAATGCTTACGGCTCGCGCCGCATCGTTTATGCTCTCGTATATTTCGCCAGTCTCAATGCACTGAACGCGCTTTGATGAAGCACCGCCTTTGTGACTCTTGCGCATCCTCTGGCGTGTTTCCTCTGACTTCGGCTGGGTGCCTTTGCCTTTGCGGTTTTGAGACATTAAAATCTTACTTTCTTCAGCGTGTTTTCCGTTGCTATCTCCACCGCTCTTGATGTTGTACCCATGCTCTTTGACATTGGACTGATAGCGAGTAATAAGGGACTTTTCTATCTCTTCCGCTTCAATCTTGCTTAAGCCTGTGGCAACAATCTCGTGTTTGAAATTGTCCCACCCATACTTTTTAATCGCTCTCGCAAAGTATTTATTACGATAGTATCCGTTACCGTGTCTCCATCTCTTTTCCACCTCGGTACACGTAATACCTACATATCGTTTATTCGATGGAGATGTATGAATATAAACAACATAATTACCCATTCTTTAGTTGTTCTCCTATCTCCGAGTGCCACTTTTGCCTTACGCAGATGGCATCCAATAATGCCGCGGTTCCGTCTATCCTTGCACGTTGGTTTATCTTTACCAGTCGGCCTCTGTTTCTCTCGTTGCTATACTTAACCGCTGAATTGAGGAGATGAGCCTTCAGCAAATCATTGTCTCCCACATAAATCGTGCGGTCTTTAATTAGCCCCTCAAGTTCTTGAATAACAGGCCATAAATTATCGCCCTGATATACTGAGTCCGTCTGGAACCCCGCCGCATCGAGGTCCTTGACCAAATACTGCGAGCTGTAGCGGTCATATCCTACCTTCAGCGGATAAATCTCGCACTCGCTGATTAGTTCTGCCATCCATGTGTAAACGTCGCTATAATCGACGATATTCTCGCCTGACGCTGATAAGAATCCGCGCCGGATAAAGTCGAAGTACGGAACGCCGTCCTCAGCTGCTCTCTGCTCGATCCGCTCCGCTGGCATCCAGAAGTGAGCGAACACATTCAGGATCCCGTCACGCTCGATCACGATGACCGCCGCCGTGAGGTCTGTTGTCTGCGACAGGTCGATGCCCGCCACGCAATAACAGCCCCGGAAGTCCTCGAGTCGAATCGGATCCCCGCTGATCTGCGCGATTGTCTGAGCCGGCAGCCATGCGAGTGAACTGTTCTGTTTGATGCAGCAGTATTTGCACATGAACTCTGCCTTCTTTGACAGAGATCCTTCTGCGACAGCTATCTCCTCGATCATGTAGTCGATCGGAATCGAAGTCCCGAGGTTCGGATTGCTCTTCCTCAGCTCGTTCGTGTCGTTCCACTTACCGACGTCGTCGATCATGTAGAGCATCGGAAGCAGCTTCGTCTCTTTCGAGTCGCCCAGAAGGAAACGTGTCGCCCTCTTCATTAGCTCGTCATATATTCCGTCGTTGATGTAGCCGGATGTCGTGCAGCTGAGGAGAATCCCTTCAGGACGAGCACCCATGCCCGACTTCATAACCTCGTACTGCTTCAGTCCCGCGTCGCCTTGCCATGCAGCGACCTCGTCCATGATGCAAAGGCTCGGATTGAATCCGTCCGACTTCTTTGCCGAGAACGCGATCTTCTTCACAGTCGAATTCGTGCCAGGAATGGACAGATCTGACTGCCTGTGTCTCGGAAGCTCACTGTCGTCATATATCTTCTTGTGATGCGCGTCTGTCTCCGAGAGCCTTTCTTTCAGCTCCTGGTATTCCGGATCTAACATGACCATCTGCCAGATGTCGTTATAGACGAGATCCGCCTGATCTAACTTCGGCGCCACACAGAACACTCTCGATCCGTATTCAGCGCTCCGGAATTCATAGTCGCCGAGGGCCGACGCGAGTTTCGTCTTGCCATTCTTGCGGCCTACTACGAGGAGGACTTCTCTGAACTGACGCCGGCCTTCAGCGTCTACGACTCCATAGATGCACGAGATGAAAGCCTTCTGCCACACCTCGAGGCTGATATTCCCAGGCGCCAGCGGTCCCTCAGTGTGGAAGCAGTGCTCCTCGATCCATTCGATGGCGTCTGTCGCCTTCTTCTGGTCGAAGTAGAACCGCTTTTCTTCGAGTCCGTGGACGATGTACTCATATACGAGCTCGATCCACTGCCCGACAGTGTAGGTCCCGTTCTTAATGCCCTGGTAGTATGTGTAGATATAGTTTTCTTTGCTCATTTCTGTCCTGTTCCGGACAGTTTTGCCCTTGTCTCTCTCGCTTTTTGTAAAATGATGG
>Ga0256407_10008252_pt1 | contig 15374 bp, 22 predicted proteins | sample RumenRJG_04DNA_FD_193489 | JGI IMG/M metagenome (GOLD analysis project Ga0256407, IMG submission 193489) | Bovine rumen microbial communities from Lethbridge, Alberta, Canada - RJG_04 | ecosystem: Host-associated > Mammals > Digestive system > Stomach > Rumen | place: Canada: Alberta...
CTTTATCATATGGTTACATTAGTGTAATGGTAGCATATCCGCAGAGAGACAGAAAATTGGGAAGGACAAGGTTCAATTCCTTGATGTAACCCTTAGTCCTATGGTGTAATGGCAATCATGGTGGGTTTTGGTCCCGCTGACTCAGGTTCGACTCCTGATAGGACTATCACCTGACTTACGGTGAATTAATTCGTCTTAATGCTTCATCTTGATTATGAAGCATTATTTAACTGGGTGGGGTAGCCTGGTAAACCCACGAGGCTCATAACCTCGAAAGCTCTGGTTCAAATCCAGACCCAGTTATTTTGCCTGCATAGTTCAGATGGGAGAACGCCAGTCTGAAGAGCTGGACGTCGTCGGTTCAAGTCCGACTGTAGGCATTTGCCTCTGTAGCAAAGTAGGTAATGCGCTCGGCTGTTAACCGAGAGATTCATAGGTTCGAGTCCTATCAGGGGCGTTCATATGGTAATATTGGTGTAAAAAGTAGCATACAACATTTATTGAGATAGCTTAAACGAAGCGTCGTATTCCAAATACGAAGTTACAGGGGGTTAAGGTCCTGTTCTCAGTGCCATTAGTTGAGGAGTTGGTGCGATTCCAACATATTGCCCTTGCTCCCTTTTATGGGAGCTTTATCCCCCCACTGTTGTGAAAAAATGCTTGCTTAATTAAGCAAGCAATCAATTGACAGGGTCGGATAGCCTGGTCGATTTCGCCGCACTGCTAATGCGGAGTTCGCAAGAGCACGAGAGTTCAAATCTCTCCCCTGTCGCTATTGGACTATTAGCTCAGCTGATTAGAGCACTTGGCTCATAACCAAAAGGTCGTAGGTTTGAATCCTGCATAGTCCATTTAGCAGAAATTGACAAAATCTGCTACTGAAAAGCTATCAGCAACAAAATCGTGTCACATTTATTAGTACGGAAAGTAAATGACTATATTGTAGACTTGAGAGTCAGCTGCGGTTAAGTAAAGGTGAGAGACCTTTACCAATATAGCTCTCTGATGCCATCGTGCTCGAGTCAGGTCGAAGGGGCTCGCCTTGAGAGCGAGAGGGTACTTTGTATCCCATAGGTTCAAATCCTATCGGTGGCGCTTGAAACAAAGTCACCATCTTGGTATTTTGTTTCTTTTCATACTATCACTTTCTGAGGCTTTATGCCTCAGTTTTCCCTGTATAGCAAAGAGGCGATGCGGTCGGCTGTAGACCGACTTTACCCAGGTTCGAGTCCTGGTGCAGGGACTGGGGCTTTGCCCCATTGGATAATACTATAAATAGCCTCGTTTGTGCTTTAATTAGTACAATAATACATAGTTAGTATTGTTCAATACTTTGGGATTAAATTCGAGGCTATAACTTTTTTTATGGAGGTCGAAAAATGATAGTTTATCGTAGAGGCTTAAAAAAAGAAGATGTCCTCAATCTTGAACCAGATGAAGAACTTATTTATTATAAAGACAACAATATTGCTTTCACTATTTTAGGTGTTGACAATAAATATGTCTTACGTAAAAAAAAGATTTTTAATAATCAATTAGTTGATGAGCGTTTTGTAAAAACAGTAGAACAAATAATTAAAGTTGTTGAATAATTATTCAACATCTTTATGAATAGGGGTTTCTAAAAATTTTAAAGCGACGTCTTTTAATGATTCGTCACCGTATCTATCTATTAAGATACGTACAGCGTTTATTAATCCAAATACTTCGATTTGTACAGCATATTTATCTTTATCAAGAATTTTAAAAATTTCTTCTAAAGTTGTTTTGTCAAATCGTTCTATTTCTTTAAGAAACTCTTCGTGTGTGAGTTCTATACCTTCATGTGCTTGCATAACCTACCTCTCATCAAATTCATCAAGTATGTCACTAATTCCTTGATTGCGTAATTCCTTAAGTTCTTGCTTTTTTGATTCCTTATCGTAATCAAAGTCTACTACGCCAGTTTTTATTGATTCTTCTTTTTCTATTTCATCAATTACAGAAGATAATGTACTTACTACGTTGACGTTGACATCTTGACCATCTTCAATATTCTTTTTGGCTTGAATCATATTCACATAATTTTGAATTGCGGCTTCAGTTGTATCTAATAATCTGCCCTGTTCTTGCTCCGCTTGATATCCACGTGCTATACGTGATAATTGTAAAGCTATAGTTTCGTCTATTAATATTGGGCAGTCAGGTATATTCTTACTCAATTCAATAATGTGATTTTGGTCATCATAATCTAAGCAAGCTACAGCAAACCCTATAGTACTAAAGCTATTATCGGTTTGTTTCTTGCCTTTTTTAGCAGGCATTTTGTTTTCAGCTGTTTTTCTAACAGGTAACATATAAACACCTTGTTTTTTATATTTATCTTTGATAGCTTGAGCTTCTTTTTTATTGTAACCACAGCGTTTTGCAGATGATGCGCCAAAAAAAGAGTAGTTTTTAACAAAAAATTGTTCTCTACTATCCATAAATAAAGTAATTTTTCTATAGTATATAAGGAAAACTTTATATACTATGTGTTAAATAAATTATAATGTCGAATATTAAGACAATAAATTAAAAAATGGAGGAACCCATTATGAGATTAAATATTAATAATGCAGAGTCCGAAAGGGAAAAGAATATTAAATTTGCAGAAGAACATGGTATATCCCAAGAAGAGATGGACGAGGTGTACCAAGAAATCTTTGAACAGTTACCTGAAGAATTAACAGGCGACAAAAGAGAAGCAAGAGCTCTCAGGAAAGCTCGTAACAGTTTAAAGAAAAAAGTAAATGTAGCAGGAAAATTACTTGACGGTTTCATTTTAATGAGATATCGCAACAATGATTTTGACGCTAACGCATGGGCTAAAGTAGATAAATATGTAAACGAACATGGAATCGAGGACGCAACCGCTAAAGGAATGGTGAATGGTGATGGTGAATACTTACATTCTTCATTGACTACTTCATTTACTAATCAACATGGTAAAGTAATTGATAAAGATAATGTAAGAGGAACCGCAATCGCTATTGTTGTACAAGAAGATGATAACGGTAACGCTTATCAGGAACTTAGGTGGTTGAATATTGGTAAATTTAATGTAAAAGACAAAATACCTCTTTGTAGAGAAGTTAAATTAGTTATTAAAGAAGGCAATCAAGCAGGTCCTTTATTCCCTGATAAAAATGCCTATTTCTTAAATGGAGTTAGAGTTGTTGATAGTAATGCTTATTACTCTGATGAAGATTTCCAAGCTTATGCTAATCTTATTGAAGAATTATGTGGTGATATAGCTTATTACACTAAAGAAGAAATTGATGCTTACGCTGCTAATAATAATACTAACAGGAATAATTATATAGCTGTTCCTGTTGAATCTGTCTCAAGGATAGGTAATGTGACTGATAATGGTTCTGTTCCTATTGATTTTGAACTTGAAGATGACCAAATAACTGCATGGGCAGATGAATATATCTTTAAAGACCTCACAATAGAAGAGGGTATTCAAGGTATCCTTATGTTAAATGTATATGTCAAAAATGACAATACAGCAGGATACAGAGTTGGTGGTTTCATACCATTAATGTAGATGGTTAATATGGGGTTTACTGATAAAGATTTTCAAAACCCATCTAAAATGTTTGATATGCGTACACGACAATTACGTGTACGTATTCAAACTTTAGAAAGTTTCTTAGTTATTGCTCAACACCCATATAGTAAGGCAATAGTTAAGCAAGAATTAAATAACGCTGTTGATGAATATGTCGCAAGAAGCTTACAGCAAGGAACTGAATAGACAAATAGATAATTGTGAAGTAGAGCTAAAAGCTTTAAGTAATGATTATCAAAAATGTACAGATGATGTATGCAAAAGTCAGATTAGAACTTTGCTCGAAAAAAAAGAACATAACCTATTAGATTTATATAAACGGAGGAGTGACAATGGGGATATTAACTGAAAAAGCAGAGAAAACTCGTAATCCACAAGAATCATTAGAAGATGAAATTTATTCACAAATATTTGAAAGTAATAAGCAGCTTGAACAGGATAAAATTGCACAAAAAATAGTGTTATCAGGTAAAAATGGTTTAGGTAAAACATCATTAGCATTAGCTTTATTGTCTGATGGCTTAGAAGATGATGAAAAGATAGTGTATGTAGGTATTGATAATTCAGGTAATGAGATTATTAATAAATTCTTTAAAAAAGAATTACATAGCGGACAATTACTTCCATTCAACCCAGATGCACGTAAATTTAATGATAGAGGTGTATCTGTAAGAGATGAAGAACGTGTATTAGAAAAGGTTACTACAACTTCTTCTGTAATTAAGAAAGCAATCGATAATGGAATTAAAGTTAGAGGTGTTATTGTTGATGGTATTTCCTTCTTACTTGAATATGCAGAAGCAAAAATGAGAATGGAAAGAAATCTTGATGCTGACTCAGGTACTCAATTAAATCTTTGGAAAATAAGAGCTAAATTTTTCAGAGAATTTACCTCAGCATATATGGCATTAGATATACCTGTAATTTTTGTTTCACATGAAGATTTTGCGGAAGAGTACACAGAACCAGGAAAAGAGTTATCATCTGTTAAAAAAAGATTAATAGATGAATGTGGCGTAAGGATTCTCTTAAATAAAAAAGGCAATCCTGATAATAGTCATGTAACTGATTATATAGCCGAAGTCAAAAAGAACCGTTCAGATATATTTACTGTTGGTAAGACAGTAGTATTCATGTCGGCGAATAACGAAAAAGATGTCGCTGAAACAAATTATACAGAACTAAAAGATTTAATATTTCCCACAGATTGATGAGGTGGAGTTATTAACTGAATGAAAACGAATTATGAAATATATTATGATTATGAAGATGATACATTGGAAATTGTAAAACAACCTTCTTCTATGCCAGTAGATTTTATTGAAGGTAAATATGGAATTTGTTTTTATAGAGATATTGCTGATAATATTGTAAAAATAACAATCCCAGAGCCTGATATACTTTTTGGAGTTGATAGAAGCGTTATTGAGAATTTCCTTGTGACATCTTTTTTTTAGAGGTGATTTAATGGATAAATATTCAAATCTCCATCTTCATACCGACGCTTCGTTAGGTGACTCAGTTATAAAAGTTCCTGATTTGGTTAATTTATTAGAAGAATATGGACAAGAATACTGTGCAATTACAGACCATGGTACTGTAATGAATCATTATAGTTTTTTAAAAGCATGCGAAGGTACTTCTGTAAAACCAATATTGGGTAATGAGTTTTATTGTAAAAGAACTTTAGATAAACCTTCTTCTCAGACACGTTATCACTTAGTTTGTTTAGCAATGAATCAAATAGGTTTACAAAATATTAATAAAATGCAACGTTTATCATCAACAAAAGAGCATAAATATTATAAACCTTTATTAGCTCACCCTATTCTTTTTGAAAATACAGAAGGAATTTTTGTATCTACTGCTTGCTCTTTATCATATATTAGTCAAAATTTTTTAACAGGTAATGATGAAGAAGCTTATGATTTTTTAAATAAATTATTAGATAATTTTGGACGTGATAATGTCTCTATAGAGCTACAATATCACCCTGATTATAAAGAGCAAGCCTTTATTAACGAAAAACTTATTCAAATGTATGAAGATACAGACTGTAAATATATTATTAATACGTTTGATAGTCATGTCTTGAGAGACGAAGATAGAATATTAAGAAAAAAGATACAAAGTATATCATGGAAGAAGCCAGAATCTGAAATTAATGATACATTAAAGTCTAATGTTCTTGGTAATAGTGAACTTTCCTTTCAGCTTGCTCATGAATCTGGTATAGATGATGATAAATTGATACAAAAATGTATAGATAATACACATGAGATAGCACAAAAGTGTTATTTTAAACCAGAAGAGCATGAAAGAGTAATCCCAAAGTTTACACAACATAGACATTTTAAAGAAATTTTTCTAAAGAAGGTGGTATAATGACTGTTTTATCAAGTTATCAAGCGACTTTTCAGTCAAATGAAGAGGAAAATTTTTCTTTTATGAAACGAATGACCATAAAAGGACTCAAAAAGAAAGGAGTTTATGATGACATATGGTATCAAAAACAATTAGAGGAAGAGTTACAGGTTATTCAAGATTGTGGCTTAGAAGATTTCTTTTTGCAAACAGCTTATATATGTGCACTTATTGATGATGCAGATATATTTAGAGGTCCAGCTCGTGGGTCTTGCCTTGCTTCTGTGGTATGTTATGGCTTAAACATTACTAAGCTACCGCCAAAGGAATACAATTTATCATTTGCTCGTTTTCTTAATAAAACAAGAGCTCTTACTCAGTTGCCAGATATAGACACTGACGTAAGTTCCGATGCTCGTGATGATGTATTAAAACTAATTAAAAAAACTTTCGGCGAAGATAGATGTGGTCAGGTATTAACAAGGATACCATTTTCTGCTAAAATGTTAATAAAAGATTTGTCAGCACGTCAAGGTATAGATTTTCAAACTGTTAATTTAATAACTCGACAATTGGACCCTGATGAAGATTATCATGATAATGCTAAAGTTATGGAATTTTTATATCAACATCCAGAGGTTAAAGATTATATAGACCCATTAACAGGTATAACTAAATCATTAGGTGTGCATGCAGGGGCGTTAATTGTTTTTGATGATATTATGGATAAATATGTATCAACAGTATCAATATCTGATAATGAAATTATATCTAATAATGGTTCAGAATGTGAAGCTATGGGTTTTTTAAAAAATGATACATTAGGTATTGAGGTTTTAGATGTACAAAGAGATTGCTTAAGACTTATTAAAGAAGATGTATCATTACCATATGAATTTACTGACCCAGAAGTTTATAAAACAATATGTAAAAATCCTATGGGTTTATTCCAACTTGAAAAAGCAGCAGGTAGAGCTGGTGTAGCTATGGTGCAGCCAGAAAATTTTAACGAATTAACAGCAATCATATCATTAATTAGACCTGGCGCACGTAACTCAGGTATGGATAAATTATATTGTGATTATAAATTTGGGCGTAAAGAGCCAGAATATTTAGATGAACGCCTTAAAGAAACATTAAAAGATACACAAGGTTTAATGATTTTTCAAGAAGATGCGATGGCTGTGGCTCGTGATTTAGCAGGTATGAGTGACCTTGAAACAGACCAGCTTCGTAGAGCTATATCTAAAAAGAAAAAAGAAGCCTTTACAGAATTTAAACCTAAATTCTTACAAGGTTGTAAAGAAAATAATGTAGCTGACGAAGTAGCTGAAAAATTATGGAGTGATATGGAAAAGTCATCTGATTATTCTTTTAACAGAAGTCATGCTGTTGGTTATAGTGTACTTGCTTATCAGAGCGCATGGTTAAAAACTTACTATCCGCTTGAGTTTGCTGTCTCAATGCTTAAACATAGTAAATCTGATGACAAAATTATAGAAGTTCTTCACATGATTAAGGACTCAAATGCTCAATTACTTTCTCCAGATATTAATCGTAGTGAAGCAGATACCACTATAAATGGTAGTGAAATAGTTATAGGTTTTAACTTAATTGATAAAGTATCTGATAAAGTATCTGAAGCAATAATTAATGAACGAAAAAGACATGGAGCCTTTAAATCATTTGACGATTTTTGTGCACGTGTTCCACCACGCAAATGTAACAAGCGTGTTAAAGAGAATTTAATTAGTGCAGGAGCTTTTGATAATCTGCCAATTACTCATGAAGAAAAAGAAGTTCAAGCGAGGTTATGTTAATGAATATGAAAGAAATTGTGGAAAAAAGAAGTCAATTGCTTAATTTCTTTACTGGTCAATCAGTTAATTATTCAAAGACAGATATACTTAATAAAGAATATGCTGCATTAAGTTTTAGTCCAAGAGAAGAATTTATTGATTCTTTTGTAACAGAATATGATGATGTACTAACTCCTATAACTGATTTAAAGATGGAGCTACCTGAGGTATTAATTAAAGGAATTATAATTGATATTGATATGAAAAAAAGTTATGCAATAATTCATATTCAAAACAAAGCTGACAACATCAGTATTTCAGTTGATGAAAGTGTATTATATAAGTATGGTGAATATTTAGTTAAAGGTCATATCGTAGTCATTAAAGGTCATACTTTTAATGATAAAGTATATATGCATTTTTTAATTGATTATAGTAGTGATGATAGTTTTGTAGTAGAAAAAGATTATTTAAATGGCGTATCTGAAAAAAGAGTTGATGAGCTTGATTATACTAATCGTACAGATGTAGTTGGATTAGTACGTCAGGCAAAATATTTTGTTAGTAGAAAAGGTATGGGTTCAAAATGCTTAAGGCTTCAAGTACATGTTAAAGGACAAGAAAAAACATATATTTCTTGTAATAATGACTATAATATAATACCAGAACATATTGTAGCAGGTATGGTGGTTTCATTTAATGTGTCAAATAACCCAGCTTTTTGTAACAATGTACAAGAAATAGTAATATAGTCCCACTTATTATTAAATAAGATGATAAATTGAAAGGTAAAATATCAGGTGTTTATAAAATTGAACATAAAATAACAGGGCAAAAATATATAGGGCAGTCGAAGGATATTGAAACAAGATTTAAAAGACATTGTTCTGTTCCGCCTATTGATATGGCGATAGCTCAAGAGGGTGTGGATAGCTTTGAGTTCTCTATAATAGAGGAAGTACCTGAAGATGAGTTGCTTAAAAAAGAAAGCTATTGGATAGATTATTATATGGCTGATACTAATCCAAAGCATTATAATGTCGATAAAGGCGATGACCCATTTAATAGGCGAAAATATACACTCTGGGATACGAGTTGTTGTAATTATAGATGCAATCATGGTAAAGATGAAAATAAATCTTATAAAAATTTTATTTTCAGATATAAAGGGTATACATTACCTATACCAGGTTTTAATGATTTTTTATCTTGTGAAATAATTAGTGATTTAGTAGATAAATTTATAAATTAGTAATGACTATTTATTAATAAGGTAGTGATTAAATATGCGATTATCGAAATCAAAAGTAAATACCTTCTTAAAATGTAGAAGGCAATACAAATATCAATATATAGATGAAATAGAACAAGAGCCCAATGAAGCAATGCAATTAGGTACAGATGTTCACCAAATTGCTGAAGATTTTATTAAAAAAGGAGGGATAAGTTCTGAAAATTACAGACAAAAATTACAAGAATTGGCAGACGATTATGGTTCTCAATATGATTTAAAAATACATTTAGACCATCTTGCAGAGTTTTTTGAAGATATTTTTAAAAATGAAAAAATGAAATATGAAGTCTTTTCTTCGGAAGAATATTTGTATGACGAAGTACATGATTTTTCTGGGTTAGCTGATTTAGTTGTACGTGATGAAAATAATGATATAATTATTATTGATTATAAAACAGGTAAATCAAATTCTATTAAGAAATATAGACTCGAACTTTGTTATTATAAAATGTTACTTGAATCTAAGTATCCAAATATAGATATTATAGCTGCTGGTATATTTTTTACAAAAGATGGTAAAACAAGGTTCTTAAGTTTTGCTGAAGATGTAGATAAAGGTGCTTATTGCACTCAAAAGGATTGTCAAGCAGCTTTAGATTTGCTTGATTTCGTAAGAAAAGAATCAGAAGCAGGACGATTTAATCCTAACCGTCAATTTTTATGTAAATATTGCTCTTATCAAACTATATGTGAAGAGGACGGAGGGTTTTAGGTGCTAAATTATATAAAATTTTGTAAAGATTTTTGTGATAAATATTATAATAAATATCCTGAATTACCAGTAGATATAATAGCTGATATTATAGATACAACATTAAATAGAGCGCCTGATAACTATTTTACATATGAAATGGTGCAAAACGCACCAGAATTATGTAAGCAATGTGGTATGTGTTGTAGTACTATTGATTGCGAATTTTTTAATGGTAGAACATGTGATGAGCATGCTACACGACCATATGCTTGTACAGAGTTTCCTTTTTACGATATTAATGGAGAAACTGGCTTAATACTTGACCCAGGTTGTCAATTTGCTGTGAAATTAGCTGAAATAGTCTTAGATGAAGAGTTTGAAAGAAATATTGATTTATTTGGAGGCTTATGATGAGAGAAATATTTATACCGAGAACACGTATCCCTGCATATCAATCTGATATTGATAAGTATAGAGACTTATATTCAGGCAAGAAGGATTTATATTTATCTGTTTATGAATATAAGGGAGTAGGTGCACAAGCAATTAAGCCACAAAATGCTATAATAGATAAAATCTTTTTAGACTTTGATTATGACGAAGATATGCAATTTTTTGAAGATACAAAAACAGTTGCTAATTTTTTGTATGATATAGGTGCTAAATTTAAAATTAGATTTAGTGGTAGAGGTTTTCATTTATTTATATATTTAACAGATACTCAATTAAAAAATCCTAAAAAAGCTATTAGAGGTTGGGTAAAAGATATTCATGAAAAAACAAATACTACAAGTGACCCAAGCGTTGTGGGCGATATTCGTAGAGTAAGTAGAATGATAGGTACAATGAATATGAAAACACATCTTTATTGTATACCATTAGATTATGCTCACTTAATGAATTTTACTTATGAAGCTATTTGTGAAGAAGCTAAAACATGGGAACCTGTATATCATTGTGGTGATAAATTAGCTGGCTTAGAAGAATGGATAATTGGTGAAGCTTTGGTAGATATATCAAGTTATGATACTGAAGATGAGATTATAGAAATGAAACCTATTGATACATCTAAGATAAAAGTACAAGGATATCCACCTTGTATAGAGAAGATGTTATCTAATCCTAATCTTGGATATTATGGAAGAGGACAGTTAATTTGTTATTTAAGAGATGATGGTTATAGTTTTTATGAAATACTAACGATTTTAAAAATAGTATTATCAGACAAAAAGTATTATCACTGTACGGAAGAAGAGAACCAACCAGCTTATTTATATTATGATAGAGAAGATATGTTATTCTCTTCATGTCAAACATTAAAAAATAATGGTTTGTGCGCTTCAGAAGATTGTGAGGGTCATTATTTATATTTATAGGTGATTAAATGGATATGTTAATTGATTATAGGGAAGATGATGCTCGTATTGATTTGTTAAAAAAACATTTTCACTCAGCTGAAGTAACAACATTAGATTATGGTGATATTTTAATAAATTATCACGACAAAACAATAGCTATAGAGACGAAAACGATACAGGACTTTATAGGCAGTTGCAGAAATGGTCAATTGCGTAAAGAAGCGCTTAATATGAAAAGCAAATGTCCTTATTCTTTTATTATTATTTATGATGATGGCAAATGGAATAAGGAATTTACTAAACCATTAACTTTAAATGAGCGATATGGAAATATAGCTTCATTAATGCAACGCTATAAAGTTCCAGTTTTTACATGCAAAAATGAAGAGCATTTTATTAAATGTATTAAAGCTATTATGAGAGCTGTAAAAAATTCTGATGTACCTATTGAGCAGCCAATTGTTAGAAAAAAAGATAGTAATGAGATGATTAATGTTCTTATTGGTATTGATTCAGTAGGTAAAACCATGGCAAGACGATTACTTGATGCTTTTAAAACACCAGGTGGTGTGTTTAGAGCTAAAGATGATGAGTTAGATGAGATACCTCGTTTACAGAAAAAAAGCAAAGCAGCTATAAGGAGGATGAGGTAATGGACGAATATGAAAGAAAAGTACTTACTATTCTCTTCTCTACTAATAAAACACTTCATGAAGCTAAAACAAGTAATGAATATAGACTTGCTTCTATTACTCAAATAAATGATGAATATAGAAAAACAATGGAGCATGTAAGTATATCTCCTTTAGAGCTACCACTTCAGAAAATAAGAAACGAGATATATAATCGTTTGATATTTTCAAGGGAATATGTTGATTTTTTATCAAATATACCATCAATAAATATATATGACTCAGCCGAAATTATTGTAGAGATTGGCGATATTGGTCGTTTTAAAAATGCTAAACATTTTATTTCTTATGCAGGCTTAGCACCAGTATTACAAAAAAATAAAAAACAATATAAAGTTACTAAATATGGCGGTGGTGTACCTGTAGCTAATAAAAAATATGATTCAATCAATTATTGTGAAAATCTTAAAGTAGCTTTGACACGTTGTACTCAAAAAATGATTAACAATGATATTCGAGGATATAGAGATTATTATGATGAGAGATTGCAAAAATATCGTCATGCGCACCCAATGTATAATAAAAACAGACTACATTTAATGGCATTAAAAAAGGCAACTATTAAATTTGCTAAAGAAGTATATAGTGAGTTTAGTAATATAAAAGAAATTGAAGATTATGAAAAAATAAAATATAATACAGGTGATTAAATGGGATTAACTTTTCAACAAAAATTTTATCAATTACCTGATGAGGTGTATGTTGTACATACATTAGAACCAGGTGATTTTGCTGATGGTGCAGCAATTTTCGGAATAATAGAAGTACCTGAAGATAAAGATGAAGATTTTGACCTTAATTGTTTATTTGAAGGACAAGGTTATTGGTTACATAAAATCAATTTTGATGAATTAGTTCGTGAAGGTTATAGTTTATTAAAAGAATTAAAGGCAAATGATTAAGTAGAAAATACTTATGATGCAAAATATGAGGTGAAATAATGAATTTATGGGAAGGAATGGGGATTTTTGGAATCCTTTTTGTAATTGTATTCTTAATTGTTGGAATATGGTTTGGAATAGTCACAGCAACTATTATTGCTACAGCTGTAGGCGCTACAGGTCTTGATTGGTGGATTGTAGCTATTACTATATTTGGAGCACTTGGTGGCTGTGGTGGTAGTTTAATTACAATAGGTAAGAATTAATTTCTTACCTTTTGTGGTGATACTATGATGATAGATGATTTAATGGAAATGAAAGTTAAAGATGTATTAGATGAGTTTTGTATATTATATTCACCAGAATGTGATTATAATTACGGTATTGGACGCTGGGACGATGCGAATAAAATATACGAAGAATTTGACTTAGAAGAACAATATTGTTTTTCTGGAGACTCATTAATACCAATTGATTATGGCTTTGATAATGGAGAAAAAGTTTTAACATTAGATGACATGAGATGCATAATGAATAAATTAGGTATAATAAGAAAGCAATCATGCCCTATATGTGGTAGTGAAGATTATCATCTTGATTATAATGATTTATCTATTTTATGTAACGAATGTGGATATAGAGAGAAGGAGAGTGCAAATAATGGTAGCGACAACTGAATTAAAAATACCTATGTATTATGATGAAGATAAACAAAAATGGTTAATTGATGAAAAAGATAAAGACTTAGTGCATAATTTTAAACTTATGGTTAATGCTATGAATCGTAAATATCAATCTATACGAGATGGAAGTCATTCATATGTATTTGGTTGGTTAGATTCTGATTTGGCTAATAAAATACAAAAAAGATATCCTGGAGAATTTGAGCCAGATGGGGATTATTTTGATACAGCTATTGATGATGAGACATTAGCAGGTGTATGGTCATTAGAAGATTTTTATAAAGAAGTAGTGCGTTTAAATTATGATTACCTTGATGGAGCTGATTCTTTTGAGAACTTTAAAAAAGAGGTGCTACAATGATTAATGGAGAAAAAGTTTTAAGAGATAAATATCCAGGTCTTGATGAAAATCAATATCAACCTGCTGGTATTGATTTAAGATTGGGAAAATTAATGATTCTTAGTGAGATAGAAGAGGTATATGGGATAGCTGACTCAATTAAACAACTCCCAGACCATATAGAGGTACCAGAAACTGCTGTAACTATTAAAAACTCAAGCTTAGAAACAGGCTGGTTACTTGAACCTCATCAAATATATATAGGAGTGACAAAAGAAAAAATACAAATTAATAGTGATTGTGCACAAATTTATTTACCTCGTTCATCTTTGTTAAGAGCTGGAGTTGATGTGAGGACAGCATTAGGTGACCCAGGCTTTAGAGGGCACTTAAGCTTTTTATTAATCAATCATAGCAATAAACCATTTTTTATTAAAAAAGATGACCGCTTTGCTCAATTAGTTGATTTTGAGGTTATGGGAACTATTAAAGACTACGATGGAGACTATAATGAGTAAACAAATTGATAAGCAAATGCTTGAAATTGTCAAAGAAGGTTTTGAAGAGCAAAAGCATATTGATATTGTTTCTATATATGCATGGAATGATGATATCTATGGCGTCTATATTAATAGACCCACAGATTCATTATCTTTTATTAAGGCACCCCTATATAATATGCATACTGATATAGAAGGTCATAACATATTTATGATGGAATTAGGCGAATTATTATACTATATATATGATAAGGCGTCAATACAAATGTATAATTGGCTTATAAATCCTTCCGCTTTACCTTGTCAATTTAGTAGTTGCTTTGATGATTTATTAAGTATTTGCATAGCTAATCCGCCCCTTCAATTATCAAGTTTTCAATTAATTAAATGGATAGATAGGTTGAATGATGGTGATATAAATTACTCTGCAAATGATTTAATTGATATGGTCGAACAGTTTATGACAATTGAACCACTTGATATAGATGTCAGTGATAAAAGTAATGAAGTTGTGATGAAAAATAATTTGAATAAGGTTAAGCAGTTGCTTATGGAAAAAAAATATGACAAAATTGATGAATTAACTATTTATGAAATTGATAAATTATATGTGAAGTTACAGATGCAAAGCATTTATATATAACAGATGATAAATACTATAAATAACAAGTAAAATAAAAGTTGGTAAAAATATGTCAGATAAATTTTATGTTATACATTCAGATATGTCAAGAGAATTGTTTCGTCCAAGATTAATTGCGGAAACAATAATTAATGAAACAGGTGTAGATGAAGAGTTAGCTAAAAAAATTCAAAATAGAATAACTCAAAAAATATATAAGTTAAAAAAAGATGGTTTTGAAGAAATTAGTACATCACAGTTAAGAAGTGAAGTTTCGGTTCATTTACTACAGGAGAGAGAGTTTGAAGCTGAAGAACAAATGAATAAAGGTATTTATATAAAAGAGTCTGAGATTTTGAATTTATTAACTAACTATGATAATAATAATGCTAATCAGGCTTTTGCTGCTGGGGCTTTAGAATATTCGTTTTTTGAATTAGCATCTAAAAAATATCTTAGAACTCAATCTAGTCCAGAATGGTTAGAGGCTTTAGATTATGGTATTACGTATGGACATGATGCAGCTCAATATCTTTTTAAAGGTATAAATTG
>Ga0256407_10008254_pt1 | contig 15368 bp, 9 predicted proteins | sample RumenRJG_04DNA_FD_193489 | JGI IMG/M metagenome (GOLD analysis project Ga0256407, IMG submission 193489) | Bovine rumen microbial communities from Lethbridge, Alberta, Canada - RJG_04 | ecosystem: Host-associated > Mammals > Digestive system > Stomach > Rumen | place: Canada: Alberta | collected...
TAAAAAAAAAAAAAAAAAAAAAAAAAAAATTAAATTAAATTATGAATAAAATTTAAAAAAAAAAAAATATTTTTCATATGATTACCTTATCAAAACCTTAATAATTATTATTATTATATCTTTTCAAATAAGGATTATTCCCATAAAATCTATTTTGTTTAATTTGTTTATTCCTATAAAAATCTCTAATTTCACTTAAAGTAGAAACATAATTTATAGAAAAATTCTCATTTTTAGGTCTATTAATCCAAGCCAAAGGTCTATTATAAGCTAAATTATGATGATAATTACTTCTAAAATTTTTACTTAAATCATCAATTTCTTTTCTAATTCTATTCTTATATTTATTTGCTGAACTTGTTCTTAAATTATATAAATTTCTATTTGAATCTGTATTTATATAATTAAATGATGATTTATCTATATAAAAAGGACTTATTGCACTTTTATCTAATACATTTGATGATATTTTTCTTGATTTATATCCTAGAGAAAATGATCTTGATAATGTATCTATTGATGATGATGAGTCTTTTCTTTTTGGTTTTGTTAATGTAAAGGAATTATTAAATGAAGTATTTAAATTATTTTTATTATTTGATTCATTGTTTATTGTATTTTTTCTTTTATTTAATTGAATCCTTTCTCTTATTGATTGAGGTTCTGTACCAAATTCTTCTATGAATAACTATATTTTATTTAATTTGTTATTATTTTTTTTTATTTACTTGATTTAGTCTTTCTCTAAATTTTGACATTTTATTTTATTATATAATATTATTTTTTAAATTAATATTTTAAAAAATAATTTTTTCTTTTTTATAAATGATTGAAAATTATTTTAACCAATATGAAAATATCATTCAACCAAGAAGATTTACTTCTAATTATTATACTACAAAGGATAATTCTAAAAAAAAAATAAATAATAATAGTCCATCATTGTCAAATTCAACAATAAATTCAAAAAAAAATGAAAAAAATATTTTTAACAATATTAAATCAAATCAATTAAATAATCAATTAGAAGAAAATTTTACACCTTCATTTAATGAATCAGAAACAATTAAATTTTTAAATAATAATATTAATAATAGTTCTTCAATGTTTCAAGGAACTATTATGAAAAATAATAGTAATAATTTTAGGAAAAGTTCAAATAATAGTAAAGAAAAAAATAATGATTCAACATTACTTAAATTAAAAAAAAATAATATGTTTTTAAGAGAAAGTGTTTCTTCTTTAGAGAAAAAAAATAAAAGTTTAAAAAATGAAATTACATATTTAAAAAAGCAAATTGAAAATTTAAAAATTCAAGAAAGTAATTCAACTGATTATATTTTAAGATTAGAAAAACAAATTGAACTATTTCAAAATAAAGAAAAAATAAATAAAATAATCCAAAATCAAAATAAACAAATTTTAATGAATAATATTAATAATAGTAATTCTTCAGAATTAAATAATTTAGAAAATAATTCTTCATTATTAAATGAATTAAAAGTAGAAAATGAAAAATTACAACAATTTAGAGAAAAAGTATTTAAAATATCAATTTGTTATAATGAAATAAATGAAAATGCAATTGAATTAATAAGACAAATAAATAATATTTTTCAAGAATATAATCAAATAAATAATAATGAAATTAATTCTGAAAATGAAAATACAATTTATCAAAATTTAAAAATTTCATCTGAACAATTATTAGAATTAATATTAAAAGATAATCAAATAAAAAGAGAAGAATATATGTATTTATTAAATGAAAAAGAAAAAGAAATAAAAGAAATGAAAATATTATCAAATAATCAAAATAATGATGTTAATAATTTAAAAGAAGAATTAAAACAAAAAGATCAATTAATTGAAGAATTAAAAAAAGAAATTTTAAATTCTTATATTAAAAAAGATAAAAAAAATCCTAATAATAAAAAAATGAGTCGAGCAGTCAGCGCTTCAAATTTTTATAAAAATAAAAAAAATAATTTTAATTCAATTAAAAATAATAAAGAATCAAATTCAATTGATGATAGATTAACAAATATTGAAAGAAGTTTAAATAGTTCTTTATCTAGAATTAATGGAATGTTTAATTCAATTGATTCTATAAGAAAAATAAATATTTAAATTAAAAAATTATTTTTTAAAATTCAAATTTAAATTTTAAAAATGTTTTTTTAATAAAATTTAAAAATATTTTATTTTACCCAATTAAATTCAAATTAAAAAAAATAAAAAATTCAATAATCAATATATACAAAACTACAAAAACATAAAAGTAAAAGTCTTAAAATAAATGGATTAGATAAAGTAACTAATATAAACATTTATTATTACCAAAAAATACCTATTGTAATAATAATATATTTTTTTATTTTTCATAATCTACAACATCATCAATAGGAGGAATAAGAATAATTTTCGGATATTCTACTTCATTAATTTTTTTATTAGAATTAATTTTTTCCCATTTTAAAAAATTTTTATAAATAATATCAAATTGATTTAAACTTATCAAAATATTTTTATATCTTTCAGATGGAATTTCTTTTAATAAATCACCAAATTTAATAGGATTAATTTTATTAAAATCAACATCAAAATTTTCTTTTTTAATAACTTCATTAATTTCTTCAATTATTTTTAATTTCTTTAATAAAATAAAACCAAAAGTTTTTTTTAAATGAGAACTTTCAATATTAGAATTATGATTAGAAACTAAAGTTAAATCTTCCATATCTTGAAAAGGACTTTTATTTTTAATTCTAAATCCAATAATATATAAAATAAAAAAATAAAATTTATCTCTGACTTCATAACTCCAATGAAAGAAAAGATCAGAGAATTTCGAAATAAAAATACTTTGACAAATTTGTCCAATATGTTCCATTGGCATTAAATGAACATTATTATAATATAATAAAATAAATTTAGAAACACATAATGAATGATCTATTTTAATAGTTGTAAACATAGCTTGACTTAAAATATTATAATCAAATTTTGTAAAAAGTAAATTTGGGAATTTAGAATTAAATTTTTTAAAAATTGAATCAATAATATCAATTAATTTAAAAACTCCTTGAACATCATATACATTTGTTTTATAAGTTATTTGTTTTATAAATTGATTAACAACATTTATATTATTTATAAATAAAGGAAATAAATCAATTAATTCTTTAGGAAAAACTTTAACATGTCTAATTTTAATTTCATATAAAATTGCATTTATTATAATATCAAATCCAGGAATATTTAACCAATTAACTTCATTTGTCCCTTCACCTTCAAATAAAATATAATCAATTAAATTTTTTACCATTGTAAAAAATGTAAAGTCTCTTTTACTTAAAAGTTCTTTCCAATTCATTCTAATTGAATCTTGTTTATTTTCTTTTAATAAATCTTCAATTTTAAATAAAACATCATTTAATTCAATAATATCATTTTTATATTTTTCATTATTAATATAATAATTTAAACAAGGATTTAATTTATCATAAAAAAGATATTCCCATAAAATTAAATTATTTATTGGATCAATATCCATAATTTCTTCAGTATGTAACATTGAAGAATTTTTTTTAATATTTTTTTCTATATCAATTCCTTCTGAAATTATTTCTAAAAATAATTTTCTCCAAATTGGAATTCTAAAATAAACAACACTTAAAAAATAACCAGAAAAAAATTTACTTTGTAAATCTGCTGCTTTTCCTCTTGATACTGTTTCTAATGAATATTTTAAACATAAATAATTAAATTCTAAAAAATTTTTTATTATTTTTTTTTCTATTAATTCATTTGAAGAAAAAAATATTTTTTTATTAATTTTATCTTCATTAAACCATTTTATTGATAAAGTTCCTAAATCAAATTCACTTCTTTGATTTATTATTTTTAAAATTTGAACTGTTTCTTCTTTTGTTTCTTTTTGTAATTTATCAACAACATCAATTAAAGTTTTTCCTAATTCTAACATTATATTTTGTCCAATGAATAAATCATTATCATTAACATAACCATAATATAAATATTTATATTTATCTTCAATACTTTTATTTAAAGTATTTTTTATTTCTTTTAATATTTTTAATAATTGATTTGTATAATCTTTATTTTGAGTAATTTGAATATTTTTTTGTTTTAATAAAACTGAATTTAAATTTAATTTTTGTTGAATTAATAATTTTAAATCTGAAGGTAAAGTTCCATTTTGTTTTTTAGTTAAATTTAAATTTGTATTATATAAATGAATACTATTAACTTCAAATCCATTTTCTGTGAAAACTCCACTCATAACTTGTCTAATTAAAGGAATATTTTTAATTGTCATTTTTAATTCACATTTACCAATTTTTTCCCCATTAAAATATAATGGTAAATTTAAATTATTTTCAATATTAAAAAATAATTTAATTTTAAATATATTATCATCATTATTAATATTTTTTGATTCTTCATTTAAACCTGAAACATGACGAAAAAATTTACTTGCTCTTTTATTTATTTCAACCTCATTTTCTGATAAAATATTTAAAAAATTTATTGTTACAAAACCTAATACTGTATATCTATTTATTAATTTAATTGTTGATATATTTTTTTCATTTTTAAATTCTGGATTTCTTTCAAAAAATTTATCTTCTACTTTATATTCATTAGAATTTTTTCTATAAAAAGTTTTTTTTGGTATTAAAGAAGTATTTATTAATTGACTTGAATATAAATTAAATGAAACATCAGAATTTATTAATTCAAATAATGAAGTTGAAATATTTATATTTATATTATTTGAATAATTAAAATATGTTTTTTTTTCTTTTAATTGTAAATCAGGTAAAATTCCATTTGTATATTTAGAATCAATTTTATTTTTATTATCTCTATATTTTAATTTTAAAGATATTTCATTTTGAAATAAATGATTTAATTCAATTTTAGTTGACCCAATTTGAATATTAATATTTTCAATTTGATTACATTGTAGTGTATAACTTATTCTTCCTTTATTATTTTTTGTTTTAGGATCTAATAATATTATATTATGATTTTTTGGTCCGAATACAATTGTTAAAATATCTATTTTATAACCTGAATAAAAATTACCTTTTTGAATTAAATCTTCTAATTTATTATTTTCTTTATAAATATTATAATTATTTGGTAATGAATAAATTAAAATTTCTAAAAATTTTTTATCTAAATCTTCAAATTTGAATTCTTTATTTATTTCTTCATCAAATTTAAATTTTGGATTTGAGCCACTTGTTAAAGGTAAAATATATTTTTTTAAATCAAAAACAATTACCATAATATAAAAATTTTGATCTTCTAACATATGACCACAAATTGTGCAAAAATGAAAATTAAATTTTATTGGTTTTTCTATTTTAATTTCTGGAATAATTGTTGTTCCATAATTTCTTAAAGAATATATACTATTTTTTTAAATTATAAAATTATATTATTTACTTTGTAATTATTGGAATATTATTTTTTCCATTTTTTAAATTATATTTGTTTAATGAATTTGCTAAAGAATGATTTAATGATGGAAAATTTTTTGATGTATAATTTGATTGACATATTCCCATTATATATTATTTTATCTTTAGAATTATTATTTATTATAATTACTAAATTAATAATTTATCAATATTTAATTTTTGATATTTTTTAATATTTCAAAATTAATAAAATTTATTTATATAAAAAAAATAATAAATAAAGATATCATAAAAGAATGTTTTTTCATTATATTTTAATTCAAATATGATATTTAATATCGATTAATTTTAATTTAAAAATTTGTATATTCAAATTTTTTTATAATAAAATAATAAATAAGATTTTCATTTTTTATTTATTTATGACAATGATTCACTAACATCTATTATTTGTTCTAATAATTCTATTGTTGTTTTTTCATCATTATTATCATCTAAAAAATTAAAAATATCTGTAACAATATCATCATAATTTTTTTCTGAATTATTTGTAATTTCATTTTTTTCAGAATTATTAAAGCAATTATAGTTATTTGAATTGGAAGAAAAATTATTATTTAAATATATCTCTGGAATATTTTTTGAAGATGCATCATTTTTACTGGATGAATCTTCAATATCCATTTTTTCATCTTTCTTTTTTCTATTTCCTAATGTATCATCAATTAGATTTTTTAAATTATATTCATCATTTGAATCTCTACATATAATTTTTTCAAAGAGTGTATTTAATTTTTCTTCAGAGAATGGATTTAATTGATATTTGATTTTATTTAATATTTTTTCCATATCCATTTTTATTTAAATTTATTGTTGAAGGACTGATTAAGAATAAAACAGTTTCTTAGAAAAGAATTTTTTTTAAATGCAAACTCTTTTTTAATAATTCAATACATTTTTCAATAATTTAATAAAATTAAATTAAATTAAATTAAATTAAATTAAACTTCAAATGATTCCTTCAAATAAAAATACAAATAAATCATTTTCTAATTATTTTCAATCTCAAAACTACAAAATAATAACATTTATAGAAACAAGATTTGGAGATCCAATATCATCTTTAAATTTAAATAGTATATTTTTAATAATAGGAACAATGTTAGGAAGATTATATATATATAATTTTAAATCAAATTCAAAAACAATATTATGTGACACATCAGATGAAGAAATATCAAATATTCATTTTTTATCTTCATTATCATTTCATTTTACAGTTGGAGATGAAAAAATTTGTACTTATAAATATAGTAATTTATTATTAACTCCAGAACCTCAATTAAAAGAAATAAGAAATTATCCTGATGAATATTCTCATATTAATAAATGTGATTTTACTTATACAATTATTAATAAAAATAAAATGTTACAAATTAAAATAAGTCAACCTGAAACTCATCCAATTGTTTTAAGTAATATTATGAATTCTTATATTATTAAAGATTTAAATAATAATACTACTTGTCAAAGAGGAGAAATTGAAATGACTACTTATGTTGTTCCTTTTGATTTTAATGGAAATTATTTTGCTTGGGTTGATTTTTTAAATGATAAACAAAGGAATTTATGTTTATATAATTTTCAAACAAGTAAATTATGGAAATTAAGATTTGAAAGGAGTTTTGGTCATATTAGTCATTGTAAATTTTTAAAAGGAGAAAAAATTTTTATTGTTAGAAATTTAAATTTATGTGAAATAAGAAGTATTGATGATAATTTTACAATATTATATAAATTTAATAATATTGGAGATTGTGTTATTGCAATTGATATTTATTATAATTTTACTTATAAAGAAAAATATGATGATGATAATTATTTACATATTAATAAAATAAATACAAATTCAAATAATTTTAATGTAGATTCAAATTATGAAGTTCAAATTGAAAATGAAGACAATAATGAATTATCTATTTTTTTATTAGATATTGAAGGTAATATTAATTTAATTCATGATAATGAAATTATTAATATAACAAATATACCTAAAATTAATGGAATTAAAAATGAATATAAAAAAAAAGGTTTATTTTCTTTAGGTTATCCTTATTATTTAAAATTTTCTAATGGTTTTTTTGCTGTTTCTTCTGATTTTGGTTGTTATGTTTTTTCACCTTAAAAAATTATATTTTTTTCTATAAATATTGATTATAAATAATAATTAATTATACTTATCATTTAATTGATTATTTTATTCTGTATAAATAAATAAATTTAATAAAAAAAAATTAATTGTTATTATTATTTTTTTAAACTCTATTAATGTTTTTATTTTATCAGTTTATTGATACCTATATACTAATTTATATGATTTCTTATTTATAATATAAAAGTTTAAATTTTTCTTATATTAAATTTTAAATAAATTAAAGTTTTGAGAATTATTATTATTATTTACATTCACATTTAATTTACATTTAACAGTTTTACAATTTCTATTTTTTCTAATATAATTATTATTCCTTAAAGAATTAATGAAGTCTAATAAATCAATGTTATATTTATTAATGTTTAATAAATTAATATTAATTTGTTTATAATCAGGAAAATAATTTACCTCATCTTTACTATTATTAAAATTATTGTTAACAATTATAGCAATATTTGGATTATTTACACAAGATTTAATTAATGAAATTTTATCATTTATAAAATCAAAATCTTTTTTTAAATCTTTAGTAATAATTATAAATCCGTTACTTATTTTATAATAAGTTTGTATTATATTTGATGAAATAATATTATCATTTGTATCAATAAATTCAATTTTAATATTTAAATTATTAATGTTAATTAATGTATTTTTAAATTCTAACGAAATTGTAGGATTATAAATATTAAAATTAAAATTATTATTAATGTCATCATTAGAAAATTGTTTAATAAAAAACGATTTTCCTGATTTTGATTTACCAATAATAATAATCTTAAGTTTTTCATCATAATTAATAATATTTTGTTCGTAAAATTTTAAAACTTTTTCAGGAGAAGAAAAAGATTCAATTGTACTTATTGAATTTATTGAATTTGAAAAATCTGAATTAAATTTTTCTAAATTTAATTCTTTAATTACATTATTTAATTCATTTTCATCTATTTTTTCTTGTTCTTCAATTGATAAACTTTTTTTTTCTAGAACATAATTTGAATTTGATTTTAATAAATCATATTCATCATCATTTTCATCTTCATTGATTTCAAGAAATTTTTTTTTATTTCTTTTTCTTCTACTTGATAAATTATCATTAATTTCATCTTTTTTTGCTAAAATTTCTAAAAATTCTTCTTCATTTTCTGCTTCAATTGCTTCTATTCTTCTTCTTCTCATTTTTTTATATTAAAAAGATTTGTTTAATGTTTTATTTATAGAATTATATATCATTTAATTAATATATTATATAAATTTAAATTTAATAATTATTATAATTTAATTACGTTAGTTAATAATTTTTTCTTTATAATTTTTTTTTTTGTTCTAATTAAAATTAAAATGTAAATATTTATTTTTAAAAAAAAAATGTTTAATTCAAGAATTAATTATTCAAAAATTAATACAAGTGAAAATTTAAATACTTTTCATAAAAATAAATTATTTTTAAATTCATCTTGTCCACAAAATAAATTTAGTGAAATAATAAATAAAAGTTCTTTCATACAATACAAATTAAAATCAAGAAATATAAAAAATAAGATTAATAAATGTAGTAGTGCAGATTATTGTTCAAATATAAAACAAAATTTATCATTTAATATAAAAAATTATGGAAATCTTACAAATATACAAAATTATTTAAATGAAAATCAAAATTTAAATCCTTTTTTAATGAGAAAAAAAAATTTAAATGTTCATATTTTTAGAAAAATTATTTCAAGGGATGCAAAAAATAAATATAATAATAATATTGATGAAGAATCAATTATTTCAAAAAAAACTATAAATAAAAGAATTAATAGTTCTTGTATTGAAAATGAATCTTTTTTAAGAAAATGTTTAGGAATAAATAAAAAAGAATTAAATTCTAGACAATTAAAAGATAAAAATAACAGGGAACATTTAATTAATCTTAATAAAAGCAATTCAAATAAAAATAATAATAAATTAAATTTTTTTTTAAATAAACAAAAAATGAATAATAATAAAAATTATTTTTATTCAAAATATTTTAAATATAAATTAAATAAGAATACTATACAAAGAACTAATTCAAATATAATAAATTCAAACACTTTTATTCATGACTCAATTGTTTATAATAATATTGAATGTCCTGAAGAATCACATTTTTTAATAGTTGATATTATTCAAAAAACAAATAATAAAAATATTGAAAATGAAAAAAATTTATAAAATAATATTTAAAAAATAAATATTAAAATCCTATTTTTAATATAAATAAATTATTAATATTATTAATAGTAATAAATAATAAAACAAAATATTATTTTAAAAAAAAAAAAGAAATAAATCATATAAAAAAAAATGAAATTACCAAAAAATAAATTTATAAATATCATTTTTTTTTCCTTTACAATATCTATAATATTATTTTACACATCAAAAATTGAATTCTCACAAAAAATAGAATCTTCAATAAGAAATTTATTAACAGATAATGAAATAGCAGAAATATGTAAAGAAGGAAAATTTAGTTTAAATGAATTATATCTAAAAAGTACATATGACTATGAATCAAATTATAAAAATAATAAATATGCTCAATATTTAATTGATTATCTTGATACAAATGAAACTAAAAATTTAAAAGATTATATACCAAGAATTATCCCTTTAATGATTATATTTGTTTTAGATATTATTTTAATTTTTTCCTTCTTTGGATATTGCATTTGTGTTTCCTGTTGTCCTTGTAAAAATTGTCAATGTTGTTGTTATCGAAATGTAAAAGAATTTGATTGTTGTACAAAATTTTCATTTGTAATATCAATTTTATTATTTTTTATTTGTTTGATTGTTAATTTTATAGGAATTGAATATGGAAAAAGAGTATCAAAAGGTTTAAATAGTACTTCATGTTCAATGTTTAAAATTTATGCTCATTTTATTTTTGGTGATGATTGTAATGAATTCCCAAAATGGCCTGGATTTAAAGATATTAAAAAAATTATTCAAAATACAGTTGTTGATGTTAATGTTACTAAAAAATATACAAATAAAGTTATTTCTGAATATAATATTGTTTCACAATCAAATAATAAATTTGAAAATAATTTTATTGAAAATGAATATAAAAATTTTGCAAAAAGTGATTATACAAGTAATATTATTGTTGATGGTATTAATAATATTTCTAAAAGTGTTTATTTTGATTTGTATTATGATTTAAAAAAAAATTTAAATTATACCTATTTAGATTATCAATATTTATCAAAAGTAGTTGAAGTTTTAAAAGAAATTAAAGATATTGCAGAAAACATTGAAAAGAATAATGATATAGAAGTTAAATTAAATGAATCAATTGAACAATTAGATGATATAAATGGAACTTTTGATGATTTATCATCAAGTGTTTTAGATGATTGGTATAAATATCAAAAAGATTATAATAAATATTCAGAAAAGGGAATATATATATTTTTTTTAATATTATCAATATTCCCTGTATTATCAATAATTTCTTTAATTGTATTTATTTCATTTTGTGAATATTCAAGATTTATTTTTTATTTTTCATGGGTATTAAATATGTTAATAATAATAATTTTTACTATAGTTGGTATTATATTTGGAATACTTGGAGTAATAGGAAAAGATGGAGTAGATGTAATGGAATATGTAATAAGTAATGAAAATTTACAAAAAATGGATGATGCTATTATTATTAAAGGAGAAGGTTCAAAATATTTAAATAAATGTTTTAATGAAGATGGTGATTTACAAACAGTTTTAAATTTAAATTCTTTTGATTCAAGTACAAGTAGTTTAAATGATTTATATCAAAAAAAAGATATAGTAGATAATATGAGTTTATATTTTAATAATTTTCCAGGATGGTTAACTGAATTAAGTGTATTGGAAAGTTTGAATAATATTTATAATTCAAATAAAGGTTTTCAATTTTATGATTCTGAAACAAATCAAAAAAGTAATATTTTAGAAGTTTTAAATAAATTAAGATATTATACTGATAAAGAAAAAAATGATAGTGTTAAATTTTATCATTGGTGGACTCTCCCAAAATTTAATTGTGATGAAAATTATCAAATCACTTCAAATCCATCCTCAGTATCTGGAAGATATTGTTTAAATTTATTAGATTTTACTGAATGTTCAACTGAATATAATAACACTTCTGTTGATGATAATCATAATTTATGTGAAATATTTTTAAATTATAGAAATTCAATTATAAATTTTTATAATCAATATATAGAACAAATTTATACTTTAGACGAAATTTTTGTAGATTATGTTGAAAGTTTAGCTTTAATTAAAATCCATTCTAATTCTGGTATTATTGAAGGTGTTAAAATGATTGATCCTATTTATCAAATTTATAATAAACTTTTAGGAAATAATAGTAATGATATTTTTTCAGTTTTAAATTGTAGATTTTTAAAAAAAGATTCTCATATTCTTTTTGATGTATTAAATAAAGATTTAGGAAATAATTCTAGAATAATTTCTTATATTATTTTTGCTTCTTGTTTTACATCTGCTTTTGGTATTTTCTTTGGTATAATTGGTATTTTAAGAAAAGTGAGAAAAGAAGATAAAAATAATATAAAAGATGATAATAAAGGAAAAGATAATAATGGAGATAATACAAAATATGAAGATAGGAAAAATGATTCAAATCAACATTTAGAACAATCAGAAAAAAATTTAACTATAGAAAATAACAATAATGTAAAATTGAATGACATAAATGAAATTGAGATTAAAATTGATGAAGAAAATAAAGCAAATATTGAATAATTAAATTAATTAAAAATATAATTTTATTCTTTCTTATTTTATTATATTTAAAAAATAAAATAATACAATATAATTTTTAATTATTCAAATGAAAAATCTTTCAAAAAAAAGAAATACTAAATCAAAAGATAAAAAAATTAATCCATATGAAAATAAAATTTCAAGTAAAAATAAAAAGAATAAAGAAAAAAGTACAAAAAAAGAAGAATTAACAAATTTTTTATTAAAATTATATCAAATATTAGAAAATCCAGAATATAATAAAATAATAAATTGGATTGATAATGGAAAAGGTTTTATAATAGAAAATTTATATGATTTCACAGAAAATATTTTACCAAAATATTATAGACATAAAAATTATTCTTCTTTTGTAAGACAATTAAATATGTATGATTTTCATAAAAAGAAAAACTTAGAAAATAAATTTATATTTCATCATGAAAATTTTATTAAAGATAAAAAAGACTTAATAAAAAAAATAAAAAGAAAGAATAAAAGAAATTTAATTGAAAAAGAAATTAAAGAAGAATATCCATTAGAACAACAAAAAAATAAAGAAACATTAATTGGTTTTAGTACAAGAAAAATAAGTGAAAAAACAACAAAAAATTCAATAGAAAATATATTTAATCAACTAATAAAAAATGTTCAATTTAATTCAAACAGACAAAAAAATTTAGAAGAAAAAATAGAAAAATTAGGAAAACAAAATGATAATTTTTTAAATCATATTCAAACAATACTTCATGAATTAATAAATAAAACAGATTATAATAATAAATTAGAATCAATAACTTCTTTTTTTGTTCAAATGATTTTAAGTTCTCCTTCTCAAAAAGGAAATAATGATTGGAACAATTTTTTAATTTCAAATGAAATTAATTGTAATAAAAATAATAATAATATTAAATTAAATATGAATAAATTAAATTTAAATGAAATTAATACTATGATGATGCCTTTTAATATTATTCATTCTCAAAATAATTTTATTAATAATAATAATAATAATGACTCATTTAAAAAATTATTTGATAATTATATTGAAATTAATAAAAGTAATAATAATTCTCCAAAAATGAGTTTTAATAATAAAATTAATTTACCTATGTTAACTTGTGGAGATAAAAAAAATAATTTAAGTTCAATTAGTCCTAAAAGTTTTCAATTAAGTCCTATTAGATTTAAAAGTAGAAAAGGAAGTTTTGATAGTTTTAATAATATTAATAATAATTTAGGAGATAGTATTTTAAGTAATAATTCTAAAAATTTATTTGATTTTGAAAATATTGATTCAAACAAATCTTATTTAGGAAGTTTTTTAAATTATTCAATGAATAATTTTTTAGATAATAATCAAGAAAATAATAATACTTTAAAAGAAGGAGAAAAAGATATTAAAAATATATTTAATAATGATAAATAATAATAATAATTTATAAAAAATGATACTTTAAATTAAATATAAATTATTTTACAATTTCAAAAAAATTAAATAAAAATTTGTTTCTTTTTTTTTATTAAATATTAATTAGGTAAATAATCATATTCTTCATCAATTAATTCATTAGCTCTCTTTCTTCTTTGTTTCTTTGATAAAATATAATAAATATAAAAAATTAATCCCAAAATTATTATAACAGCAATAATTAAAAAAAAAGTAGAACTAAATATACCTTTTAATATTGAATCAAAAAAACTTCTTTTACCTATTTTTTTATAAATTCCAAAACTTTTAGAATCAAAATCAAATACAACTAAATATTTTTTAAAAAAAGGTTTTCCAAAAACCCAATCATCACTATTATAATTAGTAAAAACCATTTGAAAATAATATTTTCCTTTAATTTCCACAAATAAATCTTCATAAGTAAAATTAAAAATATAATTTAAATCTTTATTATAAAAACTAATATTTTTCAATTTACTAATATCAACATCACTATCACAATAATAAAAATTATATTCAGAAGTTCTATTATCTTTAAACTTATCTTTAAAGCATTTATTTATATTCATATATTCATTAAAAAACATTCTCTCATAATAAGAACTAATATTAAAAGGAGCCAAAATATAATTAATTTCAAATCCAAATTCAGTTATTGTAGAAAAAGATTTTGAAATTTCTTGATTATCAATTTTAATACTTTGAAATTTATATCCCCAATAAATATCTTCATTAATAATAGTTTTACATGAAATAAAATCTTCTTCTTTATAAATATCATCTTCAATTTCATTTGGTTTTGTTCCAATTATTAAAGAACCTTTATCATTATTATCTTTATAATTTAATGCTAATACCATTTTTGAAATATAACCTTTTGATTTTAAAACTCTAATTAAACTAAAATTTGTTATTTTTGCAGAATTTAAATTTGCTAAACAAAAACCTAAACTTCCTCCTTGATAAACTTTTTTTTTTTCATTTAAATTTTTTGTCAAAATAAAATCTAAATTATTATCAAAATCTCCCATTTTAAATTCATCATTTGATACAGTCGCATTATGAAAATCTTCTCCTCCGAGAACAGTAATATCATATTCACTTTTAAAAGTTGTTGATTTTGATTGATGAAATTTTATATTATCAAATTCAGTAATTGTATTTTCTCCAATTATATAAAATGGGTAACTTTTAAGTTTTATTGATACTGGAATTTTTTCTGATTTACTACCAATTTTTAAATTTGTGTATATATTATTATCATATAAATTTAACATATTTGTTTTTGGTTCTGTTGAAAATATTATTTTATTTGTAAAAAATTGTAATTCTATATATTTTAATTTTACTGATAATGTTTTCATGAAAAAGAGAAAAAATATTTGGAACATTTTAATTAAAAAATAAAGTAAATTATTTATTATATTTTTTTTATTTTTTTTTTTTTTATTTTTTA
>Ga0256407_10008257_pt1 | contig 15366 bp, 18 predicted proteins | sample RumenRJG_04DNA_FD_193489 | JGI IMG/M metagenome (GOLD analysis project Ga0256407, IMG submission 193489) | Bovine rumen microbial communities from Lethbridge, Alberta, Canada - RJG_04 | ecosystem: Host-associated > Mammals > Digestive system > Stomach > Rumen | place: Canada: Alberta...
TGAGTATATCCCCAACCCTCAGCGTGAGAACGACAAGCCTTTCCTTATGCCCATCGAGGACGTCTTCACAATCTCCGGTCGTGGTACCGTTGCTACCGGCCGTGTTGAGCGTGGTACTCTGAAGAGCATGGAGCCCGTCGAGATCCTTGGTATCAAGGAAGAGACTCAGAAGTCCGTCGTTACCGGTATTGAGATGTTCCGCAAGACTCTGGATTACGCAGAGGCCGGCGACAACGTAGGTCTGCTTCTCCGTGGTATCGACAGAACCGCCATCGAGCGTGGCCAGGTTATCGCAAAGCCCGGCACTGTTACCTGCCACAAGCAGTTCACCGCTCAGGTTTACGTCCTGACCAAAGATGAAGGCGGCCGTCACACCCCTTTCTTCAACAACTATCGTCCTCAGTTCTATTTCAGAACAACTGACGTTACCGGCGTTATCTCTCTTCCCGAAGGAACAGAGATGTGCATGCCTGGCGATCACGTTGAGATGACCATCGAGCTCATCCACCCCATCGCTATGGAGCAGGGTCTTACCTTCGCTATCCGTGAAGGTGGCCGTACTGTCGGTTCCGGCCGTGTTGCTTCCGTTATCGACTAATACTGAGAATTGTTGTTGACCGGTTGCTGCCGACATGCGTACAATCATGCAGCCGGCAGGAGATCATGGATGATATCTGTGTTTTCTGCCAGGCTCATAGAATCGCTGTCGGATCTGCCGATCCATAAGGATTCTGACCTTGTAATACGGTGATCCGCAGGATGATCAATTACAAAGACTTTTCAGGCCCCGCCGAGCAGTTACGGCGGGGCTTTTTTCACAAATACCACACAAAAAATACCACACACAAATACCGCAGGCGGAGGGTGCCATTTTCCGGCGGGACAGGGGAGAACCGCAGGAAGGCAGCGGCTTTTTATGACACGGTCCGTGTAATGAATTTTCCGTCTTGAGGCGGACACGGGCCGGTCGGAGGGCAGAGAGCGGCGCGGCCGCCTCTACCTTATTGGAGTGAGATGAGAAAGCATAGACGCAGAAGCGGCAGGTACCGCTTTTTAATCATTATTATCATTATCATTATGGCGGCTGCAGCTGCTGCCTTCCGCCTTGCGGCGGGACGCAGGAAGTCAGGCTCTACCGATTCAGGAATGGTTTCGGGAGCGCCGGATGCAGTTGCTGCGGAGGGAAGCACGCTGTTATCCCCGTCACCGGAGAATCCGCAGGTATCTGCCGGCGGAACGCAGTCCGGCCATTCAGTAAACAGCGGTTCGGGTATCTCCGGCCAGACAGCATCCGTCCGGACTGTTCAGACTTCCCAGGCAGATGGAACTGCTGCAGCGGGAACGGGAACAGCCCCCGCAGACGGAGCCGCCACAGCGGGAACGGGAACGGCCCCCGCAGGCGGAGCTGCCACAGCGGGAACGGGAACAGCCCCCGCAGAGGGAACTGCCTCAACGGGAGCAGACCCGGCAGGCGGAGCTGCCACAGCGGGAACGGGAACAAATCCGGCAGGTACTGATGCTTCATCCGACACATCAACACAGGCGGGATCTGCACCTAAAAAGCATGTCGTGTCGGAACTCGAAACAGGAAAGGCCTACCTGGACTCCCTTGATCAGAGATCTCCGGTGGAGATGGAGTACAGGATAGATCAGGCAAGAGAAGTGTATGAGAAAGAGCAGGATCGAAAGGCTTATCTGAAAAAAAGGGAACTGTACAGACAGACCCTGGAAGATGACGGAGTCTGGGATCAGTTCGACAAATATGTGTTTCTCGGAGACTCCCGAGTGGTGGGCTTCAATGTATTCGGATTTCTTCCCGCGGAGAGAGTCCTGGCGGAACAGGGGGACACCATACTCGCCATTTCTGACAGGATGGAAGCGATGAAGGAGTTGGAGCCCTCTTATATCTTTATCAGTTACGGGATCAATGATATCGGCATAGGATTCTGGCAGACTGCCGGGGAATATGCGGATGCCTTCAGCGAAGAAATCGATGATCTCCGCAAAGAGTTTCCCGATGCCCAGATTTATGTCAATTCCATCATACCCGCGACAGATGAGGCGGTTGAGGGTGTTTCCATTTGGGGAAAGATCCCGGAATACAGTGATGCACTGAAGAAAATGTGTGCTGAGAAGGGGATTCCTTTCATTGACAACACAAAGCTGATCGAGGAACACAAGGAACTGTATGCCGGAGACGGCGTTCACCTGCTTGCGGAATTTTATCCCTACTGGGCAGAGAATCAGCTTTTGGGCATTTATGATCTGAAGAACGGTAGAAATACTGAGGGTTATCGGCTCGGTGACAAGTCTGGACAAACTGCCGGACAGGATTCTGCACCGGGCAAAGATAAGACCGGAGCAAGTCCGGACCAGAATCCGGCATCGAATGAAAACGAGGGCGGAAGAACCCCGGGGGAGAATCCGGCATCGAATGAAAACGAGGGCGGAGGAACCCCGGGGGAGAATCCGGCATCGAATGAAAATAAGGCCGGAGCAAGTCCGGACCAGAATCCGGCATCGAATTAAAACGAGGCCGTAGAAATATTCGGGGACGGGCTGGTTTTAAATAATGAGAAGGCAGTTACGGATTAAAAGGAAGTGTTACCGGTCAAATTTTGACCGGCCTGCTGCCGGTAAGAAAGATACTTGCCGCTTTTCAGACCGACAAGTGATTCGGGCGTTTTTGCATGGATTTCAATGCGAACCCCCGGGTTATTACGGCGAAAATCCCACGGCGATCACATGGCCTGGCTGTGTGGAATGGGGTTTTTGCTCTTACTGTTCATGCTCTCGAGGGGGCACGAACAGTAACAAAAATTTTTGAATTGGGTGAAAGAGAATCTGAAATGGAGTTTGTTGACAAGACCCGTGGATATCACATGGACGATTCCTACGAATATAATCCGGCAGCGGAGAGCCGGCCCGGGACACAGAGTAAGAAAAAAAGAAGAAGCAGGGCAGGCCTGTTTGTTCTGGTCTTTCTGATTCTGATGGCTGTGGGGCTTTTTGTTCTGTATTCTGATATGAAGCGAGATCTCAGGCACGGTGTTTACCGCTGTGAAGATCAGAGAATGATGGAGCTGCCGATTGAGCCTGATCAGGAAAAGATTTCTATGGCGGCGGACAGCATCAGGGAGCTTGCGCAGGCTTATCCGGAGATCAGGCAGTATATGATGCTTATTCCTTCCGCTGCCTGTGTTCAGTCCGGCTATATACCTTCGGGAATAAGGATCCGCGACCAGGTGTCAGATCTCAACGGGATCAGGCAGTCCATGCCCGCGGAATTGTCCTGGATCGATCTGCTCAGTGTTTTTTCACAGCATTCAGGTGAAAAACTATATTATGCCACAGATATATATTTGACCGGTTGGGGGAGCAGATATGCCGCCAATACCGCTCTGGCGGGAATGGGCGCGGAAATGACCGAAGGAAAGGACGTTTGCTATCTTCTGTCAGATTCGTTCCGCGGTAAACTGGCCGCGGACGGAACTCTTTTGCAGCGGATCCTCAAGACGAAAAAAGAACGGCTTGAGATTTATGTTCCGGAGTCGGAGGCGCCTTATTACAGAGTGGATGACGCAAGCGGGAAACGGTTCGGATCGCTTTATGATTCAGATGCAGTGAAGAGGGAAAACTGCTTTGATGTCTTTTTCGGCGGAGAGAGGCCTCTCACTGAGATCTGGACAGGCGCGGTCAACGGAGAGATCCTTTTTGTGATTGGAGACCGGGAGGCGGACAGCATTGTTCCGAGGTTTGTCTCTTCTTATGAAAAGATTATTCTGATCCACCCCTCAAAGTGTACATCGAAGATTGACAAGCTGATACGAAAATATCAGCCCACAAAGATTTTGTACCTGTACGGGGCGAATTCTTTTATGCAGGATCGGGCTCTTTTGCATATGATCGGCAAATGATTTGGGAGGTAATCAAAATGGGAGATCAGGCCCTGAACAAAAATGGCGCCGAGGGTCATCCGGGGGTAGAAGACGGACAGGCGGATGCGCTGACAGCGGGAGCATACACACAGATTGATGCTCCAGCTGCGGGAGTGGACACACAGATGGATACGCCGGCCGCGGGAGCAGACACACAGATGGATACGCCGGCTGCGGGAGCGGACAAAGAGACAGATGTGCCTGCTGTGGAGTCGGAGAGAAAGGCAGATGCGCAGGCGGCGGATTCGGACACACAGACAGATACGCTGACAGCGGGAACAGATGAATATCAGGATGCTACGCGTTTTTACAGAAAGCCGGTCACGGTGAGGAGCCCCGAGATATCCTCGGACAGTCCGGACTATCAGGGAACAGGGCATGTGAGGATCCGCACGCTGGAGATGAAGGAGATTTCCCAGGAAGATATAGACCGGGTCCTGGAGCTCACAGGGCAGCTGGAGGATTTTGATATCCTCATGATGTACTATGACTGCGCTCTGACCCAGATGAGGACCAAACTTGAGATCCTCAACAGGGAGGTCGCTCTCAAAAAGAAGAGAAATCCTTTTGAGTCCATCAAATCCAGGCTGAAAAAACCTGTCAGCATCTATGAGAAACTCAAACTGCGAAGAATCCCCTTCTCTGTGGAAAATATCGAGAAGTATCTCACGGATGTCGCGGGCCTGCGTGTGGTCTGTTCGTTTATCGATGATATTTATATCATCAGGGACAGCCTTGCATCTCAGGATGACGTCAAGATTATTCAGGAAAAAGACTACATCGCCCATCCCAAAAAGAACGGCTACAGGAGCCTTCACCTGATTATTGAGGTTCCGATTTTTCTCATGCAGGAGAAGAAATATATGCGGGTTGAGCTTCAGTTCCGCACAATCGCAATGGATTTCTGGGCCAGCGTTGAGCACAACATGAAGTATAAGAAAGAGATCAAGAATGCTGAATCGATCGTGGAGGAACTGCGCTACAGCGCGGACCTGATAAACCAGCTGGATCGAAGAATGCTTCAGATCAGAGACCGGATCGCTCTCAGTGAGGAGGCGAACCTGGTGCGCAATGAATGGAAGTAGAAGAAAACAGATCGGAAAAAGAACGTAATTATTCAGGATGCGCCAGGCGTTTCCGGCCATACCCCTATAAGGGTGCGGCCGGAAACGTTTTTTTTAAGATAATTGTCCGGCTGTCCATCTTCCCGCTGCGCCGCACGGCAGGACCAGGCCGTTTCCCGAGACGGGGAGTCCGACTTCGCCCGCTTCGACAGATCCCTTGTGAATGGGATCCAGCACGGTGTGCAGCATATAGCTGAGAACAGCGGGCTGCAGGCCGGTTGTATAAGAATTGACCAGGAAGAAGAGAGGCCTGTCCGAGAGCAGAAGAGCGGCCCTCTGCAGGAAAGGGAAAATGCTGTCCTCTATTTTCCAGATTTCCCCTTTGGGGCCTCTGCCGTAAGAAGGAGGATCCATTATGATCGCGTCGTAGTGGTTTCCTCTCCTGATCTCGCGCTCTACAAATTTGCCGCAGTCGTCCACCAGCCAGCGGATGGGGGCGTCACCGCACCCCGAAAGCTGCGAGTTTTCCTTTGCCCAGCCTACCATTCCTTTAGAGGCGTCCACATGGGTGACTTTGGCGCCCGCAGCGGCTGCCGCCACGGTTGCTCCGCCGGTATAGGCGAATAAATTGAGCACACTGACCGGACTTCCTTCTGAGATCCTGTCCCGGATCAAAGCGGAAAACCAGTCCCAGTTCACGGCCTGTTCGGGAAACAAACCTGTGTGCTTAAAACTGAAGGGCTTGAGACGGAAACACAGATTGCGATAGTGTATGCACCAGTCGTCGGGAAGATCGAAGAACTCCCATTCTCCGCCGCCTTTTTTGCTCCGGTGGTAATGGGCGTTGGGATTTTTCCACTCTTTTCCCCTGGGTGTATTCCAGATGACCTGAGGGTCGGGACGGATCAGCTTGTAGCTGCCCCAGCGCTCGAGCTTTTCTCCCCTGGATGTATCGATCACTTCGTAGTCTTTCCATGCATCAGCAATCCACATTGAACGTATCCTTTCTATATATTAACGTATCTTTTTTATATTAATTAAAGACGCCTTTGTAGCGGGTGTGACTTGTTACAACAGTCTACCTTCTGGAGGGGAAAAAGTAAAGGTATCGTGCAAAGACAAAGCCGGCAACCATGCAAAGACAAAGCCGGCAACCATGCAAAGACAAAGCCGGCTGCATATTACGAAGACAAAGCCAGCCATATATTCAGAAGGAAAAGTCCGGCCTGTCCTGCACAGGCACTGCCTTTTAAGAAGCGCCGGGATATATATTTTTTTCAAAGCCGGTTGCAGGCGAAAAGCGGCAGACAAAAAGCGGCGGGCAAAAACCATTGTCTGAAATTTAATATTTTCTTTATTAAATATAGAGTTTGTGGTAAAATCGACATGTTGTTCTGTTACAGTGATAAAGTGTCGCAGTGAATTTGCGTTCATTTTTACACCGCATGCCGGAATGAAAAAACTATATCGTCAGTTTCTTCATTTTTCCAGCAATGCCGCTCGCAAGAGCGGCACCCGAGGAGAAATACGCGAAGGCGTTTTCTCCGATGGGATCACAGGATGTTTGGGTCGTCTCGCGGCACAAACATCCGGAGTGAAAAATATTGTATCGGCGATATTTTTCACTCTTCTTGTGGCGGATGGTCTTCCCCGTTCTTCCGGGTCAAAAGATCTGCTGATTCCGCGGTTCTGCTGCCCACAGTCACTGCTGCTGTAATAAAGGGAGATGTGTGTGAAAATCTGTTTTCACATGGCTGCCGGTGTCGGAGCGTCACGGACAGCCCGGAACGGGCGGGAGCTCATCCCGCGCAGGATTCCGACTGAATCGGAGTCATACCGTTCTGACGCGCAAAGCGCTCTGGAATGGAGTTTGATATGACAAGTGCACAGATTATCATCATTGTCACGATTGTGGCATATCTGTTCGCCATGCTCATGATCGGTGTTATCTTTAACCGTCAGGGTGCAGCGGACACATCAGACGGCTTCTATATCGGCGGAAGGTCTCTGGGACCGCTGGTCACCGCGATGAGCGCCGAAGCATCTGATATGAGCAGTTATCTGCTGATGGGACTTCCCGGACTTGCCTATCTGGCCGGTGTGGCGGAAGTCGGCTGGACCGCGATCGGTCTCGCAGTCGGTACCTACCTGAACTTTTTGTTTGTAGCAAGACGCCTTCGCCGTTATTCGGAAAAGTTGGGCGCATTCACAATCCCGGATTTCTATTCCCGCCGCTACAACGACAATGAAAATACCCTTTCCCTGATCGCAGCCCTGATCATCATTATCTTCTTCGTTCCCTACACTGCATCAGGATTCAAGGCGGTCGGCACACTGTTCAACAGCCTTTTCGGCATTGAATACCATATAGCAATGATCATCGGCGCGGTCATCATAGTCTTATATACCACTCTGGGCGGATTCCTGGCCGTCTCCACGACTGACCTGATCCAGAGTATTTTCATGACCATTGCACTGGTCATCATTGTTTTCTTTGGCATTGACAAGGCAGGCGGTCTGGGCGTAGTTGCCGAGAATGCAAAGGCCCTTCCCGGATATCTCAATATTACGAAGGGTTACGATGTGGGATCCAATTCCGCATCCACTTACGGCTTCCTCAGCATTGTCTCCACACTGGCCTGGGGCCTGGGCTATTTCGGAATGCCCCACATCCTGCTCCGCTTCATGGCAATCCGCGAAGAGAAGGAGCTGGTCGTCTCCAGAAGAATTGCTTCCATATGGGCGGCTGTCTCTATGTGCATTGCCATCTTCATCGGTATCATCGGCTACAGCGTCTCAGTCGCGGGAGAGATCCCCATGCTGAACGGAAGCTCGGCAGAGTCTGAGACCATCATTATCCAGATGGCCAATCTCATGAGCCAGCACGGTATCATTTTCGCCCTGGCGGCAGGTGTCATCCTGGCAGGTATCCTGGCAGCGACTATGTCCACGGCAGATTCCCAGCTCCTTGCGGCTTCCTCGAGTGTTTCGGAGGACCTGATGCAGAGCTTCGGACGCATCAAGCTTACTCAGCAGGGCAAGATGATTGCGGCCCGCGCGACTGTTATCGCCATCGCGACTGTCGCCATTATCCTGGCATGGAACCCCAACAGTTCTGTCTTCCGTGTTGTCTCCTTTGCCTGGGCAGGCTTCGGAGCGACCTTCGGACCCACCATGCTGCTGGCCCTCTTCTGGCGCAGGTCCAACCGTCAGGGTGCGATCGCGGGTCTTGTCGTCGGCGGCGTCATGATCTTTGTCTGGAAGTTCGGAATCGCCCGCCTTGGCGGCGTGTTCGCTATTTATGAGCTCCTGCCCGCCTTCCTGCTCGCTCTGGCGGCAGACATCATCGTCAGCCTCGCGACAAAGAAGCCCTCTCCTGTCGTCGTCAAGAAATTCGATGAGGTGTCTCAGAAAAAATAAATTGCAGATCACCTGCGAATAAATTGAAGGATACCCCCGCGCCGGACAATATGCTTCCGGCCCGGGGGCAGTTTCTTTTCAGACGGCAAGGCACGCGGCAAGGTCAAATTGTTTCTTCCGCCGCATGGGCGGGGGCGGTTTCTTTTCCCGCAGTCTGGCCAAAAGAGTCTTTTCAGTAAGTTGAAGAAGAGTCCGGAAGTCAGCAGCGGAAAGAAAAAGTCCCCGTCACCGGTCACGCGGCTGTCCTTATGGCGCTGATTATGGAAAATGTATCTCTTTAAATACAAAAAACGCAGAAAAAAACCATATTTTTAAAAATTTCTGCTTGAACACCAAAGGCAGTCGTGGTATTCTACAAAGGCTGTGACATGATAGCTGTGAAGCGTGAGGTTGCTGCCGGTACGCCGGCAGGTTTTCCGTGGAGCGAATGTCTGGAGCCCTCTTTAGCAGCCATTTAAAGAGAGGCTCGCAAATCTGACGACAAGTCACTGTACCAATGATTGTCTGCAAGGCGGCAGGGCCGCCCGGGGCAGAAACGACGTGTGAGAACACGGTTTTTTATTTGTGAAGAACCATGACACACACGGGATAGTGTACAGTCACCGCTTGTCGTACTTACCAAAAAGTGCGAAAAGGAGGCGACTTTTTTTATGGCAAATCAGGTTATGAGAATCACATTGAAGGCATATGATCACCAGCTCGTGGACGCATCCGCGAAGAAGATCATCGAGACTGTCAAAAAGAACGGCTCACAGGTCAGCGGCCCCGTTCCGCTCCCTACTAAGAAAGAGGTTGTTACCATCCTCCGTGCCGTCCATAAATATAAAGATTCTCGCGAACAGTTCGAGCAGCGCACACACAAGCGCCTGATCGACATCATCACTCCCACACAGAAGACTGTCGACGCTCTTCAGAGACTGGAGATGCCCGCAGGTGTCTACATCGACATCAAGATGAAGACCAAATAATCTGTGTATTGAAAAAGCATACTGCTGCACTCTCCGTGTGCAGTTGGTAAAGGACCGCCCGTCTTCACGAAAAAGCGAACGCGAGGCGGCGCCGGACCGCATGAAAATGGCTGTGCGGACCGGCGGGAAGAGAACCTCTACTAGTATGACATCCCCGTCCGGAAGATCAGTACCGGCCCGGGAACAGCCCGTCCGGGAACGGCCAGACAGCAGACCGTTCTTATTATAGAAGAAATATCTTATATAGAAGAAACAGTAGATGCAGGATGCCATTGCACACTGTGGACGAGCCGATGTCCGCTGTAGAATATTCGCCGCTGAACATGCGGCAGAAAAGAGGTAAGAATGAAGAAAGCAATTATGGCAACCAAGATCGGTATGACCCAGGTCTTCCAGGAAGACGGCACTCTGATTCCTGTGACAGTCCTCGAGGCTGGCCCCTGCGTAGTCACACAGATCAAGACAATCGAGAACGACGGCTATGAGGCAGTTCAGGTCGGCTACGGCGATGCAAAAGAGCGCATCACCACGGTTGACAAGAACGGCAAGAAGGAAGTCGCTCACCGCCACGGCGTGGGCAAGGCCATGAAGGGCCACTTCGATAAGGCCGGCGTCTCTGTGAAGAAGCATGTCCGCGAGTTCCTCTTTGAGAATGCTTCCGAATACAAGCTCGGCGACGAGATCAAGGCTGACATCTTCGCGGAAGGCGACAAGATCGATGCTACCGCCGTCACCAAGGGCAAAGGCTTCCAGGGCGCCATCAAGCGTCACGGCCAGCACAGAGGCCCCATGGGACACGGTTCCAAGTTCCATCGTCATCAGGGTTCCAACGGATCCAGTTCCGATCCCAGCAGGGTCTTCAAGGGCAAGGGAATGCCCGGACACATGGGTTCCGTGCAGGTCACTGTCAGAAATCTTGAGGTCGTCCGCGTCGATGCGGAGAAGAACCTGCTCCTTGTAAAGGGCTCGATTCCCGGTCCCAAGAAGGGCCTTGTGACCATCAAAGAGACCACGAAGGCAGACGCATAAAGATATCGCCGCGCCGGAAAAAGGCGCCTGAAAACGCCGGACCGGCAGCTTATGGTCTTTAGTAAAAGGAGGAACACAGATGGCAAACGTATCTGTACTTAATATGGAAGGACAGGAGGTCGGCACAATCGACCTCAACGACGCGATTTTCGGCGTCGAAGTAAATGAGAACCTGATCCACATGGCAGTTGTGCAGCATCTGGCAAACAAGCGCCAGGGCACACAGAAGGCCAAGACCCGCGGCGAGGTCTCCGGAGGAGGCAGAAAGCCCTGGAGACAGAAGGGTACCGGCCATGCGCGTCAGGGTTCAACCAGAGCTCCCCAGTGGAAGGGCGGCGGCGTTGTATTCGCACCCGTTCCCCGCGACTATTCCTTCAAGATGAACAAGAAGGAAAAGAGAGCAGCTCTCAAGTCCGCTCTTACGGACCGCCTGCAGGAAGGCAAGCTGATCGTCCTCGACGAGCTCAAGCTCGCAGAGATCAAGACAAAGGCATTTGCGCAGGTTATGGACAACCTGAAGATCGAAAACAAGGCTCTGTTCGTTCTCGGCGAGATGGATAAGAACGTGATCCTCTCCGCAAGGAACCTGCCTGAGGCCAAGACAACACAGACATCCGAGATCAACGTCTATGACATCATGAACGCACAGACACTGGTCCTCACCAAGGATGCTGTCGCGAAGATCGAGGAGGTGTACGCATAATGGCAACGCTCGAATATTACGACATTCTGTTAAAGCCCGTTATCACAGAGAAGAGCATGGAGATGATGGCAGAGAAGAAATACACCTTCCTGGTACATCCCGATGCAAATAAATATCAGATCAAGACTGCTGTTGAGAGACTTTTCGAAGGAACAAAGGTCGAGAAGGTCAACACTCTCAACTGCGGAGGTAAGAGAAAGAGAAGGGGTATGATCTACGGCCTTACAGCAAAGACAAAGAAGGCTGTTGTCAAGCTCACCGAGGACAGCAAGGACATCGAGGTCTTCACAGGACTTTGATCGCGCGCTGCATGAGCATCGGACCTTAACGCGGTGCAAAGAAAAATGAATAGGAGAACTAATCATGGGAATTAAAAAGTATACCGCTTATACCCCGTCAAGACGCAATATGACAGGTTCTGATTTCTCCGAGATCACAAAGTCTACTCCCGAGAAATCTCTGGTTACATCTCTCAAGAAGAATGCCGGACGCAACAATCAGGGCAGAATCACTGTCAGACATCATGGCGGCGGAAACAGAAGAAAATACAGACTGGTTGATTTCAGAAGAATCAAGGACGGCATCCCTGCAAAGGTCATCGGCATTGAGTACGATCCCAACAGGACAGCCAACATCGCCCTGATCTGCTACGCGGACGGCGAGAAGTCCTACATCCTGGCTCCCCAGGGCCTGACAGACGGCATGACCGTCATGAACGGACCTGAAGCCGAAATCAGGGTCGGCAACTGCCTCCCCCTGTCTGTTATCCCCGTTGGTACTCAGGTACACAACGTTGAGCTGAAGCCCGGCAAGGGCGGCCAGATGGTCCGCAGCGCCGGCACCAGCGCCCAGCTGATGGCTAAAGAAGGCAAGTACGCGACCCTTCGTCTCCCTTCGGGCGAGATGAGGATGGTTCCGCTGGAGTGCCGCGCCACCATCGGCGTACTCGGCAACATCGACCACAACCTGATCAACTATGGTAAAGCCGGACGCAAGCGCCACATGGGCATCCGTCCCACAGTCCGCGGTTCCGTCATGAACCCCAACGATCACCCTCACGGCGGCGGCGAGGGCAAGGCTCCCATCGGACGTCCCGGACCGAGCACTCCCTGGGGCAAGCCTGCACTTGGTTACAAGACACGCCGTAAGAAAGCTTCTGATAAGCTGATCGTGAGAAGGCGCGGCGGCAAGAAATAAAGATTTTGCAGCGTGACGGCAAAGTCCGCCACACTGATGATTGAATAAGGAGATTACCATGGCAAGATCATTGAAAAAAGGACCGTTTGCGGATAAAAGCCTTTTAAAGAAGATTGACGAGATGAACGCTTCCGGCGGCAAGCAGGTCATCAAGACCTGGTCCCGTCGCTCTACGATTTTCCCGTCATTTGTTGGCCACACGATTGCAGTCCATGACGGACGCAAGCACGTGCCGGTGTATGTGACCGAAGACATGGTCGGACATAAGCTCGGTGAGTTCGTTATGACCAGGACTTACAGAGGCCACCAGGGCAACAACAAGAAATAAAGAAAAACTTCGGCAGGCCAAAGCCCCGGAGTGATATTCATTGAAAGGAGCCTGGAACTATGGCAAACGGACATAGAACCCAAATTAAGAGAGAGAGAAATGCGAAGAAGGATACAAGACCTTCCGCAAAGCTTTCTTACGCCAGAATACCCACCCAGAAGGCTTGCTTTGTCATGGACGCGATCCGCGGCAAAGATGTCACAACGGCAATCGGTATTCTCACATATAACAACAGGTACGCTTCGGAAGTGATCCTGAAGCTCCTCAACTCCGCAGTGGCAAATGCTGAGAACAACCTCGGCATGAACCCCTCGAATCTGTACGTCGCAGAGTGCTATGCCTTCGACGGCCCGACCATGAAGAGGATCAGGCCCAGGGCACAGGGCAGAGCCTACAGGATTCTCAAGAGAATGAGCAATCTCAAGATCGTTCTCGACGAGATGAAGAGTGAAGAGTAAGCGGAATTAGAAAGGAGCCAAAATGGGACAGAAAGTTAATCCTCATGGTCTGCGTGTAGGCATTATCAAAGACTGGGATTCCAGATGGTATGCTGAAGGCGATTTTGCGGACCTGCTTGTTGAAGATTACAATATCAGAAAGTTTCTGAAGAAGAATCTCTACAGCGCGGGCATTTCCAAAGTGGAAGTCGAGCGTGCTTCCGACCGCGTGAAAGTCATCGTATTTGCCCAGAAGCCCGGCATCGTGATCGGCAGAGGCGGCGAAGCGATCGAGAAAACCAGGAAAACACTTCAGAAGATGACCGGTAAGAAGATCCTCCTTGACATCAAGGAGATCAAGCGTCCCGACAAGGATGCACAGCTGGTCGCTGAGAACATTGCGCAGCAGCTCGAGGGACGTGTGTCCTTCAGAAGAGCCATGAAGTCCTGCATGGGCAGAACCATGAAGGCCGGCGCTCTCGGCATCAAGGCTTCCTGCGGCGGCCGTCTGGGCGGTGCTGATATCGCACGTACAGAGACCTATTCCGAGGGAACCATTCCGCTGCAGACACTGCGCGCGGACATCGACTATGGCTTTGCGGAAGCAAACACAACCTATGGCAAGGTTGGCGTCAAGGTCTGGATCTACAAGGGTGAGGTCCTTCCCGCAAAGAACAATAATAAAGCAGAAGGGAGTGATCGCTGATGTTAATGCCCAAGAGAGTGAAATATCGTAAACAGTTCCGTGGCAGCATGGCGGGCACACCCACCAGAGGAACAAAGATTGCATACGGTGAGTATGGACTCGTCTGCACAGAGCCTGTCTGGATCCGTTCCAACCAGATCGAGGCAGCCCGTGTCGCCATGACCCGTTACGTCCGCCGTGGCGGTAAGATCTGGATCAAGATCTTCCCTGATAAGCCTGTTACCAAGAAGCCTGCCGAAGTCCGTATGGGTTCCGGTAAGGGCGCGGTCGAGTACTGGGTAGCTGTTGTCAAACCCGGCAGAGTCATGTTTGAGATCGCCGGCGTTCCTGAAGAGACAGCGAAAGAGGCGCTCCGCCTTGCAGCCAACAAGCTTCCCTGCAAGTGCAAGATCGTTTCGAAAGCGCAATTGGAAGGTGGTGCAGTTTAAATGAAGAGTAAAGCGTACGTTGAGGACCTTAGAAATAAAAACGTCGAAGAGCTGAACGAGGAACTTGTTTCCGCAAAGAAAGAGCTCTTCAGTCTGAGATTCCAGAATGCCACGAACCAGCTGCAGAACAGTGCAAGGATCAGGGAAGTCCGCAGGAACATCGCCAGGATTAAGACCATGATCAGTGCGCAGGAGCAGTGAGTAAACGGATAGGAATTCTGAGAATAAAGGAGAATAGACCGTGGAAAGAAATCTTAGAAAAGTCCGTGTCGGTAAGGTTGTCAGCGATAAGATGGACAAGACCGTCGTCGTTGCAATCGAGGATCACGTCAAGCATCCGCTGATCGGAAAGATCGTTAAGAAGACATACAAGCTGAAAGCACACGATGAGCAGAACGAGTGCGGCATCGGCGACACAGTCCGTGTTATGGAGACAAGACCCCTCTCCAAGTCCAAGAGATGGAGAGTCGTCAAGGTCGTCGAGAAGGCAAGGTAATCTGCCGGACAATGATCCGAATGATTTATCTTCCTTTTAGAGATCGGAGTTATTGGAAGGCCGAATGAGCAGGAGGCAGGAGGGCATCGCATCTGCAAAATAGAGGCAGGGGCAGACCGCAGGAAACTGCGGGACCCGTGCCCGGCGCTGCAGAAGCGATATAAACCGGCCCCGCTCCTCTGGGCCGCGCAGGCACAGGACCGGGATGCAGTTCCCGGCAGTGCACTCCGTCCCCGTTTATGGGACGGCCGGTGCCCGGTGCCTGTCACCAGACCGTAAGAAAGGATAAAAATATGATTCAGCAGGAAAGCAGACTCAGAGTTGCTGATAATACCGGAGCAAAGGAAATCCTCTGCATCCGCGTCTGCGGCGGCTCTACCAGAAGATATGCGAAGATCGGCGATGTCATCATCGCGACTGTCAAGGAAGCAGCCCCCGGCGGCGTCGTCAAAAAAGGCGATGTAGTCAAGGCAGTTGTTGTCCGCACAGTGAACACTACACGCAGGAAAGATGGCTCTTACATTCGCTTCGACGAGAACGCGGCCGTCATCATCAAAGACGACCAGACTCCGACAGGCACACGTATCTTCGGACCTGTAGCCAGAGAGCTTCGTGAGAAGAAGTTCATGAAGATCCTCTCCCTGGCTCCTGA
>Ga0256407_10008258_pt1 | contig 15365 bp, 14 predicted proteins | sample RumenRJG_04DNA_FD_193489 | JGI IMG/M metagenome (GOLD analysis project Ga0256407, IMG submission 193489) | Bovine rumen microbial communities from Lethbridge, Alberta, Canada - RJG_04 | ecosystem: Host-associated > Mammals > Digestive system > Stomach > Rumen | place: Canada: Alberta...
CAAGGGCATCTGGTATATGACCAAGACCTTTATTGCTGCCAACACGATGGACTATACCGTCAACAAGAATGCCATTCCCAAGGACATCCGCAAGAAGTTAGGACTTTAGTTTATGAAGAGAATCATCACCATCCTGATGCTGGCCGTCTGTGCCGTCACACTGTCGGCACAAGACAACAAGGCCGACAAGCAATGGCTCAAACAGGGGCTATGGCGCAATGGCTTTAAGAAAGCGAATCCCCACAAGACGCTGAACGCCACAGAGTTTCACGCTCAATACAGCAAGAACAGGCAGCAATGGGAGACGCTGTTCCAATGGCTGCGCGACACCGATTTGCAAGCCATCCCTAAGGGCAAGCACCCCATTCCCAACTCGACCCTGACAGCCAGCGTAGAGGACTCGCAGAACCAGCCTCTTGAGAAGCGCAATACGGAAAGCCACAAGAAGAAAATCGACTTCCAGCTGGTGGTTCGCGGTACGGAGGGCTTTGCCCTGCTTGACCATGAGTCAAGTACCGTCAGCGTACCCTATGACGAGAAGAAGGATGTCATGCGCTATACCTATGACCCCTCGAAGACCCATTTCTTCAATGTCCGTGCCGGACAGTTTGTCATCTTCTTCCCCAGCGACTGGCACATCGCCAAGGTAGCAACCAAGAAGAAGGACCAGAACATCCGCGTCATCGTGGTGAAAATGGATTATATGGAGTAATTCCTACTCATTTGTGAGTAAAAAACGGAATATCTGTTAATTTTTCGACAGAATATTCCGTTTTCTTGTTTTTTATTCGTAACTTTGAGCCGTTTTGTATGCAATAGCCTACCAAATACACTCAAAGCGACAGAAAATAAAAACAAATATAAATGCAGTTTAAATGGAATTACGAACCACCTACATCAGAGAAGCAGCAAGCGGCTAAGGAACTGGCAGAGAAGATCGGAATGAGCCCGACACTCGCCACTTTGCTCATTCAGCGTGGCATCCGTACCGAGAGCGCAGCCAAGCGGTTCTTCCGCCCTATGCTCAACGAACTGATAGACCCGTTTCTGATGAACGACATGGACGTGGCAGTAGACCGTCTGAATGACGCCATGGGCCGCAAGGAGCGCATCATGGTGTACGGCGACTACGATGTGGATGGTTGTACGGCAGTAGCTTTGGTGTATAAGTTTCTGCAGCAGTTCTATTCCAACATGGAATACTATATCCCTGACCGGTACGAGGAGGGCTATGGTGTCAGCATCAAGGGAATAGACTATGCGGCAGAGGCTGGTGTTAAACTAATTATCGTGCTCGATTGCGGCATCAAGGCCATCGACGAGATAGCGTATGCGAAGGAGCGTGGCATAGACTTCATCATCTGCGACCACCATGTTCCTGACGACGTTATGCCCCCCGCCGTGGCCATTCTCAACCCTAAGCGTACCGACTCTACCTATCCCTACCACCACCTCTCCGGCTGTGGCGTGGGATTCAAGTTTATGCAAGCCTTTGCCAAGAACAACGGCATTCCCTTCTCGCGGCTGATTCCGCTACTCGACTTCTGTGCCCTGAGCATTGCAGCCGACCTGGTGCCTATTGACGGTGAGAACCGCACACTGGCCTTCCATGGTCTCAAGCAGCTCAATCAGGCTCCATCGGTAGGTCTGAAGGCTATCATTGACATCTGCGGATTGACGGGACGCGAACTGACCATGAGTGACATCATGTTCAAGATAGGACCTCGCATCAATGCCTCAGGGCGTATGCAGAACGGTACGGAGACGGTGACGCTGCTGGTGGAGAAAGACCTGCAGAAGGCTCTGACAGAGGCCATACGCATCAACGAGTATAACGACCAGCGCCGTGATGTGGACAAGCAGATGACGGAAGAGGCCAACGAGATTGTTGAGCGTCTGGAGAGCCAGCAGCACATGCAGAGCATCGTGCTCTATGACGAGGGCTGGAAGAAAGGCGTGGTAGGCATTGTGGCCTCCCGTCTGACCGAACTCTACTTCCGTCCCACAGTGGTACTGACCATCATCAACGGCGTGGCCTCAGGCTCCGCGCGTTCGGTGGCAGGGTTCGACATCTATGAGGCCATCAAGTCGTGCCGCGACCTGCTGGAGAACTTCGGCGGCCACACCTATGCCGTAGGACTGACCCTCAAGCAGGAGAACATTCCCGAGTTCCGTCGCCGTTTCCAGGAATATGTCAGCAACCACATCATGCCCGAACAGACGCAGCAGACGCTGGATATTGATATGGAACTCGACTTCCAGAACATCAACAAGCGGCTGCTCAACGAGTTGAAGAAACTGGCTCCTCACGGTCCTGCCAACGAGAAGCCCCTGTTCCTGACGCGCAATGTCTACGACTACGGGACCTCCAAAGTGGTGGGACGCCATCAGGAGCACATCAAGCTGGAGCTCGTCGACTCGAAGTCGGCTGTCGTCATGAACGGCATTGCCTTCGGTCAGAGTGCGGCAGCCCGCTACATCAAGTCCAAGCGCTCGTTCGACATTGTCTACACCATCGAGGAAAATACGTACAAGCGCGGCGAGATACAACTACAGATAGAAGACATCCGCCCCAGTGAGGATGAGTAGTTATCGCGACATTCTCAAACACTATTGGGGCTACGACGACTTTCGTGGCATCCAGCGCGACATCATCGAGTCCATCGGTCTGGGACGCGACACCTTAGGCCTGATGCCCACCGGTGGCGGCAAGAGCATCACCTTCCAGGTGCCGGCATTGGCAATGGAAGGTGTCTGCATTGTAGTGACGCCGCTCATTGCGCTGATGAAAGACCAGGTGCACCACCTGCGCCAGACAGGCATACGGGCGGCAGCCATCTACAGCGGGATGCAGCATGACGACATTCTGCGCGTCCTCGAGAACTGCATCCTTGGCTCCACCAAACTATTATATGTGTCGCCCGAGCGGCTGTCTTCACAGCTCTTCCAGACCAAGCTGCGCCACATGCGCGTGTCGTTCATCACCGTTGACGAGGCTCACTGCATCTCGCAGTGGGGCTATGACTTCCGTCCTAGCTATCTGGAGATTGCCGCCATCCGCCACCTGCTGCCCGGTGTCCCCGTCCTTGCGCTTACCGCCACGGCGACACCCCAGGTGGTGGACGACATTCAGGAACGGCTGGAGTTCAGGCAGAAGAACGTCTTCCGTATGTCGTTCGAGCGCAAGAACCTGGCATACCTTGTCCGCAACACGCCCGACAAGCACTACGAGCTCATTCACATCCTGGAGCAGCAGCCGGGTGCCGCCATTGTCTATGTCCGCAGTCGCCGCCATGCACGCGAGATTGCCGAGCAGCTCGGCGAGGCTGGCCTCAGTGCCACGTTCTATCATGCCGGGCTCGACTACGCAGACAAGGACAGCCGCCAGCGCGACTGGCAGCACGACCGGGTGCGCATCATGGTAGCCACCAACGCCTTCGGCATGGGTATTGACAAGCCCGACGTGCGCGTGGTGGTACACTACGACTGCCCGGACTCGCTGGAAGCCTACTTCCAGGAGGCCGGACGTGCCGGGCGCGACGGCCAGCCGGCGCAGGCCATCCTGCTCTACAACAACAGCGACAACGGCAAGCTGACCAAGCGCATTGACGACACCTTTCCGCCGCGCGACTATATCCGGCAGGTCTACGAGCATCTGGCTTATTACTACCAGATAGCCGTGGGCGACGGCTACGGTGTGAGCCGCGAATTCAACATCGAGGAGTTCTGCCAACGCTTCCGCCACTTCCCCATTCGCGTCCACAGTGCCCTGCAGATATTGCAGCGGGCGGGTTATATAGACTATGACGAGGAAGCCGACCACCAGGCCCGCGTCCGCTTTCTGGTCAGCCGTGACGACCTCTACCGTCTCCATCAGGTATCGCCCGACGAGGAACGTGTCATTGTGTCGCTGCTGCGCAACTATGGCGGGCTGTTTGCCGACTATGGCTATATAGACGAGGGCATCGTAGCCCGTCAGGCTGGTCTGACCCAGCCACAGACCTACGACATCCTGAAAAGCCTCTCTCAGCGGCACCTCATCAGCTTCATTCCCCGCAAGCAGGTACCCTACATCCGCTACCTGCAGCGCCGCGAAGACCAGGCGAGCATCCGCCTGTCGCGTGAGGTCTATGAGGACCGTCAGGAGCAGTACCGACTGCGCATCCAGTCCATGCTACACTATGCGCAGAGCACCGACACCTGCCGTTCGCGCCTGTTGCTCCGGTACTTCGGCGAGACGACGAGCCACGACTGTCACCAGTGCGACGTCTGTCTGGCCGGTGAGGGGCGGCTGGTCACTCAGGAGGGGCAGCGTGACGCCTGCCAGCAGATTCTAAGCCTGCTGGCCGACGGTCAGCGCCATCACACAACGGAAATCCTCCGCCTGCACCTGCCGACGGAGGAAGTCAATGCCGCGCTGGAGAGCCTGCTGCGTGAAGAGCAGATTCTCCAGGAAGACAGCTATCTCGCTAAAGCCTGACGGGCCGCTGCCAGTCCTTTCATCAAGTCCTCGTGCACCACGCCATTGGTGGCCACCACGCTGTCGCCCTGCATGAAGAACGCCTCGCCGTCGTAGCTGGTCACCCGGCCGCCAGCCTCCATGACTATCAGTGCTCCCGCCATGTAGTCCCACTGGCCGATGTAGCGTTCGGCATAGGCGTCCAGCCTGCCAGCGGCCACGTAGCACAGGGCCATGGCCGCCGAGCCTATCATGCGGATGCTGCCCACGTTGCCGTAGAAGTGCTGTATCAGCTGCCTGATGACGGGCTTGTAGGCGTCGCTGTTATAAGGCAGTTGCAGGCACAACAGCGCGTCGCCGATGCTGCTCTGCCCCACGTGCAACCGTTCGCATCTTCCGCCATCCGTCCCGCAGCTTCCGCCATCCGTCCCGCAACTTCCGTCCAAGAATGCGCCCCCGCCCTGCCACGCGTAGAAACACTCGTCGGCACAGACTTCATAGACCACGCCCAGCAGTATCTCCCTGCCCCGAATCAGGGCAATGGAGACCGCATAGGGCGCAAAGCCGTGAATGAAGTTCGTCGTCCCGTCCAGCGGGTCGACCACCCACAGCAGCTGCTCGTCCGCATGGGTCGCCAGCCCCTCCTCGGTGATGAACCCCGCCTCGGGCACCAGCTCGCGCAGCGCCTTGACAATGCGCGCCTCCGAACCCTTGTCCACATACGACACATAGTCGTGGGCATGTTTGCGCTCCACCCTCTCCACGGAGAAGCCCTCACGCTCTTTCCTGATATACGCCCCCGCCTCGCGGGCAATGCCACACACGCGACGGGTTATCTGTTGAAGATTTTCCATATCCACAGTCTTATGATTGTCACACTTCATACGTGCATTCTCCGATTTTGAAAACACTGTCTGCAAAGGTAGCGAATCTTTTCATAACGCCAAAGAAAAAAGCGAGAATAATCAAAGAAGGCGAGGCATCCCACTTTTCGGGTCTACGATAAGTGAAAATCCCACACAGTGTCACCCACCGCATGGGATTCTATACTTTCGCCTCGCGGGCAAAATAGCACACGCGAGGCGAATCATTAACAACAATGAAATTCTTTAGTCTTCCTGATACTCGGGACGCAGCTTGCGAACGGTCTCGCCGGCACGCCACATCTCCTGGTTGCGCATGGCCTCCAGTTCCTTCTCCAGACCCTGACGATAGTCGGGCTTCGAGTTGGCGTCGATGGTTATCTGAGCCTCGTTGCCGGTCTTCACCGAGTAGTAGAGCCACTCCATGACGGGCTTGATGGCGTCGTGGAAGCGGGGAGCCCAGTCCAGTGCACCGCGCTGTGCGGTGGTAGAGCAGTTGGCGTACATCCAGTCCATACCCTTTGCACCGAAGAGCGGGCCAAGGCTCTGAGTCAGCTCCTCAACGGTCTCGTTGAAAGCCTCCGACGGCGTGTGGCCATTCTCACGCAGCACCTCGTACTGAGCCAGCAGCAAGCCCTGGATGGCACCCATCAGGCTTCCGCGCTCACCAGTCAGGTCTGAGGTAGCCTCGCGCTGGAAGGTTGTCTCGAACAGATAGCCGGCACCGATACCGATACCGAAGGCCAGTGTCTTCTCCTTAGCCTTGCCGCTGGCATCCTGATAGACGGCATACGAGCAGTTCAGGCCGCGGCCCTCGCAGAACATCGTGCGCAGGCTCGTGCCAGAACCCTTGGGAGCCACCATGATGACGTCGACATCCTTCGGGGGTACCACACCCGTGCGGTCGCTCCAGTTGATAGCGAAACCGTGGCTGTAGTACAGCGTCTTGCCGGGCTTCAGATATTGCTTGATGGTAGGCCACTGCTGCATCTGACCAGCATCTGAGAGCAGCATACACAGGATGGTACCCTTCTCTGCTGCCTCTTCGATAGAGAAGAGCGTCTTGCCGGGCACCCAGCCGTCGGCAACTGCCTTGTCGTAAGTCTTGCCCTGACGCTGGCCGACAATCACGTTAAAACCGTTGTCGCGCAGGTTGCAAGCCTGTCCCGGACCCTGCACACCATAGCCGATGACGGCGATGACTTCGTCCTTCAATACTTCACGTGCTTTCTCGAGTGAGAACTCCTTGCTGGTGACTACAGTTTCAATAACGCCACCAAAATTCATTTCTGCCATAATAGCTAATTTTTTTAATGTTATACTTACCCCCTTGGAAAGAGATTGAAAAATTGCTTACCGGATGCGGTCAGCGGCACGAACCAGCTTCTCGTCGGCCAGCACGCCCTTGCGGGCCATGAAACAGAGAATGGCGCTGACGGCAGGAAAGGCTGCCGGAAAATCCAGATGGAAGTTGAGGGCATCTGGAGCCTGCGTCTTGCTGACAACGATGAGCGCTATATACCATATTATATCAAGTGCCATACTTGCCAGACAAAGTGTAGCCTGCAGGGGACGGCGCTTATATATAAATATGGTATAGAGACTGAGTGCCGAAGCCACGAGGAGAATGGCAAAGAGAGGCCATACACCGAAGTGGGCAACATGCTGGCTGTCGAGCCACAACAGGTTATAAATCTGGCTGACGGTAAGTCCCTGGTCAGTCACCGTCGCAATGGGCAGCGAAAGAGTGATTACGCCCAGAATGACTGCCACGAGCAGAAAAAGCGTCTGTTTGCGTTGGATCATAGCGTTTGCGGATTAGTCGGCCTGAACCTCCTGAGCATCCTTTGCGGGGTCGCGCCAGTAGATTTTGCCCTCAACAAACTCCTGCGTAGCCAGCAGCGAGGGCTTGGGCAGCTTCTCGTAGTAGCGTGATATTTCTATCTGCTCACGATTCTCGAAGACTTCCTCCAGCGAGTCGTTATAGGATGCGAACTCAGCCAGCTTCTTGCTGAGGTCTTCCTTAATCTGCATACTAATCTGGTTAGCACGCTTAGAGATGATTGCTACACTCTCATAGATGTTGCCGGTCTCCTGGCAAAGGTCCATGATGTTGCGGGTTACGGTGTTCACCGGTGCTTTTGATTTCTTGTAATCCATGTCTATTATCTACAATTTAACGATTTACGATTTACGAATATATATTAGTCGCCTGTGACTTTCTTGCACTTGACGATATACTTCTCGGCAGTCTTGCGCTCCTCGGACTCAGGGAACTCGTTGAGGAATCCGTAGCACTCGTCCTCAGCGTCGCGGAAACGCTCCACACGGCGTTCCTCGCTGGAGTTCTGGGCCAGCTCGAACTTCGACTTCATAATGAGGATGGAGAACTTCTCGCGCAACGAACTGAAGGGATAGGACTTCAAGGCGTTCTGGGCGGTAATGATGCACGACTCGTAGTTGGACTCGGTATTGGCATTGATGTTGCCAAAGTAGCCACCTAAGTTATAATACAGTTCGGCAGCCAGATATTCCTTCATGACGAGGTTGTCCTGCAGGACGAACAACTGGCTCTGAGCCTTCTCACGCAGCGGTGAGTCGGGATAGTAATCCATGAAGTTCTGGAAAGCATTGATGGCTCCGATGGTTGACGACTGATCCAGACGGGGGTCGGGCATACTCTGGAAGAGCGACTGTCCGGTATAGAAGGAAGCCTGCTCGGCATAGTCACCCTTGGGGTAACTCTGGAAATACTTTTTGAAGGTGGCGCTGGCTGCTTCGTAATCCCTGTTGCAGAACTGCGCCATCCCCAGCATGTAGAGACTCTCCTGAGCATTCTGCCTACCCTTCTGCACGGTCACCAGCTCCTGCAACAGCGTGGCTGCCTGCTGGAACTTGCCGAGGGCAAAGCATTGCTTGGCATACTCGTACTTATACTGATTGTCATTCGACTTATAGACGTTATTGAACTCATGGGCACATCCTGACAGCAGGGCGGCCATGCATAGCGCTATGATACAGTTTCTCTTCATTATTTTGCAATTTGACGTGCAAAATTACGCATTTTCATTGTAAAACCAAAGGTTTTTTGATAAAAATTAGGGAATAAGGGCGTAAATTATGATTTATTTCGTACCTTTGCCCTTCATGAACTTCCTTTTAACATCAAAATACCAGCCTACGGGTGACCAACCCGAGGCTATCCGTCAACTGACAGACGGATTGCAACGCGGAGACCGTTCTCAAGTGCTGCTGGGTGTGACGGGGTCAGGCAAGACCTTTACCGTGGCCAACGTCATAGCCAATGTCAACAAACCCACCCTCATCCTGTCGCACAACAAGACGCTGGCCGCCCAGTTGTACGAGGAAATGCGGGGCTTCTTTCCCGACAATGCCGTCGAGTACTATGTCAGCTATTATGACTACTACCAGCCGGAGGCTTATCTGCCCACGTCAGATACCTATATCGAGAAGGATTTGGCCATCAACGAGGAGATAGACAAGTTGAGACTACGAGCGGTAAGCAGTTTAATGTCAGGCAGAAAAGACGTCGTTGTTGTATCTTCTATTTCGTGTATTTACGGTATGGGCAGCCCTGTAGCGTTGAACGAGAACATCATCGAAATTCATCGTGGACAAATCCTTGACCGCAATGCCTTGTTAAGAAAATTGGTTGCCGCACTCTATGTCCGCAACGACCTGGAACTGAAGCGCGGAAACTTCCGCGTCAAGGGCGACACCATCGACATTGCCATGGCCTACTCGGAGGTGGTGTTGCGCGTTACCTTCTGGGACGACGAGATAGACACCATCGAGGAACTGGATGCCATCACCATGCAGCGCATGGCTACGTTCGAGGAATATAAGCTCTACCCTGCCAATCTGTTCATGACCACCCAAGAGCAAACCAACATAGCCATCCGCCACATACAGGACGACCTGGTGCAGCAAGTGGCCTTCTTCGAGGAGCAAGGTGATGCCATCAAGGCCCAACGCATCAAGGAGCGCGTGGAGTACGACATGGAGATGATCAAGGAACTGGGGCACTGTTCTGGTATTGAGAACTATTCGCGCTACTTCGACGGGCGCCAGGCAGGCGAACGCCCCTATTGCCTGCTCGACTTCTTCCCCGAAGACTATTTGTTAGTGATTGACGAGAGCCACGTCACGGTGCCTCAGATTGGGGCCATGTATGGCGGCGATCGTGCCCGCAAGACCAATCTGGTAGAGTACGGATTCCGTCTGCCCGCAGCCTTTGACAACCGCCCGCTGACCTTTGACGAGTTCAAGCAGATGACTCATCAGGTCATCTACGTCTCAGCCACCCCAGCCGACTACGAGCTTCAGGAGTCAGAGGGTGTGGTGGTAGAACAGGTGATACGTCCTACGGGGCTGTTAGACCCAGAGATTGAGGTACGCCCCACGGAGAACCAGATAGACGACCTGATGGAAGAGATACAACAGCGCATCCAGCGCAAGGAGCGCGTGCTGGTGACCACGCTGACCAAGCGCATGGCTGAAGAACTGTCGGAGTATCTGCTGAACCACGACATTCAGACGGCTTATATCCACAGCGAAGTGACAACACTGGACCGTGTGAAGATACTGGAGAACCTGCGCAACGGCACCTATGACGTGCTGGTAGGCGTCAACCTGCTGCGCGAAGGATTGGACTTGCCCGAGGTATCGCTGGTGGCCATTCTCGATGCTGACAAAGAGGGTTTTCTGCGCTCGCACCGTTCGCTGACACAGACAGCCGGACGTGCGGCCCGCAATGTCAACGGCAAGGTCATCATGTATGCCGACAGCATCACCGCCTCAATGCAACTCACCATCGACGAGACCCTGCGCCGCCGCACCAAGCAGCTCAGATATAACAAAGAGCACGGCATTACCCCGAAGCAAATACAGAAAGCTCTGAAGCAAAGCGACTTACGCCAATTCGCGGGCGACGACAAAAACGACGCGCCCCTGGCCGCTACGGCCTATGTCGGTCCGTCGGAAGCCGCCTTTGCCGCTGACCCCATTATTGAGCGCATGACCCGCCCACAGCTGGAGAAAAGCATCCAGGAGACTACACGCCTGATGAAGGCCGCTGCCAAAAAGCTCGACTTCCTGCAAGCTGCACAGTATCGTGACGAGATAATCCGACTGCAAAAAGAGCTGGAATTGAAGTAGCGTGGAAAAGGGCTATGTAAGCAGAGTGGTTAAAAAGGTAAAAAAATAGCAGACAGTAGCACCGTATTTAGAATAATATTCGTACTTTTGCACGAAAAATAAAACAAAAAGACATATCGCGATGAAAAAAATCTTGATGTTCGTGCTGGCTCTGGTGCCAGTAACCATGTGTGCTCAGGATAACACCTGGGAGCGTCCTGAAGAGGAAGAAGTGGAAGCAAAGGTGCAGAAAGTAAATCCTGACGCAAAATATCTGCGCGGCGCCGTTCCCGAGGTCAACGGCAAGGTGGTGTTCAGCAAAACCATCGAAGCACCCGGAAAGAGTGCAGCCGAAATCTTCCGCACCATCAGAGGCTACTTGCAGAAAATGGGACGTGAGAAAAACCAGATTAACAACCAGCTGATAGTCAACGATAGCGTGAACTACGAGGTAGGCGCCAACTTTGAGGAGTGGCTGGTGTTCAAGAAAACGGCTATCGTGCTTGACCAGACACGCTTCATGTACGTTCTGGACGCTCATTGTCAGGACGGCAAGGCAGAAGTGACGCTGAGCCACATTCGCTATTTGTACGAAGAGCAGCGCAATCCGCAGCGGCTGAAGGCCGAAGGCTGGATTACGGACGACGACGCCGTCAACAAGAAGAACACCAAGCTCTATCCCGTGACAGGCAAGTTCCGCCGCAAGACCATTGACCGCAAGGATTTCCTGTTCAACAAAATCGAATCGCTGCTGAAATGAATACTGATGTCATCCGCAACTGGCTGAACATCATCTTCATGATAGGTGCTGTTGTCGGTTTGGTATTCTATTTTACCCACCATCAGGAAACGGGCATCTACATCATCCTGATTTCGATGGTGATCAAGTTTGCAGAGGCTACTCTGCGTATGTTTAAAGTATGAAGAAAACATTTATACTGCTTTCGTTACTGGTCGGCACAGTCTTTTCCATGCAGGCTCAGGTGTATAACCAGATGGACCCCAATGGTAACATCACCCAGCGCGACGAGTTTGGCAACAACGGCAGTTTCAATCCGAACCGGCGCGACACCACGAAGCAGAACAAGGAAGTGCCCATCGGGCTACGGTTCTGGAAAATTGACCGCCGCTTTGGCGATGTCATTCCCAGCGAGCCAGACACCGTGCCGCACCTATACCAGAACAGCATCTATGCCACAGGACTCTACGGACAGTACAACACGCTGGGCAACAACTATACGCCGCGCATCAACCGCATCTTCATTGACCGTCCGGAAACCAGCCAGTTCTATTTCACTCAGCCCTACAGCTTTACCACCAAGCAGCCCGACGAATTTCTGTTCGTCAACACCTTGTCACCCTACACCCACATCACCTACGAAACGTGTGGCGACAAGCAGAACGGTGAAGACCACATTGACGCCAAGTTTGCCGTCAACGCCGGCAAGCGTGTAGGAATGGGGTTCGACCTGGATTATCACTATGCCACGGGCTACTATGCCAACCAGAACAACTCGCACTTCCGCGCGACACTATTCGGTTCCTACATCGGTGACCAGTATCAGATGCACTCCCTGCTCACCTTCCACCACCGCAAGGCCACGGAGAGCGGCGGCATCATCAACGACGAATACATCACCCACCCCGAGGCTCAGGAGTCGGCATTCAACGAGGACGAAATACCCACGGTGCTCTCGTCCAACTGGAACCGCAACAACTCGCAGCACTTCTTTCTGTCGCACCGTTATAACCTCGGTTTCTACCGCAAGGTCAAGATGACCGAAGAGGAAATCAAGGCCAAGCAGTTTGCCCTGAAGTCTGCCCAGCAGAAGAAAGAACGCGAAGAACGCGGCAAAGACCAACCCATGGAGTCTGGGCGCAAAGGAGCCAAGGTGCAGGACAACCGACCCGCCGGACGGCCTGACGGTGCCGCCATCATGGGAGATGCTCCTGAAGCTGGCAAGAAGCCTATCCTTTCTGACAGCACCCGCATCAAGGTGGGGTCGCAGGCACAGCTGGACAGCCTGAAGCACGCCAAGGAGATACAAGACTCCATTGATGCCACCATGAAGCGGGAGTTCGTGCCCGTAACGAGTTTCATCCACACGGTTGAAATCAACAACCACGACCGCATCTATCAGGCTTATAAGACCCCCTCCGACTATTACGCCAAGAAATATTACGAGCGCAACGATGAAGGCATCTACAGCCAAGACTCCATATACGACAAGACCAAATACCTGTCTATCAAGAACACCTTCGCCATTGCCCTGCTGGAAGGTTTCAACAAGTACATGAAGGCAGGCCTGAAGGGCTTTGTGTCGTACGAGAACCGCAGCTTCAAGATGCCGGAGTTCAATGCCGACACTACAGGTTACGTCATGGGCAAGCGGACAGGACACAGTTTGAACGTGGGCGGACAACTGTCAAGAACGCAGGGCAACACCTTCCACTTCAACCTGATTGCCGAACTGGGCGTGACGGGTATGGATGCCGGTTCGCTGGCCTTGGATTTCAATACCGATGTCAACTTCCGCCTCTTTGGCGACACGCTGACACTGGCTGCCAAGGCATACTTGCACCGCACACAGCCAGGCGCATTCCAAGAGAGCTATCACTCCAAGTTCCTCTGGTGGGACACGTCGCTCGACAAGGAGACCAGGGCACACGTCGAGGGTATTTTCAGCTACCGCAAGACGAATACCCATCTGCGCGTGGCCGTCACTCAGATTAAGAACTACACCTACTTTGGCATGGACTATGCGTTGGACGGAAAACAGAACCGCATAGGACTGACGGGCGGCGTCTATCAGGAAGGTTCCAGCATCAACATCCTGACCGCCCAGCTGATGCAGCACTTCCGTATAGGCGTGCTCAACTGGGAGAACGTCATCACTTTCCAGAACTCCAGCAATCAGGACGTGCTGAGCCTGCCCAAGCTGAATGTGTTCAGCAACCTCTACCTGAAGTTCAAGATAGCCCGCGTGCTGAGTACGGAACTGGGTGCCAACGTAACCTATTTCACTGAGTACGACGCCCCTGACTATCTGCCCTACATCGGACAGTTTGCCGTACAGAAGAATGCCGACAGCCGTGTCAAGCTGGGCGCTTATCCCTATGTGGACGTCTACGCCAACTTCCACCTGAAGCGTGCCCGATTCTTTGTTGCTATGAGCCACGTCAATGCGGGTTCCGGCAACAAGATGTACTTCCTGACTCCCCACTACCCCATGAACGGAAGGACGCTGCGCTTCGGTGTTTCGTGGAACTTCTTTAATTAAAATAGGATGATGACGCAGAATCCCTCACTCGACCTGGTGGAATTTGTGGAGACGCAGATTCTGCCGCAATATGCGGCTTTTGACAAAGGCCACAACATGGAGCACGCCACGCGCGTCATACGACGCTCGCTCGACCTGGCACGCAAGATTGGGGCCGACCTGAACATGGCATACGTCATAGCGGCCTATCACGACCTCGGCCTCTCAGGGCCACGGGCTGTCCACCACATCACCAGCGGCAAGATTCTCATGCAGGATGCCCGGCTGAAGCGTTGGTTCTCTGCTGAACAGCTGAAGCTGATGAAGGAGGCCGTGGAAGACCATCGCGCCTCAGCGTCAAGAGCTCCCCGAAGCGTCTATGGCAAGATTGTGGCAGAAGCCGACAGGGACATAGAGCCGGAGACCGTCATCCGTCGCACCATCCAATATGGGCTGAGCAACTACCCCGAACTGGATACTGAGGGACATTGGCGCCGGTTCATGCAGCACATGAACGAGAAATACAGTGTCAACGGCTATATCAGACTATGGATACAAGGCTCTGAAAACGAGCGAAAGCTCAACGACCTTCGCCAGCTGATAGTAGCTCCCGACAAGATGCGCCCTGTGTTCGACAGAATTTTCCTGGAGGAGATAAAGGAATAACATCGAAATATCGAAACATCATCCAAAACAAAGAAGAATGACCTCAGAAAATATCACTCAGGACTCGCTGAAAGCTTGGCTGTTGGCAGCACGCCCCAAGACACTCTCCGGAGCTGCCGTCCCCGTCATGATTGGCGTGGCACTGGCTTTTGTCGACGCTCAAGAGTATGGTGACGATGTGTTCAGCTGGATAGCAGCCGCACTCTGTCTGCTGTTTGCCTTCATCATGCAGATTGATGCAAACTTCGTCAACGACTTCTTCGACTACACCAAGGGCAACGATGACAGTGCCTCACGCTTAGGCCCCCTGAGGGCATGTACACAGGGCTGGGTCAAGATAGACTCCATGAAGCAAGCCATTGCGTCCACTACCGTGCTGGCATGTCTGGTGGGACTGCCGTTGGTTTACTACGGAGGGCTGGAGATGATTCTGGTGGGACTGCTGTGTGTGGTCTTCTGCTTCCTCTACACCACCCACTTGTCATACATCGGATTGGGCGACGTGCTGGTGCTGGTGTTCTTCGGCATCGTACCGGTTTGCTGCACCTATTATGTCCAGCTGCATACGATGACGTGGCAAGTATTCATAGCTTCTGTCGCATGTGGACTAGTCATTGACGGACTACTCATTGTCAACAACTACCGTGACCGCTATAATGACGAGCGCGACGGGAAGATGACCTTGGTGGTCAGAATCGGCAGCGAGGCCACCGAATGGCTTTACCTCATATTGGGAATTGCTGCCTGCCTGCTGGGAGTGGTATTCTGGCTGAACGGCCACGTGCTGGCCTTCGTGCTACCCTTGATTTACCTGCTGATGCACGTTTACACTTGGCTCAAACTGCGGCGCATCAACTACGGCAGACAGCTGAACGAGTGTCTGGGTGAAACGGCACGCAATATGTTCGTCTACGGGCTGACGGTTGCCCTGGGCTTGCTGCTGATTTAACCCCGCAACCT
>Ga0256407_10008260_pt1 | contig 15364 bp, 8 predicted proteins | sample RumenRJG_04DNA_FD_193489 | JGI IMG/M metagenome (GOLD analysis project Ga0256407, IMG submission 193489) | Bovine rumen microbial communities from Lethbridge, Alberta, Canada - RJG_04 | ecosystem: Host-associated > Mammals > Digestive system > Stomach > Rumen | place: Canada: Alberta | collected...
AAAAACAAAAAAAAAAAATAAAAAAAAAAAAAAAAATGTCACAAAACATAAAAGTCTGCATTCGTATGCGTCCTTTACTCCAACATGAAGACGTAGAATTTTGGCAAACAGATGAAACCCAAAACACAATAACAACAACAAACTTTTACAACGACCCAAATGAATTACTAAGTGAATCCTATAACATATCATTATCAAACAATCAAAAAAATACAAAAGAAATGAAAAAAGCATTAATAGATTCAATATATTCACCTCAAAAATTTTCCTTTGATAAAGTATATTCCCCAAATTCAATAACACAAAATATTTATAAAGATATGTGTAAAGATGTAACAAAAAGTGTTTTAAAAGGTTTTAATTGTTCAATTTTTATGTATGGTCAAACAACAAGTGGGAAAACTTTTACAATGTTAGGAAGTCCAAATAGTCCTGGAATTTTACCTTGTTCATTAAGAGATGTTTTTAGATTTATTGAAAATAATGATAATGAAAATATTAGTTATAATGTTTATTGTTCTTATATTGAAATTTATAATGAAAATATACATGATTTATTAACTGATGCTAATTATTTAAAATTAATTGATGATAATAAATATGGTGTTGTTGTTGCTGGGGCAAAAAGAGTTAAAATTAATAATTTTAATGATGGAATTGGGATTAAAGATTTTGGAGAAGAAAATAGGAAATATAGAGAAACTTTAATTAATGAATATTCATCTCGTTCACATTCAATTTTTCAAATTTTTATTGAAAGTAATGAAATTAAAAAAGAAGATAATGATAATTTAGATTATTCAAAAAATAAATATTCATGTTTAAATTTAATTGATTTAGCAGGAAGTGAAAGAATAAATGAATATGAAAATAAAAATGAACAAACGGGAGAAACTGGATATATAAATAAGTCACTTTTCGTTTTAGCAAATGTAATAAATAAATTAGCAGAAAATAAAAAAAATAATCATATTCCTTATCGTGATAGTAAATTAACTAGATTATTATCACAAGCATTAGGAGGAAATTCTTTAACTACTATTATTTGTACTGTAAGTCCTGCCTCTGTTAATTATTATCAAACTCTTAGTACATTGAGATTTGCTATGAGAGCTAAAAATGTTAAATTAAAACCTAATGTTAATGAATTTTTAGATGATAAAGGAAAGATTGAGTTTTATAAAAATGAAGTTAAGAGATTAAAAAATGAGTTAATGAGTAAAAAAAATTTTGAAGAAGTTAATTTGTATAAAGGAGAAGATGTTAATAATTTATATGAAGAAAATTATGGTTTAAGGAATAATGAAAATTATGGAAATAATGATAATGAAAATTATAAGAATTTGTATTTGAATGAAAAAGCTAAATGTGATGAATTTAAGAAAGAATTAGATTTATTAAAGAAACAAATTGGAAATAATTCTCAATTACAACAAACTTTTAATCCTAATTTTAATATTCAAAATGGTGGATTGAATATTAATCAAAGTAATAATAATGAATTTAAAGGAACTTTTAATCCTAATTTTTCAAATGTTAATAATAATAATTTAAATGATGGGAATAATTATATTGATAATATTATTTCACAATATGCAGATGGGAATATTGAACATGATAATCAATGGCAAAATGAAACTAATAAATTATCCCAAGAATATAAAAATGCTTTATTATCACTTAAATCTGACTATGTAAATAAAATAAAAAATCTTCATAATACTATATCAAATGAAACTAGTGTTAAAAATACTAATAGTAATATTATTAATACAACTGGAAATAATTTTTATGATGAAAATAATGTTAAGAAAGATGATAATAAATTAAGAAATAAAAATAATAATAATAATAATCAAAATATAAATTATTCAAGTAATATAAATCAAAATATTATTTCAAATAATCCAAATTTAAATAATTATGAAACAGAAGAAATAGAAAATTTTGGAAATGATGATATAATTGAAAAAATAAAAACAGGAACAATATACAATTCAATCTCATTAAATTATCAACCTCAATCAAATAATTTTGAAGATAATGTAAAAAATTTAAGAGCAACATACGAATCAAAAATAGATACTTTAGAAAAAACAATGGATTATTATAAAAGTTATATTGAAAATTATTATAGAAAAAAAATTCAAAAAACAAGAAATACAAATATGGATTCAGTTGAATTAATTGAAGGAAATTTACCAATAATGACTATTACAAATGAACATAATAATACTTTAAAAAAATTAAGAGATTTATATGATGCTAAAATTAAAGAATTAGAAACTATATTTTTTTCTACTTTAAGAACTATTACTGCTAAAAGAATGGATGATATGAGTAAATTTTAAAAAAAATGTTTTTTATTTTCTTTTACTAAAACAATTTTTTTAAATAATATTAATTTTTTATTTATTATTCATTTTTTTTTTATATTAATATTATATTATTTCCCAATAAAAAATTCTTAATTTTTAAGAATAAAAAAAAAATTTATTTCTTTTTCTTTTTATTACTACTACTTTTCCCATTAAACTCCTCTCTTAACTTCCTATCATTTCTTTGATCTTCCTCCATTAAAATTTTATATTGTTGACAAAAATCTTCATCATGAATTTTTAACAAAATTTCATCTAATCTATAAGCCGAATCAGAAGGAAGAGTAAAATTATCTCTAAAGAAATCAGGATATTTGGTATCATAAAAATTCCAATAGCATTTATCATCAAAATGAATATCAATAGTAAAATGACCTTCAATTTTACTAATCCTATTAATTTTATCAGTAACATTAATCTTATCAATAATACTATTATCATACTTACTTAATTTAAAATCACTTAATTTATAAATTCCTCCAATGAAATAATCAGGAAAACTCATTTTTTTTTCATTACTTTTAAAAAATTTTGAAATTAAACCTCTTGAATCATTAGGAGAAGGATCCATATTAATAAAAGAACATAAATCATTTTTAACATCATAAACAACTAATTTTCCTTTAAAATGCATTTTTCTAATTCCCATCATAGTACCACTTAAATTTAAAGTAGGATAAATTATAATATTTTTTGTCCCATCTGGATATTCAATTATTAAATTACCTTTATAAAAAATTGTTAATGTATTTACATAAGTTGATGCATCTGATTCTTCAAAACCATAAATTTTATAATTTTTACCATAAGCATAAAAATTCATTATTGGAGGATGATGTGATGTTTGTTCTAAATAATAATGAGAATTATTTAATTTTGCTTGGAAAGTTTCTCCTAATATTGGATTAAATGGTTTTAAGGGTGCTCCTAATAAATAAAATTTTGACATTGCAAAAATTGTAGAATATTTTAATTTTTCTAAAATTGATAAATTTTCTGTTTTTTCTAATATTATACTACTCATTCCATTTTGCCATACCCATTGTTCTAAAAGTGATCTTAAGTCAAAAATATTTATTGGTAATGATATATTCATTATACTTCTTCCTTTTAATAAATTTTGACCTATTTTTTTTATTAGATAAGTACTCACTGCTCTTTGTTTTGATATTACATCTTCTCTTTTATATATTAATCCATCTTCTCCTAAATTTCTTGAATAGTCTTTTCTTAATAATTCATCGTATTTTATTTCATATTCTATTTTTTCAGTTTTTTTTGGATCAGGATTTAAAGGGTTTAAAAGATTAATTGGCCATTTGAAAAATTTGGATAAATTATTTTGGAAATTTTTTTCGTTTTCTTTTGATAATTCTTCTAATTTTTGAACATCTTTTTCAGATATTATAATATCAACCAAATCTATTTTATTATATTAAATAAAAATTATATTTTGAGATAATATTATTTAAATATTTTACTTGATTGGTTTTCTAATGTTGCTTTTCGTAGATATTTTTTATTTATGTTGTCTATAATGTTTTTTTATTTTATTTTTTATTTTTACTTTCTTTTAATAATTTATTTACTAATTCATCTCCATTTGTACATTTACTTGTAAAAATAAAAGAAATTCTCCTATTTATATTTTGATCAGACATCTTATTTAATAAAATAATTAATTTTTTATAACGTAAAAAATAATATTTCAAAAATTAAATGTATAGTGATTCATTAATAAAAAATAAATATATTCAAATTCCTGATTATCAGAAACAAAAAGAAGAAAGTTTTACTAAATTAGCATTAAGTAGATTTGCAATGAATGAATTTGCAAGATTAATTAAATTTAATCCATATAATTATAATAGAATAACAAATGAACATCCAGATTTAAAACTTTCAATAAAAAGATTTTTATATCAATCAGAAAGAGAATATTCACCAATTAAAACAAATTTAACATCAACTAAAAATCAATTAGAAAATTCTAAATCAATTCATATGACATCATTACCAAAAATTACAAATGAAATAAATAATAAATTATCAATTTCAAAAACAAAAAAATCCTTTTTTCCAACTAGAAATAATAGAGAATCATTAAGTTATTCAAAAGGAAAAATTTCAAATAAAAATTCAAATATTGAAAATAATAATAAAAATTCCCATATTGAAAATTGTAATACTTATATTATTAAACCTGAAAATTGTGGTTATTTAGTTAAAAAATGTTTTGAACATAGAATAAATTGGAGAGAAATTAATGATTATGTTTTTAATATTTTTCATTTTAAATGGCAACAAAATATTTTTGGAATTGATTATCAAAATTTAAGTAAAGGAATTGAGAATAAACAAATTGTAAATCATTATGAATGTCATTATTCAATTTCAAATAAAGCAAATTTATTTCAAAATATTATTAAATATGCTGAATCAAGATATGAAAATATTTTTAAATATATTCCTTTTACTATTCTTTTTGATTGTGAAAATGAAAAGTATGATGATGTTATTAATAATTTTGAAAAAGTTTTTAATAATATTAATCAATATATTGTTGATTTTGATGAAATTTTACTTCAACCAAAGAAAAAAGAAAAAGATATTAAATTTTATTCTAATTATTTTTCTCCTGTTGAGAAATTAGGAAATAAAACTCCAATTTTAATTCCTAATACTCATTGTAATGAACAAAATAGTAATTTATGGATTGTTAAAGCACCTAATTTAAATAGAGGAAGATGTATTAAGATAATAAATTCAATTGAATCTTTAAAAAAATATTTAAAAAATTTTAATGAAGGAATTACAAGAGGATATGAAAATGAAAAAAATTCAGAAAAAAATATATTAAATAATAATAATAAATCGAATAATAAAAATAATTTTAAAAATAATAATAATGATAATAATATAAATCAAAATTCAAATATAAATAAATATAAATCTAATATTGTAGTTGTACAAAAATATATTGAAAAACCTTTATTATACTTTGGTCGAAAATTCGATATTAGAATTTGGGTTTTATTAACTCATAAAATGGAAGTTTATATGTTTAATGAAGGTCATTTAAAATTATCAAGTGTAAATTATAATTTAAATTCAAATGACTTTTATTCTCATATTACAAATTATTCTTTTCAAAAAACAAATATAAATTTTAGTAAATTCGAATTTGGAAATGAAGTTTCCTTTGATGATTTACAATATAATATAGATTGTAATTATCCAAATTGTAAAATAAATTTTAAAAATGATATAATACCAAAAATAAAATCAATAATAAAATTAACATTTAGAAGTGTAAAAAAGAAAATAAATCCATTTCAAAGAAAATATACTTTTGAAATATTTGGTTTTGATTTTATGTTAGATGAAAATTTTAATCCATATTTAATAGAAGTAAATACTAATCCAGGATTAGAAGAAAGTTCTCCTTTAATTAAAATGTTAGTTCCAAGAATGATTGATGATGCTTTAAGATTAACAATTGATGATATTTTTCCTCCTATTTATTCTTTTAATAGTAATATTATTAATAATATTAATAATAATAAAATTAATTCAAAAAATAAAAATGATATTATTTATGAAAGTCCTTTTCAAGTAAGAGGTTATTTTAATAGTGAAAATTTATTTAAATTTGTTTGTGATTGTACAAAAGATTATGATGATTTTTATAATTTAAAAATTAAATTTAAGAAATTAAAAATTAAAAGAAATAAAATAAAAGAGGAAAAAAAATGATTTATTTTATGTACATTAATGAAAATTATAAGTTTTATTAAACTATTTTTTATTAAATTATGTTTATTAAAATAATATAATGAAATATATGGAATATAATAAATTATTTTTTAATATTTAATTGGATAAAAATAATAATTTAATAATTAAAAAAATTTCTTTTTCTTGAATTTGAATAATTTTAATATTCATTTATAAATTTATATTTCTAATGGCTGAATTTATTGTTTGTTTTGGAAGTGATGATGAAAAAAAAGAAAATAAAAGAAAAAAAGCAACTCATCACACATATACTCAATTCGACAAGAGAAAAAAAAATAAAAAAACTCAAAAAGAAACCATAAAAAATAATAACAATACCGAAGACGGAAAACAAAATGGAAATAATTTATTAATATTAAAAGAAACTAAAATATATTCTGAAGACTTTAAACAACCAAATATATCAAATATAGAAAATTCTCCCACATTATTTGAAGAAGAATTAGATTCTGGTAATAAAGAATATAAATTAAAATTATGTGGAATAAACAATCAAAAATTAGAAAAAAGAATAACTCAAATGAAATTTAGATTAAGAGAAGGAAACGGAGAATGTCATTATTATATTGGAGTTGAAGATGATGGAAATCCTTTAGGAATAAGTGAAAATGAAATGAAAATATCAATTAATACAATTGAAAAAATGGTTTCTGAAATTGAAAATGCAAAAATAACAAAAATTGTTTATTTAAAAGGACAAAAGGGTTTAATTAGTGAAATTACTATAATAAGAATAAATAATAATTTAATAAATGAAAAAATTTCAAATATTAATAATAATCAAAATTATGAAGAATTAAAAATTGGTTTAATTGGAGAAGAAAATAGTGGAAAAAGTACTTTAGTAGGTTGTTTAATTTCAGATAAGAAAGATAATGGAAATGGTTTAACTAGAACAAATGTTTTTAAACATAGACATGAAATAAATTGTGGTAAAACTTCTTCATTTACTCATCAAATTATGGGTTTTGATAAAAATGGTATGAAAACAAATATAAATAATTTTGGTAATTTAAATACTTGGTATTTTATTGTAAATAATTCTGAAAAAATTATTAATTTTATTGATATGGGAGGAAGTGAAAAAAGTTTAAAAAATTCTCTTAAAATGTTATCTAATAATTATTTAGATTATATTGTTTTATGTATTTCTGTTGATAAAGGAATTACTAATAATACACTTATATTTTTAGAAATGATTTTTAAATTAAATATTCCTGTTATTGTAGTTTTTACTAAAATTGATTTAATTAATGAAAATGATAGAAGTAATATTTTATTTATTTTTGGTAAGGTTTTAAAAAAATTTAAATGTGGGAAAAATCCTTTAGTTGTAAAAAATAAAGATGATATTGTAATGTTTTCTTCTAATATGAATGAAGGGATTATGCCAATTTTTCTTTTATCTAATAAAACTGGAGAAGGATTAGATTATTTAAATAATTTTTTTAGTATTTTACCAAATAAAGAAGAAAATAAAATTAACACTAATAAAAATAATAATGATATAAATAATATTTTAAATATGAGATTTGACTTTTTAAAAATACATAAAGATGAAGAAGGAAAAAATGAAAATAAATTTATTGTTGAAGGAATTGTAACTCAAGGGAAAATATTATCAAATGAATTATATAATTTAGGACCTTTTGATATAAAAAATAATAATTCATTTATTAAAGTAAAAGTTTTATCAATTCATTGTAAAAAAATGACTGTTCAATATTCAGTAAAAGGTCAATTTTGTAGTTTGGAAATTTCATTATTAAAAGAATTAAATTTATATGAAAAAATAAGAAGTGGAATGGTATTAATTGGAAATAAAGTTCCTCAAATTTCATGTAAAAAATTCCAAATTGAATTATGGTCTTTGAAATCAAATGAAAAAGATATTGTTATTAAAAAAAGTTATCAACCGTTAATTCATTTAGAACATATTAGTCAAGTTTGTAAATTTATTACTGAAGATAATGAAATTATTATTCCTTGTGATAAGTCTATTATTATTGATGTTGAGTTTATTTATTATCCTGAATATGTTAGAAAAAATTCTTATTTAATTATTTTAGATAATAATCTTAAATTATACGGGACGGTTAGAGAAGTTTATACCTAAGGGAACATTTTATTATTTATTAATGTTCCATTTAAGAATTATTATTTTTATTATTAATTTTATTTTTATTATTATTATTCTCCATTTTAAATTTATTTTTATTCATTTAATACAAATATTATATTTTGTGATTTCCTTAAATTTTTTCCATATTTTTTAAATTATAATAATTATTTATTCAAAAAATAATATAGATAAATAATATAAATTAACTAATATTATATTAATGAGCTGATTTCAATCTTCTTTTTTTATTATTATAAAAATGATTTCCTTCATCATAATAACTATCAATTATTTCTTTCTTTTTAATTCTCTTTGCATTAATATTTGCATTATTACTACATGACAAAATTTTAGAATTTTTATTAAAATAATTCATAGGATAAAAATAATTTATTTGATTTTTATGAATAATTTTTTTATCATCAACAAAAATAGAATCAATATAATCATTTAAATTATAGCAATTAATAAATTGATTACTTTGATCTTTTTTACTTATGAAATCCCATTTTGACAAATTATTCTCATTGCTATTTTTATTATCTCTATTAAAATTAAATTGTTTTTTTTTTACATTATTAGCAATATTTAAATTCCTAGTAGATAAACATTTTTTTCTCATTTCTTTATTTAATTTTTTAACATCTTCTTTTGTATTTAAATTTTGTGAATGTAATTTTTGATTTATTTTACTATAAATAACATTTATTACACTTGAAGATGGTCTTAAAGGAAAAATTTTTTTAGGTATAAAATTATGATCTAAAGTTAAATTTGAATCAGTTGATTGATGAGTATTTAAAGTTGAAACATTTGATGCTGACTTTATTCTATTTTTATTTATATTATTTGTCAATGTCATTATACTTGATGATTTATTAAAATTATTTTTTCCTTTTTTAAATACTGTTTTTGGTCTTGTTGAATTATGTATTGTTGTATCATTTGTTATTATTTGATCTGATATTGATGATTTTGTATTTAAATTTGGATTTATTTTATTTATTTTTATTGGTATTGATTTATCATTATTTTTTATTGTTTGTTGTTTAATATTAATAATTTTATCATCTTTATTTATTTTTATATTTTTATTATTATATATTTTTTCTAATTCATCATATTCTTCATTTTCTTCTTTTATTTTATTAAAAATTGCAAAAGCAGGATCATTTTCATTATAAGTTGATAATAATAAACCATTATTATTATTATTATTATTATTTATTCCATTATAAACAAGTTTTTTTTTATTTTTTTTAATAAAATCAACAGAATAATTTTTATCAATTGTTTTCATGGTTTTTAAATATAATTTTTTATCTCTAAGATTTTTCATAGAAATTTCAGGATGAATTTGATGAAAAATACTTTTTAATAATGGAATAGGATTATTACTTTTACCTGCAATAATGGCATCTTGTCTATTTATAATTAAAGTATCTGAATCTATAATTTTTTTTAATTTATTTTCTCTAATTTCATTTTCTTTATAAGCTTTTCTAATTGCTTTTTTTAATCTTGAAGGATCTTGAATTATTTTTGGTTTTAATAAAGGCATTTTTTTTACAAAATCTTTAAAATCTTCTTTAAAATAATCATTAAAATTTTGAGAAAAATAAAATATATCATTTTTATTTATTTTTGAATTAATACTCATTGGTCTAATACAATTTCCTATTTTTTTCTTTTTTCTTGATTGATTTAATATAAATTGATTTTCATAATTAATTTCATTTAAATTATCTTCAGAAGTTTTTGATCTTTTTGTATTTTTTTTTTTATTATTTTTAAATATAATATTTTCTTCATTTTGTAAAAAATAATTTAATTGATTTTCATTTAAGTCAACTAATACAACAGGAAATTTAAAATTTTTTTCTTTTTTTTCTTCTTCTTTTTCATTATTATTATTTACTTTAATATAACTTGAAATTGGTCTTGAATTATTAAAAAGTGTTTTCCAATTATATAATCCATTATGATTTTTTTCTAATAAATTAATTGAATTCATTATTTTCTTTTTTTTATTTATCATATCAATTCTATCAGCTTCTTCTTTTATTAAATCTTCAAATTCACTTTTTTTACATAATTCTTCAAAAAATTTTATTTTTTCATCTTTTACATTTTCATTGAGTAAACTTGATGTTTCGTCTATTGATGATGTAGAAAATGAATTTTTTGTTCTTAAACTTTTTGATCTTATCATTTTTTGTATTTTTCCTGTTTGTGGTCTTTGATTTATTGTATTGGTTGCTGAATCTATCATTATTTTTTTTTATTTAAATTATTAATTTTTATATTAACTTCTTTTTTTTTTTTATTTATTTTATTAAAAATGGAAATAATAATATAATTTATAGTTATTAACAACATTTTTTCTTTTTTTTCTTTTTATCAATAATATTTAAAATTCCTTTTTCTTTAAGATTATTATTTTTTATATTATTTTTACTACATAAATCATAAATTTGTTTAATTAAATCATTAAAAATTTTATCAATTCCTTTTCCAGTTTTTGCAGAAGTTTCATAATAATTAATATGATAATTTTCTGCTAATTTTTCCCCTTCTTTAATACTAATAACTCTTTTCTCATTTAAATCAATTTTATTTCCAACTAAAAAAATAATAATATCATCTTTAGTTTGTTCTTTAATTTCATCAATCCAATTTGAAATATCATCAAAACTTTTTTTATCAATAACAGAATAAACTAAAATAATACCATTTGAATTATTATAATAATTTTTTGTTATTGATTTAAATCTATCTTGTCCTGCAGTGTCCCAAATTTGAATTTTTCCTTTTTGTCCATTTGGTAAATCAAAATGTTTTAATCTGTAATCTAATCCTACTGTTGCTATATAATTTTCTGGAAAATAATCATCAGAATATTTTATTAATATACTTGATTTTCCTACAAATATATTTCCTAATAATAATATTTTATAATTGTTTTCATTATTTTCTTTTTGCATTTTTTGAATTTAATTTTTTTTTAATTTATTTTTTTTTTTAATAATCACTATTTCTTCTTTTTTTGTCTTTTTTATAAAATATTTTTTTGTATTTTGTTTTATTTTTTAATATTTATTTTTTATTGATTTAATATTGAAAAAAATTGTTTTAATAATTCTTCTAATAATTATCAAAATTGAATTTAAGTGACAAATAAAAAAAATTAATTAATGAGAAGGTCAAATAGAAGAAAAGAAATAATAGAAATAATAGAAGATAACGAATCATCAAATGATGATAATAAAATTGAAGAAATAAATCAACTTTCTTCATCATCATCTTCATTACAAACACCAAATGAACAAAGTAATTATATCAATTTATTAAATATATCATTGAATGAAGATCCAATTAAAATTTTAGATTCTTTTGAAAGAGAATTAAAATTAATCAATCAAAAATTTATTCAATTAAAAAAAGTTTTTGTTAAAATATATAAGATAAAACAAAATAAAAAAAAAAGTATTATTAATACTAATCAATCATCATCAGAAAATAAAAATTTAGAAAGTAAAAAAAATTCTGAAGAAAGTTTAAATAGAAAAAAGTCTTCTTCAAATCAAGAAATGTCAAGTAGTTTTGTAAGTCATCAAAATAATAATTTTAAAGAACATTTTTTTGATTATAAACAATTTTCAAAAAAAAAGGAAAAAATTTTTAATGAATATGAAAAAAAATCTGAAATATATAAAAATAATAATAATGAAAAAGATTGGATTTTTAAAGGAAAAAAAGAAGAAAATTTAAATAACTTAATTAAAGGAAATATTGGTTTAAATGAAGATCAAAAAATTTCTAATGTAATTGAACAAACTGGAGATTCACTTGATGATTTATATAATGATGAAATTAATACTAATACTATTAAAAGAAATACAGAAATCAAAAATAAAAATAAAAATTTAAATAATAATGTAAATCTTGATAATAAAAATATTAAAAATAATGAAATTATTGATATAAGTGATAATGATGAAGATGAAAATATTTTAGGTAAAAAAAGAAAAAAAAATGAAGAAAAAAGTTTTGAAATAGATTAATTTTTTTATATAATAAATAAACATTTGAATTATAGTTATTAAAATTTTTGAAATTTATTATTCAATATTAATTAATTTATATTTAATTAAATATATATTTTTTTGATTAAATAATTCCTATTTCATAATATATATTTATAAGAAATATGCTTAATTTTTTATACAAGATATTTTGTTGTACAAAATGCAAAAAATGCAGAAAGAAATATAAATCCAAAGGTAAATATTTTATTTAAAAAATAAAGAAAATATAATTAATAATAAAATTAATGAAATTAAACATGAAATATCAAACAATGGAATATTTCCTCCATATATGCCAATTGGTATGGAAAGTTACAATAATAATAAATATGTAAAAAATAATAATAATAGTAATGGAAATTATAAAGATAATAATTTTGAGGAATTGAATATTCAAAAAATAAAGAATTGTAAGACAGATTATAAAAAACAAAAAAAAGAAGATTTAATAGATGAAATTAATATAATCAAATTAAAAAATGAAAAGAATAAAAGTGAAAATAATGGAATAAATAATATTAATAAGACAAATATTGATATAAATAACAATAATGAAATAATTAATATAAATAAAAAAAAAAATAATAAAAACTCATCAATTGATGATTCAAATAATGATAATAATTCAAATACTAATGATAATACAAGTAATAAAAGTGAGATTATTTCAAAAGATGAAACAAATAATAATAAAATTGAGATTATTTCAAAAGATGAAACAAATAATAATAAAATTGAGATTATTTCAAAAGATGAAACAAATAAGAAAGATGATGATTTGAATTTAATTGATGATTCAAAATCTATTAATGATACTATAAGTAAAAAAAATTTAAATTTAAATAATCAAAATAATAATGAAGATAATAATGATGATATTTCATTTGTAGAATTAACTTATTTAGAAAAAGAAAAAGAAGAAAATGTAAGTTTAGGAATTAATATAGGAGCATTTAAAACAGTATATTCAATTTTTAGAAAAGAAAATCAAAATTATATATCAAATGTTCTTTTAATGAATGATTCATCAAGAATTATTCCTTCAATAATTTGTTATTCAAATACTCATAGATTATTTGGTGAAAATTCAATTTCTTCTTTAAAGAGAAATCTAAATAGTTCATATAATAATCTCTCAAGATTAATTTGTTATGAAGATAAAAATGTTTTAAATTCAAATGAATATAAATATAATTTTAAAATGAATGATAAATTATCATTTAAAAGTTATGAAGATGAAAATTTAATAGATATTAATAGTGATAAGGTAATAAGTGATTATTTAAGTTTGATTAACTTTTATTATTTTAAAAAAAACAATATAAATTATAATTATACTTCATTAAGTGTTCCTGATTTTTTTAATTATAATCAAAGACAGAAATTAAAATTAATATGTGAATCAATAGATTTAAAAGATGTAAAAATTTATAATGAATCATCAACTATTACAATGTATTATGGATATACAAAATATAAAGATTTATTTGTAATTGAATCAAATAAACTATGTAAAAATATTTTCAAATATATTTTATTCATTGATTCAGGTCATTCAAAAACAAATTTTATATTATCAAAATACAGTTATAATAAATTTTCAGTATTATATGTTGAATATATTAGTGAATTAGGAGGAAGAAATTTTGATGAATTATTAGTAAAATATTGTTTTGAAGAATTTAAAAAACAAAATGATTTAAATATTGAAATGACAGAAATAATTAAATATAAATTAAATGATGAAATACAAAAATCGAGAGTAAAATTATCAGTAAATTCAGAAATTTCATTAACAATTGATGCATTGTATGATGATTATGATTTAATAATTGAATTAAAAAAAGATAAATTTGAAGAATTAATAAAAGATTATTTAATTGAATTTTCAAATACACTTCAAAATGTAATTAAATTTTCAAAAGATAATAATTTTATTATTGATTATGTTGAAATTGCAGGAGAATTAATGAGAACTCCAATAATTCAAAATATATTAACTGATAATAAATTAATTATTTCTAAAACAATTTTAATTGATGAAATTAATAGTGTTGGTGCAGCAATTTTAAGAAATTATGAAATGAATAATTTTCCTCTAAAAGAAATTAAAACTTTTGAATTTTATAATTATAATGAAATTTGTTATGAAATTGATTATTTTCATGATATTTTATTTCCTAAAGGTAAAATTATTGATAGAATAAAAAGGATTGATTTATCAAATTTTATTTCTAATTATAAACAAACTATTAATATTAAAATATATTTTTCTGATAATAATGATTTTGATGCAAATTTAATTGGTGAATATTTAGTTGAATATGAAATAGATTTATTGTATGAATATGGAAATAATCCAATTTTTGAAATTGAAATTGATGAAGAATTAAATTTAATAAATGGGAAAATAATTTATGAAAAAAATCAAATAATGATAAATGATAAGAATATTAAATCAGGATTAGTATATGATAATATTAATGAAAAAAATAATTTTATATCAACAAATAAAACATATATTAATAATCAAAAAAAAAGAGATGAAAATTATGAATTATTTGTTGAGGAAAAATCAAAAATATCTAAATTTCTCTATAATGTAAGAGCAATTATTGATAAGAAAAATTTATATAATGAAAAAATAATTGTTCAAGATTTAGATAGACAATTAAGGAATTTACTTAATAATAAAAATGGTGAATTAGAAAATATTAAAAATCAATTAAATGAAATATATAATAAATATGCTGATTAATTAATTATCATATTTTTATTATTATATTTAATATTTATTTAATATTTTTAGGTGAAATTTTATTAAATAAAAAATTTTTTTTTAAAATATCAAAATTGTAATAAGAAAAAAATAATTAAAATATAAAATTTTGAAAAATCAATATTAATAAAAATAGAATAAATTTTAAACTTAAATATAGTCTATATATTAATTTATTTATCATTTATATTAGATTATA
>Ga0256407_10008264_pt1 | contig 15357 bp, 14 predicted proteins | sample RumenRJG_04DNA_FD_193489 | JGI IMG/M metagenome (GOLD analysis project Ga0256407, IMG submission 193489) | Bovine rumen microbial communities from Lethbridge, Alberta, Canada - RJG_04 | ecosystem: Host-associated > Mammals > Digestive system > Stomach > Rumen | place: Canada: Alberta...
CAGCTCGCTCGACAACGTGAGCCGCGTCATGCTCACGGGAGTGGGCGCTGCCTACATCAATGATTCCATCTACGGTCTGCCCACTCATCATGTGGAGGAGTTCCTTGCCGACGGCCTTGGCGCTGCCTACGAGTCCCGCCTCAACCGGATGATTGTCGTGTCCATGGGTACGGGTACGTCGCTTGTGTCGTATGACAAGGGCGAAATCCGTCACATCGGCGGAATAGGCATTGGCGGCGGCACGCTCAACGGACTCAGCCGTCTGCTGCTCCAGACTGACGATATCAAGCAAATCATCGAGATGGCCATTCACGGCGACATCTCGCGTATCAACCTGCTCATCGGCGACATCTCCGTCAACCCGCTGCCCGGATTGCCGAAGGATGCCACGGCCAGTCTCTTTGCCAACGCACAAGGCAACGCGCGCCGCGAGGATATTGCCAAAGGCCTTATCTGCATGGTGCTGCAGGCCATCGGCTCGGCGGCCATACTGAGTTCGCTCAACAGTGGCATACGCGACTTTGTGCTCATCGGCAACCTGTCACGCCTGCCACAATGCAAGGAGGTCTATGAACGCCTTGACCGGCTCTACAACGTCCATTTCATCATCCCTGAGCGCAGCGAATTTTGTACGGCCATAGGTGCGGCGTTGAGTGACCCCAAACTACTTAGGAATGAATAACAAGATGAGAATTGTATTGATAGGCGCCGGCAACCTCGCCACCAATCTTGGTAAGGCGCTGGTGAAGGCGCAACACGATGTCTGTCAGGTGTATAGCCGGACGATGGCCAACGCCACAACGCTCGCCGACACCCTTCACTGCGAGGCGACCAACGACATTGCCCGAATCCTTGACGATGCCGACGTATATATCCTTTCCATCAAGGACTCGGCCCTTCGGCAGGTGGCCGCTGAGCTTTGCCAAAGATGCCAGAAGGGAGTCTTCCTCCATACTGCCGGTTCGATGCCGATGGATGTCTTCAAAGGCCTTACCCAGCACTATGGCGTGCTCTATCCGATGCAGACCTTTTCCAAAAGCCGCGAAGTTAATTTCAGCGTAATCCCCACGTTCATAGAGTTTAACGACGACTTTGCTGAAGCTGTTATCGATGGCCTCGCCCACACCATCTCGCAGCGCGTCTATCCCCTTGCCTCAGCCGACCGCAAGTATTTGCATCTCTCCGCCGTCTGGGCGTGCAACTTCGTCAACCATTGTTACGACATCTCCTCGGAGATTCTTTCGGCCCACGGCATTCCCTTCGACGTCATGCTGCCCCTCATCGACGAGACAGCGCGTAAGGTGCACAGTCTTTCGCCGCATGATGCGCAGACGGGCCCTGCCATCCGCTTCGATGAGAACGTCATCAATGCCCAAGCCCAGCTCCTCTCCGACTCCCCAAGGTTGAAGGATCTCTACCTGCTCTTGTCGGAAAGCATTCATAAGGCACATCAATAAGATTGATGAAACATTCTGTTGATTGATGAATATTTTGTATTTTTGCATCAAAGTAAAAGCATTGACCGACAGACAGAGAACATACATCGCCATCGACCTGAAGAGCTTCTACAGTTCGGTGGAATGTGTCGCCAGAGGACTCGACCCGCTGACGACTAACCTTGTCGTGGCGGACGTGAGCCGCACGGAGAAGACCATTTGTCTGGCCGTCTCGCCCTCGTTGAAGGCTTACGGTCTGGGTGGACGCGCGCGGTTGTTCGAAGTGGTAGAGAAAATGCGGCAGGTGAACTACCAGCGGCGCCAGGCCATCGGCTTCAAACCATTCACGGGGAAGTCGTATCTTGCCACTGAGTTGGCCGCCCATCCCGACTGGGAAGCTGACTACATCGCTGCCACACCACGGATGGCGGAATACATCAAGGTGAGCAGTCAGATTTACGGCATCTACCTGCAATACATCGCTCCCGAGGACATCCACGTCTATTCCATCGACGAAATCTTCGCCGACGTCACCGATTACCTGCAAACGTATAAGATGACCGCCCACCAGTTGGCAATGACCATGATCCGGCAGGTGCTGAAGACGACTGGCATCACCGCCACGGCGGGCATCGGCACCAACCTCTACCTCTGCAAGGTGGCGATGGATGTCGTAGCCAAGCATATTCCAGCCGACAAGGATGGCGTACGCATTGCCGAACTCGACGAGATGAGCTACCGACGGCAGTTGTGGGACCACCAGCCGATGACCGACTTCTGGCGCTTCGGCCGCGGCATCGTCGCAAGGCTCAGCACCATCGGCGTCAATACGATGGGACAACTCGCGCGGCTGTCGTTGAACAATGAGGAACTGCTCTATCAGTTGTTTGGTGTCAATGCCGAACTCATCATCGACCACGCCTGGGGTTGGGAGCCGGTGACGATGGACTACATCAAGGCTTACAAACCCGAGACCAACTCGTTGGGGAGCGGTCAGGTGCTGCAATGCCCCTACACCACTGACAAAGCCCGTGTGGTGGTCCGCGAGATGGCCGATGCGCTGGCGCTCGACCTGGTGGATAAGCGGCTCGTCGGTGACCAGATTATCCTCACGGTGGGATACGACCGCGAGAGTCTCACCGACCCCGCTATCCGCTCCCGGTATCATGGTGAGGTGACGACCGACTGGTATGGTCGCGCAGTGCCAAAACACGCCCACGGCACGATGATGCTCGAGCACCCCACCTCTTCCTCAACGCAGATCATGGAGGCGGTCACCAAGCTCTATGACCAAATCGTCAACCCCATCCTGCTAATCCGTAGGCTAAACATCTCCGTCAACCGCGTCATCAGTGAGGAACTGGCCAAACAACAGATGCATAAGCCCGTACAGCTCGATCTCTTCACCGACTACAAAGCGGTGGTAGAAAAGCAACAGCATGAGCATGAGTTGGCGGCCAAAGAGCGCCGGCTGCAGGAGGCGGCATTGAAGATTAAGAAGGAGTTTGGCAAGAATGCCCTGCTCCGTGGACTCAACTATGCCGAGGGCGCCACACAGAAAGACAGAAACAGTCAGATAGGAGGACATAAAGCATGACCGACAACTACGACGACATCATCAACCTGCCCCACCCCTCATCCACGAAACATCCGCGGATGAGCATGTACAACCGTGCGGCTCAATTCTCCCCCTTCGCTGCGCTCACCGGCTACGAGAAAGCCATTGAGGAGGCGAGAAAGAAACAAGAGGAGAAGGTGAGGCAGAGAAACGCACCCGTGGAAGGTCCGTTTGATGCAGACTAATCCATAGGGTTCAACGCCGAAAGTATAGGAATATCCCTACTGAAGGTTTGAGATTAAAAGGTTATCTTTGCGGCAGAACCACTAAAACAAGAAAGCTTATGAAACGGAGACTTCTTATCATGATGCTGCTGACGGCTACGTTGACCGTCAGCGCACAGAGCAACAAAACTGTAGAAACGCAGAAGGATCAGTATGGTCATATCACCGGAACGGCGACGACCACCACCGACAAAGATGCTTATGGGCATATCACCGGTTCAAGTTCAACAACCTCCGACCGCTACGGCAGTTCCACGACTTATAAAGATTCCTATGGCCATATCACCGGATCCAGCAAGTCACGCTCGAACAGCAACGGATCGACAACGACCACTTACAAAGACCGTTACGGTCATGTGACGGGGTCGTCGACCACCCGCTGAACTATTTACTGAACTGCGTAAACAGTTTAGCCAGCGCGCCCAACACCTGCACGACGCTCTCCTTGTCGGGAACGGGGATGCGCAGGTTGGTCTCACCCGTCTCCTTGTCGACTTCCACCAGGCTGTCGACAAACTCGCGTGTGGTTTCAGGCGACTCCAAGGTCTTGGAGAGGCCGGTGAAGAACGATACGCCATCGGCCACCAGTTCCTGTGGCGATCGGGGTGAACGGTAATGCGGGCGCGGTTGGATACCGCTGTCGCGTGTGTTGAGGGCATCCTTCTCTTTTGGGGTGCCCTTCTCTTTGGACGTTGGAATGGCGCCAGAAAGCGATTCCTCCGAAGACTCCTGCCTTGGCAAACCCTCGGCCTCGCCATCATCCTGCGGCCCTTCGGATGCTTTCTCACCCGATTCTTGCTGAACTACAGGCTCATCGCCCAGTTCGTCATCCACCGGCTGCGAGGTATCAGCCGACGGTTCCACCTCATCTGGCGTAATCGGTTGTGCATCGCTGTTGCCGGTATCCTCCACTGTCGACTGCAGGTCTTCCATCATCTCGTTGAACTTGTTTTCGGATGCGAAGATGGTGTCTTGACCATTGTCCAGAACACCGGCGAAAAGCGAAGCCTTGAACCGCAGTTTGCCGAGCATGGTCTCCTCGAAACTGCTGGCCGACACGAGGTTGATGACCTGGATGTTGCGCTGCTGGCCGATGCGGTATATCCTTGCGATGCGCTGTTCCAACACGGCCGGATTCCACGGCAAGTCGACATTGATGACCGTCGACGCCACCTGAAGGTTGAGTCCGGTGCTGCCTGCGTCGGTGGAGAGGAAGACGCGGCAGTCGGGCTCATCCATGAAGTTGTTGACCAGATCCTTCCGTTTGGCCGAGGGAACACCGCCGTGAAGATATTCGAAGCCGATGTCTTGTTTGCGCAGCTCCTCGGCAATGAGCCGCGTCATACGTTCCCACTGACTAAAGACGACCACCTTCTCGTCACCACTCTCAACGATGTTGCTGATGATGTTCATCACCTCGTCCACCTTGGTATCGTAACGCGTCTTTTGGTCGAGGACATAGGTGCTGTCGCATACGCAACGCATTTGCTGCAACGACAGCATCAGTCGGTTGCGGTCGGTCTCTGAGAGGAAATGCATCCGCTCCCATTTCTGCAGCAACCGGCACACGACGGTCTTAGCCTCGTCGTGAACCGCCATCTGCTCCTCGGTCATCGGCACCAGCAGGTTCTTATCCTGACGCTCAGGCATCTGCAGGCGCACCTGTTTCTTGGTGCGGCGGATGAGGATATCCTTCAGCTTATCCTTGATTTCGTTGAGATTCTTGTAGCCAATGGTCGCTCCCTTGTCGTCGGTAATGATATGGCGATCGCGGAAGAGGTAGAAAGGCCCGAGGCAGAACTGGTCGACAAGCTCGACAACGGAGAAGAGCTCCTCCAGTCGGTTCTCCAAGGGTGTTCCCGAGAGAATCACCGAATAGCGTGACTCGATTTTACGGGCCGCCTGCGCTATCTGTGTGTTCCAGTTCTTCAGTCGCTGCACCTCGTCGATAATCACCATATCCGTCTCCAACTGCCCCAGCACTTTGATGTCATTGCAGGCCGAGTTGTACGAAACGATCTTGAACAGTTCGGGCGCATCGTATTGGGCGCGACGCTTCAGGTGACTGCCCTCTATGACATGCGCTTTCTCGTTGGTGAAATGCTCTATCTCCCGCTTCCACTGGTATTTCAGCGAGGTGGGACAAAGCACCAGAACGGTGCTGACGAGTCCCTTGTTGTGCAGCAGTATTGCTGTGCCGATAGCCTGAATGGTCTTACCGAGGCCCATCTCATCGGCAATGATGGCGCGCCCGGCCGTGGCAGCGAAGCGTATGCCTTCCTCCTGATAGGGATAGAGCGTGGTGTTAAGCAGATGGGCGAAGTCATCATGGCTCAGCGATGCCACCCACTGCCGACGCTGTGTTCTTTCCCGCGTCTCCAACACGAAGTTGAGCGCATCGTTGTAGCACTTCATCGTATCGTCTATGGCGATGGCGCGCTGGAGGAAGGTCTCAAAGTGGTTAAAGCCCTCTGGCAGTAGCTCACCCTTGTCGTCGAAATACTCCGAAGCCAACTGGCGGAACGCTGCCTCATGGTCGCTGCCGATGCGGATGCAGACCTTACGGCCTTCGGTGTAGTTGACATAAACCGAAGTGTAGGCAGGCGTCTCACGATGCACGTGGCGGCCACCGTGAATCCAGCGCTTCACGGCCTCAAGATGCTTGCAGGTACCGAGTTGTGAGGCTTTGAAGTCCATGCAGGAGCAGTAGTTCCATGGGCTGTGCGCACCGCGATAAACCACTTTGTACTCCTGACGGGTCTTGGGTGAATACACGCGGTAGGTGCCGGGCGCATTCTCCTCGTCGATGTTGCTGATGAGCAGGTGCTCGTCGACTGCCGCTTGTCGACGGAGCAATATCTGCCACGTCTTCAGGTCCAGTCCGTCGGGTTTGAACTGATATGGGATGCGCTTGCGTTGTTTCTTGCCTTTAGCCATGATTTCTCTTCCAGAATGAATTATATGCTACAAATTTAGCCATATTCCGCCGAATAGGCAAAGACTCTTCGCATTTTTTATCATCATCGCGATGAATTCGGGGCAACTGACCATGAATTCTGTATCACCCGACAGCGCAAAGGATAAAATAAAAGTATTAAAGGTTTATGCTGCATAAGGTATAACATTAATTGACCCGCTCCAAATATTACACGTCTATTGCGGTTAAAATCTGTTAACGGCAAGCTGTAAACTCACAGAAATTGATTAAGTTTGTGGAAAAATAGCGCAACTATGGTAAACTATCCAATTGGCATTCAGACATTCGAAAAGATTCGTGAAGGCGGATACTTGTATGTTGACAAGACAAAGTACATATATGAAGTCACTCATCCTGGTCAATATGTGTTTCTCTCCCGTCCCCGTCGTTTCGGCAAATCGCTGCTCACGAGTACGTTTGACGCCTACTTCTCCGGCCGCAAAGACCTGTTCAAGGGGCTTGCCATAGAGAAACTGGAAAAGGAGTGGAAGCAATACCCCGTGCTTCACTTCTCCCTGGCATCGGCAAAACTCGGCACGGTAGAGGATTTGCATGTGCAGCTTCGCATCCAGCTTGAGCGCAACGAGAAACGCCACGGTATCCACACAGACATCACCAACATCTCTGAGCGCTTCCAAAAGTTGGTCACTTCACTATACGAGAAGACGGGTACGCAAGTCGTCGTCCTCATCGACGAGTACGATGCGCCGTTGCTCACCGTGCTCCATGACCACGATCACCTCGAGCAGATGCGCACGGAGTTGCAGGCGTTTTATTCTCCGCTGAAGGATCTCGATCCCTACCTCCGTTTCGTCTTCATCACAGGCATCACGAAGTTCTCGCAGCTCAGCATCTTCTCGCAGCTCAATAACCTGAACAACATCTCGATGCTGCCGCAGTATGCGGCTATGTGCGGCATAACAATAAAGGAGCTGGAAGACAACTTCCAGGAGGGAATCGGTGTGTTGGCAGAGAAATACCAATACCGCCATCAGCAGGTCATTGACAAGCTCCTCTATCATTACGACGGCTATCATTTCTCTGAGGACAGCGAGGGTGTCTTGAATCCTTTCAGTTTGCTCTCGGCGATGAACAACCGCAAATTCGGCAATTACTGGTTCTCCACGGGTACACCAACATTTTTGGTCAACATGCTCAAGCATTTCCACGCCGACATCACAAAGATTGACGGCAGTGAGGTGTGGGCATCCGACTTTGACCAACCTACGGAGAATATGCAGTCCATCCTGCCGCTGTTTTATCAGAGCGGTTACATCACCATTAAGGATTATGACCCAATCATGCAATTCTACACCCTTGGCTATCCCAACGAGGAGGTGAAGGTGGGGTTGATGCGCATACTCATCCCTTACTATGTTCACACGAACAATGTAGAAGCTTCACACGCTGTGGGACGGATGTACCAGGCTTTGCGCAAGGACGACATGGACGGATGTCTCAAGGCGATGCAGGAGTTCATTTCTACGATTCCTTATCAAGAGAACACGCTCAAGGATGCGCCGACCACGGAGGGCCACTTCACCGCAATGCTTTACGTGATGTTCTCTCTGCTCAATGTCTATGTCGAGTCGCAGGTGCGCAATGCCAAAGGCCGCCTGGATATTCTCATCAAGACCGACACAACCATCTACGTGATGGAGCTGAAAATGAACGGCGATCTTGACAAGGCGCTGCAGCAAATCAACGAGAAGGACTACACCATTCCCTTCAAGTCCGATGGCCGCAAGGTCGTGAAGGTCGCCATCAACTTCTCCACTGAGGACAGAACGATAAAAGAGTGGAAGATTGAAAAATAAATCAAACTGAAGGACATCGACACCGATCGCTACTACATCGGCAAGGAGCCCATCAGCAAAGAGAATGTGGCACCGTTTCTGTCGCAATATCTCTTCTCCCTTTTCAAACTCGCCTTTGCCGGTCTTGAAGACGACGAGGCGGTGAACAGTGGCATCAAGATGGCCAACGACAACGGCTGCACGCTGTGGCTCACCGGTGACCAGATCCGCAAGGGCGCCGCCCTCAACGCCGTGCAGATTGCCGAATACCTCATCAGGGTGGGCAACGTGAAATAGAGTGACGAAAACAGGATGAGGGTGTATCAAAACAGAAGAAGTTCAGAAGTCCGGAAGTCCGGAAGTCCGGAAGTTCCGTCAAATGCATAAGTATCTGACAATAAGGTATCATTATAGTAATGACGGGACTTCCTAACTTCCGGACTTCTGGACTTCTCTAATTTTGATACATCCCCTTTTCTATATCAAATACTAAGGCGTGTAAGATTAAAGCCCTCCGTCGGCAATCCATATGTGCTGGTCGTTGTCGTTGCGCACGCAGATGTAGTTTTTCTCCGTCTTGCCATTGGGACGCGTGAGCAGGTAGAACACGAAGTACCCTGCATAGTCGCCTTTCTTCCTTGCCGTGAAGTTGGATGCCTTGCACCCGGCAAACGCACGGGTCATCTCTGCCAGATATGGCTTGTACTGTCTGAAGGCAGGACTGGCGGCTGCCCGGCCGTTGCAGAGGTCGTCCATCATAGCCTGTGCCGCTTCCTCCGCACTCATGTGCTGAAGTCGGGCCAACTGCCTTTTCTCTACAGGCTGCGGCTTCATCTCTTCCCACTTGGACGAGCGCACATCGGGCAGAGCGACAAGACTCCTCTTGCTCATCATCACATTATACTGGATGTTGTCCACACGCAGCACCACCACATTGTTCACCGTTACGTTGACCGACCGCAGCAGTCCGTCGTTTTTAGAAAAGACATTTCGGATGATAACGGGAATGAGGCTCTCCCTTCCTCTGGCGAAGAGCTCATTCAGGTCGCCACTGAGCTGCTTGCCCTCCACGGTGATGATGATGGTAGAATCGGTCTCACTGCGCATCTCCCGGTTTTTCTCTGAAAGACTGATCACCTGGTCCTGCATCTTGAGCAGTCTCTCTGGATAGAGCAGGCTGGCAAACGACTCTAAGAAGTCGGCATCCTTTCCCTCTTTGTCATAGGCACCGTCGCCCGTCCACATATATTGGTTGGTCCCGTCGCAGACCACAGTCCGGCCGCCTTCTTTCTCCACGCGGAAGAAAGTGGAGTCATTTTGCCGCATCAGACTGATGCTCACCCTCACGAAGTCGGCTTTCGGGTCGAAATAGGCGAAGTTTTCCTTGGGCGTAGTTCTCGCATAGGCCACCATTCGGAAGCTGCCCACGTTCTGCACGCACTTCATGCCATCGGCGAGCGTGAACGCCGGAGCCTGCCCGGCACGCGCCTCCGACGTGAAGAGATGGTTCCATCCCAAAACAAAGCTCACCAGGCAGATGGCTACGGCGGCAGCGGCGCGCCACAAATGCCGGCGCGGCTTGCGCCGGTCCGCAGCCGGGCGGGCGCTGAAAGTCTTGCGCGGTTCCAACTCGGCGAAGGCTTTTCTCAGTTCCTCATAATATTCCCTACAGCCGGGGCAGCGGTCCATGTGGGCGCGGCATTCTTTAAGCGTGGCCTCATCCACGTTGGTGTCGAACAGGTCGGCAACCTTTGTCTTAAACTCATTGCAATTCATAATCCGTGTATTTATAAGGTTTTTGTAAGTTTCATTTATCTGTTTCATTTTTCATGGCCCGCCGCAGTTTGGTGAGGCCATAGAGAAACCGTGACTTCACCGTCGGCAGAGGCACTGAGAGTATTTCGGCAATCTCGGCAAAGCTGTTGTTGCCATAGATGCGCAGTTTGATTACTTCGGCCTGTTCCTCGGGCAAGCCGGCTAACAGACGGCAAACGCGTCTGAAATCCTCCTCACTGCCATCGTCCTCTCCTGTCGCAGCCACATTGAGGCGGCCGTCGATAGGAATGGTGGGCACCCGGCAGTCATGGGCGACACGTGAGGAGCAGAGATTGAAGAGCGTGCGAAACACGTAGCATTTCCAGTTGCCAATCTCCTCACCATGGTCGGTGAGCTTTTGGCTCAGCCTCAGAAAGGCGTCCTGCACCGCGTCTTCCGCATCAGCCTCATTGCCCAGGCGGTAGTAAGCATAGCACAGCAGCTTGGGACGCTCCGCCTCCATCAACCGGGCCAACAGCGCAAGGGAGGTTTTGTCTTTGTCTGTATTCATTGTCTATTGCAGATTAATAATGTTTCTACTATATAGACACGAAATCGGTCAAAAAGATTTAAGGCCGGATGAAAAAAGACAGACAGCCGCGAATGTATGGCATCCCCTCTGTCGTTGATATGAGCAAGTTCAAGATCAAGGAGGCTTACCAAGCTCATCCCAGTCTGTTTATTGGCATCGAGGGCTATGGTCGTATATCGAAGCGTCCGGAGCCTGAGGACGTGCATGCCTGGCGTGCGGACAAGATTTCCAAGGAATAACTCATCGCCAAGTACTTCTCCCGTGAGATAGAGGTTGCCCTCACCCGTCGGCTCAGCCGTCTAAAAGGCACCCGTCTGACAGCAGAAGTGAAGAATATCGAGAACACCATGTTCTTCCGTCTGCCCAACATCCTCCGCATCCCGTGTTCGCTGAACATCGCCGTCGGCTCCACCTGTAGTGAGAACCCGAATGTCCGTCATCGCAGCCGTGAGGAGCTCCTCCGTGAACTTGTTGATCAAGGCTACAATGTCAACCAGTATAAACGATAACAAATGTGACAACTCACACAATCGTATTCTCATAGAATGGAGAATGTGATTGTGTGAGTTTTTTGTTCCTACATGTAGAATATTCAAAAATAAATAGTAATTTTGCAATTGCTAATACACAAAGCGCTCGGCATAATGAATAATGCTGACGGTATAAGTGTAGAGCACTACATTTTAGAACGCGTCACTGACGCTTGTTTTTGGCTATTTGAAACTACCACAATCAAATAACCTGTCAAGAACAAGGCTGAGGTAGATGCTACGGGTAGGTATATACAGTCCCGTAAGCGTGCGGAGGGCTAACCACGTCCTCAGGCACGCTTTTGGGCGTATCTATATACCAACGGCGTGGGTATCCCTTTGCTTGTCTACAGGTTGGGCTGTGGTAGGCCTCAAATAGCAGATGAGCAATGTGAGATACCCCGCTTTCTTTTTGTAGTTATTTAGTCAACAATCTATTTGCTCGTTTTTGGGTGTGGAACGGCTTAGGATGTTATGGTGTTCAAGAAGATCAAGTCTGCATTCAATATTATGAAGGAAGTAAATATATGGAAAACCATATATTTCAACATCCACTATTTCCCTTTTAAGACAGCCTTACGTATGCCAGTCTTCATTTATTGGCGTTCTGAGCTTTTTAAGATGAAAGGCAAGATTGTTCTAAATGTGCCTGCTAAGCCAGGATTGGTAAAGTTTGGCAGTCATGGATTGGGTACACAAGATTTGTTGTATTCAAGAACGATGTGGGAGGTTTATGGCACACTAATCATAAATGGTAATATAAGTATAGGTCGTGGTAGCAAAATAAGTATAGGAAACAATGCGACGCTAACTCTAGGTAGAAATTTTGTGATAACGGGTAACTCGGAAATAATCTGCCAAAAGAGTATAACCTTTGGTGATGATTGTCTCTTATCATGGGATATTCTAATCATGGATACCGACTTTCATCATGTTCTTGATGATAATGGTAATCCAATCAATTCGCCCAAACCAATTAAAGTCGGTAATCATGTTTGGATTGGTTGTCGAAACACCATACTGAAGGGCGTGTCAATAGCTGATCATAATATTGTATCAGCCAACTCTACAATTACAAAAAGCATCTTGGAATCAGGTTGCGTAATTGGTGGGCACGGTAAATCAGCAGGTATATTAAAAAGAGGAATAGATTGGAAAGTTTAATCACTAACAAGCTGCTTTCACATAGATATACTTTGGGTATCGTCCCAGCACAAACAGCGTAACGGGGCATATTCATACGCTTCGATGGAAGCTTCGAAACTAGTTGCATCGTAATTCGAACCATAGAAGAAGTTACTATTAATTTTGTTCATGAAGCCATAGCTAAAGAGGTGAAGGAGCTTTGCATTTCATAGTGCTTCATGTAATTACATAGTGCTTCAGCTGTAATATGTCGCCACTCTGTCGCCAATATTTCAAACTTAAAATACCAAGCAACTGATATTCAATTACTTGGCATTCAACAGGGTGCGCCTGACAGGACTCGAACCTGCACGACTGAAGCCACTAGATCCTAAGTCTAGCGCGTCTACCAATTCCGCCACAGGCGCAAACTGCGGACAAAGGTAAGAAAAAATATCGGGATAAAAAAGAAAAGACAGGATAAAAAGCAGTACGGAAGTTCATCGGTCTTTGGTGGCAGTGTAGTGGCCGGCCTCGTGCCGGCCACCAGCCGTCGGTATGGCATACTCCCCACGCATCAGCGAAATCCGCGTAATCTAAAAAACACTTACGCTTACGCAGGTGGCGCAGATGAAGACAGGCCCGCATCGCCGGCGGCTGGTGGCCGGCACCAGGCCGGCCACTACACTGCCATCAAGTCAGGCCATCGTCACATATTTGTTATTCTGAACTTCCCAGCTCATACCATCCACGCTTTGCCTTGAACGGCGGGAGACTGCTGCCCGCATGGCTGTAGGCCACAAGCTGGATAGTGAAGCGGAGGACGGAATAGCCGGGAATGGAGCTATTGCCGCTTTCGCCGTAAGCCAACGTCCAAGGCACATACACGAGCCACTTGTCGCCGATGTGCATGTGCTGCACGGCGGTGGCGAAGCCATCGGTCAGAACCCTCACCTGGAAGTCGGCAACGCCTGCAGTGGCGTCGGTGGTGCCGTCGGGCCATGTGGTGTCGAACACGTAACCGTTGCTATAGCTCGTCGAAGGCAAGAGCCGACCCTCGTAGCGTACGCGGACAGAGTCGGTATAGAGCGGGCTCCCACTGCCGGTGCCGCTTTCCAACACGTTGACGACGATGTAGTCGGTGATGGGGGCTGACGAGAGCGTATCCTCGATGCTGTAGTTGCGGAATATCTTCCACGAGGTGTCACCCTTGGCGATGGCGGCCTGCGCCTTCGACACGGTGCTGGTCCAATAGGCGGTGTTCTTGTTCTGCCAGTCGGGATATTCCTCCACGGTGTCATCGCTCTCAGAGCATGAGGCCAACAGCAGGATGGGGAAAAGAAGGAGGGGGAGCCACTTAAGGCTCCGCCTTCCATGATGCATGATGGTTGTCATTTATAAATTCTCAATGTTCTTAGCCAACTTCTTCAACACGCTGGTGATGCTCACGCGGTCTTCGATGATGCCGCAAAGCTCGGAGACAGGTACGCGCTCCTGCTCCATCGTATCGCGGTGACGCAGCGTCACAGTGTTGTCCTCGAGGGTCTGACCGTCAACCGTCACGCAGTAAGGCGTGCCGATGGCATCCTCGCGGCGATAACGCTTGCCGATTGAATCCTTGGCATCGATATGGGTGGTGAAGTGGAATTTCAGTTCATCCTGAATCTCCTTTGCCTTCTCGGGCAGTCCGTCTTTGTTGACCAACGGCAGCACGGCGCACTTGATGGGCGCAAGGGCTGCGGGCAGGCTCAGCACGACACGTGTCGTACCGTTCTCGAGCTGCTGCTCCTGATAGGCGTGACACATCACAGAGAGGAACATACGGTCGACGCCGATAGAGGTCTCCACGTCGTAAGGCACGTAGCTCTCGTTCTTGTCGGGATCGAAGTAGCGCATCTTCGTGCCGCTGTATTTCTCATGCTGCGACAGATCGTAATTGGTACGGCTGTGGATACCCTCCACCTCCTTGAAGCCGAACGGCATCTTGAACTCGATATCGGTGGCGGCGTTGGCATAGAAGGCGAGCTTCTCGTGATCGTGGAAACGATAGTTCTCATCACCCATGCCCAGTGCCTCATGCCAAGCCAGACGGGCTTTCTTCCAATATTCAAACCAGCGCATCTCGGTGCCGGGCTGGCAGAAGAACTGCATCTCCATCTGCTCGAACTCACGCATACGGAATACGAACTGACGTGCGACAATCTCGTTGCGGAAGGCCTTACCAATCTGGGCAATACCGAACGGCAACTTCTGACGCGTGGTGCGCTGTACATTGAGGAAGTTGACGAAGATACCCTGTGCCGTCTCCGGACGGAGGTAAATCTTATTGGTAGCGCCGGCGGTGGAACCGATCTCGGTGGAGAACATCAGGTTGAACTGACGCACATCGGTCCAGTTCTTTGTACCGCTGATGGGGTCAACGATGCCCTCGTCGAGGATAATCTGTTTCAGTTCCTCGAGGTCGGGACCCTGCATGGCCTTGGTATAGCGCTCGTGCAGGGCGTCGCGCTTCTTCTGATGCTCGAGCACACGGGGGTTGGTGGCGCGGAACTTAGCCTCATCAAAGGCGTCGCCGAACTTCTTGGCGGCTTTCTTCACCTCCTTGTCAATCTTCTCCTCGTACTTCGCAATCTGGTCCTCGATGAGGTTGTCGGCGCGATAACGCTTCTTCGAGTCACGGTTGTCGATGAGGGGGTCGTTGAAGGCATCAACGTGACCGCTGGCCTTCCACACGGTGGGGTTCATGAAAATAGCGGCGTCAATGCCGACGATGTTGTTATGGAGCAACACCATGGAGTCCCACCAGTATTTCTTGATATTGTTTTTCAGTTCAACGCCGTTTGGTCCGTAATCATAGACGGCGGCGAGGCCCTCGGGATAGATTTCAGAACTGGGGAACACAAAGCCGTATTCCTTGCAGTGGCTTACAATCTTCTTGAATACATCTTCTGCCATTTCTCTTAAAAGCTTATTGTGTTATAATATACGATAAGTGCAAAGTTACGGCATTTTATTTAAAAAGCACAAGAGGTGAGCGTTAAAATAAGCAATTGGGGTGAAATTATGGGAAGAAATAAGAAATATCATTCATGACAAATTCATGGGCAATTAATGATGATTCGTGTTAAAGAAGAAACAAAGCGACAAGCAAAGCCGAATTCTTGTTTTAACACGAATCGCGGCGCAGCGGATAAAGTCCGTGGAGGTATGCAACCTTGGTAGCAGTGTAGTGGCCGGCCTGGTGCCGGCCACCAACCCTTGGTATGGCATTTTTCCCACACATCAGCGCGATTAGCGTAAGCGC
>Ga0256407_10008266_pt1 | contig 15356 bp, 6 predicted proteins | sample RumenRJG_04DNA_FD_193489 | JGI IMG/M metagenome (GOLD analysis project Ga0256407, IMG submission 193489) | Bovine rumen microbial communities from Lethbridge, Alberta, Canada - RJG_04 | ecosystem: Host-associated > Mammals > Digestive system > Stomach > Rumen | place: Canada: Alberta | collected...
TCTTGTTTAAATTGACCATGGGTATAACGTAAGAGAAGATTTGATTTACCTACTGCAGCATCACCTATTATTATGTATTTGAATAAATAGTTAAAGGATATTTGGGATGTAGAAGTCATTTTTTTTTATTTATTTTATAAAGAATAGTTAATTAAAAATTTTTTTAATTAAGATTTTTAAACTTTTTTATATTATTGTTATTTGAATTATTAATAAGAATTTAGTTTAATATAAATGTTTGTTTTCATATTTTTCAGATTTTTTTTTTAAATTTTTAAAAAAATGAATATATTATTTAAAAAATATTTTTTTAAAGAATTGATTATATAAAAAAAAACAACATAATGAATTTTTTAATATATTAAAATTATTTATTTTCTTCCATTCTATTAGCAACAATAACAGAATAAATTTCAGGTAATAAAATAATAGATTCTTTTAACAAATTAGCATTAATATGTAATATTTTATTTTCATAATCTTTTTTTAATTTTTCTTCAATTTTTTTTTGATCAAAATTAAAAAGTTCTTTATTAGTATTATCAGAAATATATTTTATAATAAATCTAGTAAAATCTTTTCCTAATTTATTTTCAATTATTTTCCTAATATTTTCAATTTCATTTTTATCTTTAACAGTTAAATTAGTTTTTTGAAAATTACTATTTTTAATTGTTTTAAAATGATTTTGATTATTTGAAACAACTTCATCTATATTAACATAATCATCATTATTTATTATTATTTCATTATCATCTTCTTCAAAATTATAATTCTTTTCATTCAAAGTACTTGAAAGAATATCTAAATATTTAGTTGCTTCATATAATTGTTTTTTTTTTTGATAATCATTTTCTTTTAAAGAAGAATTATTTGAATTATTTTCTTCACTTGTTTGAGATTTTTTTAAATTTTTACTATCTTTTATTATAATTTTTGGAATTTTTTTTTTATCAGAAGATAAAAGTATTTCTTTATTACTTGAATCTGAAAAGATAATTTCTTTTTTTCCGTTTTTTAAAAAATCTTGTAAATTTGTTTGTGAATCATCACTTAAAGTTTTAAATGAAGAAAAAGGAGAAATTGAAGGAATTAATGAACCAGAATATTTATTTGTATCTCTTGTTTTATCTGAAATTATACTTTCTTCTTGTTTTGTTTGACTTTTTTTTATTTGAATAATTTGTCCTGATGAAGAATCTTTTTTTTTAATTGTAATTTTAGGAAATATTTTATTTTCATTTTTTTCATTTTCATTATTTTTATTATCATTATTATTCACAAATTTTGATTTTTTTTTTTCTTTAACTTCATTTCTTTCTTTATTCTGAAAAAATTAAAAAAATAAAAATTTTACAAAAGCAGAAATAAAAGTTTTAGTAAAATCCTTATCATAATCACTTTCTTCCAAAAATTTTTTCATTCTATTTTTCAAAATTGGCATTTCTAAAATTTAAAAAAAAAAAAAATAAAAGAATAAAAAAACTTACTTAAAATATCTTTCAAACTAGGTCTTTTCTGATAATCAACTTGTAACATAGAATAAACTAAATTTCTTAAATCTTTACTCCACATTTTATCTAATTTCTCATATTCACCTTTTTGTATTTTTAAAGCTAAAACAGGTAAATTAGAAGCATTAAAAGGCATTTTTAAAGAGCACATTTCATATAATAAAACACCAAGTGACCAAATATCACTTTCATAAGAATAAGGAATACTTTGTATTATTTCAGGACTTAAATAATATGGTGTTCCAATAACAGTCATTGCTTTTGCTAAAGTATAATCTAAAGTTTTTGATATACCAAAATCACCTAATTTAATCATATTATTTTTTGTTAAAAAAACATTTTGTGATTTTATATCTCTATGTAATATATGTTTTGAATGCATGTGATTTAATGCTAATGATATTTCTGTGAACCAATCTAAAATTTGATTTTCTGAAAAAAATTTATTTTTATTTTTCATTTTTTCTATTCTTTCTGATAAATCACCTCCATCTGCATATTCTTGAATTATATTTAATGTTTCATATGGTTGTTTTGAAATGAAAACTTCATGAAATTTTATTATGTTTGGATGATTTAATTTTTGTATTATTTTTACTTCTTCCATTGTTTTTTTTTTTTGATTTTGATCTAAATTTTCTATTGATATTGTTTTCATTACATATAAATTTTGTTTGTTAATATTTGAACGCACTAATATCACTTGACCATAGGCTCCTTCGTTTAATTCTTTTATTTTTTTATATGTTTCTTGAATTTTTTTACTACGTTTCATTTATGTTTAATTTTTTTTTTATTAAAGATCATTTTTTTTAAATTTTTATTTATTTTTATTATTTTTTCATATTGATTATTTCATTAATTTTTTAATCAAATTAAATTTAATATATTATATTAAAAAAGTATATATTCCATATATTTAATTTTTAATTATTACATATGATATAATTTTTATTCCTAACTATAATTTTCAATAAAAACCATTGAAAAATTATTTTTAAATAAAACAAAAAACAATTAACTATTTCATTTTTTTGCTTTATCCCCACAACAACCTTCTTTTTTTTTTTCATTAGTACTAATATCATTACTATTATTAATCGTAATATTTTTAGGTTTAATTCCAATATCATTATCTTTCACAGCATCCATTAATTCTTTTCCAATCAAACCAAAAGCTTCAGTAACATTTAAATTTTGTTTAGCAGAAGTTTCAATATATTTCATATTATATTGTTCAGCAAAATCTTTTCCTGTTTCATAACTAATTACTCTTTTATCTTCTAAATCACATTTATTTCCAATTAATAATTTAACTACATTTTGATTTGAATTTTTTTCAATTTCAATCAACCAATTTTTTAAACTATCAAAAGATTCACTTTGAGTCAAATCAAAAATTAATAAAATTCCATGTGCTCCTCTATAATAAGATGAAATTATTGTTCTAAATCTTTCTTGTCCTGCAGTGTCCCAAATTTGCAATTTTACATTTTTATTATCAATATTAAGTGTTTTTATTTTAAAATCTACTCCAATGGTTGGTACAAATGCATCATTCCATATTTTATCTACAAAACGAAGAAATAAAGAACTTTTTCCTACACTTGTATTTCCTGCTAATAATACTTTAAATAACATATCATATGTTTGATCAGTTTTTGATATTTCTCTTATTTGAGGAAGTTCTGGTGTTGCCATTTTATTTTATTGAAATTTTTTTTTTGATAGAATCAATATTAAATATTTTAAAAAATTAAAAAAATAAATAATTATCATAAAAAAAAAGAAAAAAAACATAAAAAAAAATAAAAAAAAAAACTTAAAAAAACCATTAAAAAAATCTAAAAATAAATCCTTCCAAAATTAGTAATATGATTATAATACCCAGGACCAGGATTAAGTTTTTTAACATCAACCCCTCTATCATATTTCTGTGACATAGTTTTAGGTATATTACTACTAAAAGTACTGGAACTCACTTTTCCAGTTCCATTAAACATAGTAATATCAAAAATATTATAAGCACCAGGACCAGGAGTTTGATTTTTAATATCAGTTAATCCTCCTCTAAAACGATTAGGAGAAAAACCACCAAATTTATTTTTTCCTAATGAAAAATAACTTTTATTCATTTTATTAAAATTATTTGTTTTATTATATGAATTATTATTATAATTTTCATATGGAGAATAATTATTTATTATCATTGGTTTATTATCATATTCATTTACAGTTTCAAAAGTATCAATTGTACCATTTAAATATTTTCCTATTTCTTTATTTGGTCCAAATGAATAAGCAGGAGGACGTTCTTTACGATAATCACCAGTTAAAATATCATATTTATCAGGATGAAAATTTTTAAATTGTCTATTTTCAACTTTGTATTTATTTTCTACAAATTGAGCTTTACGAAATCTAAAAGGTATTCTTGGAATGAAGTCTTTTATATGATTTGATGGAATTAAATATGCTGGTTTTGGTGTAAAGTCCCATGAACGACGTTCTGTCATGTTTAAATTCATTGGATTGTTTCGAGATATTTCTTGCATTTTTTTTTAATTTTTTATTTTTTTATTTTTTGGTTACATTTTAATATTTTATAATTTAAAAAAATGATTTTTTGTTCAAAAAAATGTTAATATTTTAAAAAACAATATTTCAAAAATAGTAATTTTAAAAATTTAAAAACTAAATATTTAATTTTTTAATTTAACCAAAACAAAAAAAAATTTTTTATTTCTTTTTTAAACCTTCTTCAAATTGTAATCTATTCTCCATTGCTTTAGTCATTTTTCTCAAATCAGTTTTCTTAACCTCAGGAGGTTTATAATCTAAATGAGTACCTCTAACTTCAAAAATCCATTGAACTTCATCAGTCTCAATAATTAACTTTCCAATTTTAATTTTTCCATATTCAACAGGTAAATAACAAATAACAAATTGACTTCCATCTCTTCCACTTTGATCTAAAGTTCCTTCTCTTGGAGTAACACTAAATTCAGATGAAGAATCATGTGAGAAATATGCAATAAATTTAGCATCTTTTGTAAAAATATTTTGTAATTTGAAAGCAACAAATGATTGTTTTCCTAATGATGATTTTATATGAATAATATCATCTGGATCTGGTTCAGTTGCTTCTAAAATTATATTATAAATCCATTGTCCTCCACTTTTTTTCCTAAGGACAAATTCAACATCTGTTTTAAATGGTCTTAATGGGTAAAATTTAATATCTAATGGTAATTTTTTTCCATTTGGATTTGATTCTAAATTCTTTTTATCTATAAAGTTTATACTTAAACATTTGTTTATTAATGCTCTATATTTTTCTTCTTTTATATTAAGGACATAACCAAAATCTGAAAAATCAATTTCTTTTTCTGGTAAATTTGATAAATCAAGATAAATTTTAGTTTCAAACATTTTTTTAGCTTTTGTTTTAAATGTAAAATCAATTCCTTTTGATTTAACTTCAGTAATTCCTTCAATTGGGAATTTCCAGAATAATGTTTTACTTAAATAAACAAAAATCTCAGCTGAATATTTAGTAAGAATTTGTGGTTTAAATGTAAATGGAATAACTAAAATTCTAAATGGATCAAGTTGATATTTAGTTTTCTTATTAAACAAAGCGAAAGTTTCTTGATATTCATCACATTTTAATTCAACATTAACAGTAATTTTTTCATTAAGTGGATTTTTAAAGTTAACTTGACCTGAAGTAACACCACCAACATAAGTTCTAACATAAGTAGTTTCCATTGTAGTTGGAGGAATACCTTTTCCTCTTAAATGATATTCCCATTTTCCAATTTTTTTAGTGTCAAATTTCAATAAACATTCCTCTTCACCATCCAAAGTACTTGGTGTATATCTTACTAATATTTCTTTATTAACTCCACTTGGTATTATTATTTTTTCTTGGAGAACTTGGAATAATTTTGGATTTGTATTTGTATATTTGACTTCAACTTCTTCTTGTGTTGGATTTTCTAACATTACAGGGAAATCTGCATATTTTCCTAATTCTGCTTTTATTAAATCTGAGAAAATTACTGGTTGATCTTCACATATTAATTTTAATTTATATAAAAATTCTCCAATTCTATCATTATAAATATGTAACATTACATTATCCCATGTTCCAACTTTTAAAGGAGCAAATAATAATCTATAATTTTTAGTTTCTTTAGCATCTACACGAATGTCTTTGTCACCAAAAAGGAATAAATCAGAATCAAAATCAATTCTAAATATTGCACTTTCATTAGTTGGATTTTCTAAATTAATATCAATATAAATTCCTTTTCTGATTTTAGTTCTCATCTCAATTTGCTGTGCTTGAATTTGACTTTTAGCTTCTACTCTAATAGTATACCATTTATAACCTTTTTTATCATCTTTAAATATAATTCTACCAAAATATATTTTACCTAATAAAGGACGAATTTTCATTTCATAAGCATAAGTTGAATTTGCTTTTGCAACGAAATTTTGAGGTCCACTTATTACTTCATCTAAATCAGTTTCTACTGTATATGAAATATCATTATCTGTTTGATTATCAATATTTATTGTTTTCTTTTGAGTTTCTTTTGCATTTATATTATTAATTTCTATATTTCCTTCTGCTAAAGGATCTTCAACATTACCAATAAGAGTATAAAAATATTTTTCACTTGTGAAATTATTTATTAATTTTAACATTCCATTAACATTCATTTTCTCAGTTGGTTGGAAAGTTAATAAATAATCAGTAACTGTATGTTTAGGAATTCTTTTATCATTTTCACATCTGAAAAATCCATTTGTAGGTCCTGATAATTCTCCTTTAATAATCCAATCTTTATCACTTTTATTATCAATTGGAATTTTCTGTACAATAACTTCTTTAACAGGACAAAAGAATTCAAGTGTAGCTCTAATTTCTTTTGGTTTAACATCAACATATAATTTATAAATTCTAATATCATTTGGTTTCTCTAAATTCGTAATGGTAATATCACCTTCATAAACCATACAAACTTTACTAGAAAATTTAACTTTTAACCACATTGAATTTTTCTTTTGTGTTGAATTATTATTATTTGAAGAATTATTACTTTGATTAGTTAATGATGTATTATTTTGATTACTTCCACTTTTTTTAGTATCATTAACTGCTGGTTCACCAGAACCAGGGAATAAAGTTCCTGGAACAATATAATATGGTTTATTACTTTCTACTGAAAATACCATTTTCTCAGGTGAAGGTAATAATTTTTGTTGAAGCATTTTTATTGTAAATGGTTTACCTCCGACTTCAGCACCTTCTATTGGTTTTAATTGTTGTACTGCTTGAGTTAAATATACATTTTCCATATTAATTTCTAAATTAAATTCTTTTACTTCATCAACATTACATGTTTCTTCTATAATTTCTGATTTTTTAGCAATTGGTTTTTCTACTCTTCCTTCAATTGTATATTGGAATTCACCTACACTTTCTTTTACAAATATAACATTACATTCATATGTATCCATTTCAACTGGTAAAAAGAAAATTAATACTTCTGCTGTTCCATCTGGATTATTAAATTTAACTGTTGCTTTACCATCTTCTTCTCCTTTTAAGAAAAATACTTTATATAATAATTCAGTAGATTGATTTTGTTTATTTTGTCCAAGTGTGCTTTTACCAACTCTTTTTTTATTATTAACAATTTTTCTCTTTTGTTCTAATCTAACTTCAAATTCTCCTTTTTCTTTTGGGAAAGGTAATCTTACTTGTAATTTATAAGCAAATTGACTATATAAATTAGTAGAAATAATTTTATAATCAAGTGATCTTCTCCCTGTAATATTAGAAGATAAATTATAAACAATTGGTGCAGCTTGACAAGCCCAACCAGCTTTTCTATTAATAAAATAAATTCTTCCATCAACTTTTGTTGATAATTTACTTTTAAATGTTATTTGATATTCAAAATCTTTATTAGGTTCAATTTTAATATCAGTTATTCCAGGATGAATGAAACAATCACTTCCTTCAAATTTAACTGCATATTCCAAAGGCTTTGGTGTACCATTTGTTAATGTTATTGCTTTTATAACTGAGTCACCTAATGTACAAGTGAATAAAATTGTATCTTTTGGATAAAAATATTGGAAATTTTGGAATAACATTGATAAGAATAAAACCATTTCTCTTGCATTTGGTAAACTAGTTGGTGTTATTTGTAAATTTTTAACATGAGTATAAATTCCATATTCTTTTAATATTGATATTAATGAATTATATGTTATTAATTTTAAGTCATTTGATGCATTTTTTCTTTTTGAAATATTTTTTTCTTCTTTTGGGAAATATGATAAAACAATAGCTGTTAATAAAGCAGAATCTGCAAAATCATTTGAAAATGTTTTAACATCTCTACTTAAATGAGGATTAATTGCTTCAAAACATGCATTACACCATCTTAATAATAAATATTCAGCTTGTGAATAAACATTAGAAGAACCATATTTATTAATAGTATTTCTTTGTTGAACATCAGGAGGTAAATGTTTAATTACTAAAGAATAAGTTCTTGGATTTACTCTTGCTAAATAGAATATTTTTAAAATTTGATAAACTAAAAGAATCCAACTTTCTTTATGATAATATCTCCATTGTAAAGGTAATGATTTACTCTTTTCCCAATGTGGATCAAGGACTTTTGCTCTTTTAGGATCTAAAGCAATGTATCTTTTATATAAATTTAAATCTAATAAATATTCTGGGAAAACTGTATTTAAACATGCTCCACATTCTTGAAGGAATCTTATTAATTGACAATATTGTTCTCTTATTTGAAGTGCTCTTTTATTTAAATCTACTTCTAAATTCACTATTTTTCCTGGTGGTTCTTTTCCAATTAAATTCTTTATTAAAATGTATATTACTTTACCATTATCTTTTACTACATCATCAGGGAAAATTTTAAATGAAGTATTTTGTTTGAATTGATCATCAAGATGAATATTTTTTAAATATTTTTTAATAAATTTACAATTTTGTTCAATTACTTGTTGATTTATTTTAGTATAACCTAATAAAACAGTAGAATTTTTATTAGCAGGAGCACCTAAATAACTAGAAGAATTTTTATCACTTTTTTTATCATCATCATTATTATTAGAATTATTATTTTCATCCTCATCTTTAGGAGGAGCTACTTTCCTAACATTAATAGAATTATTATCTTTATCCATAATAAACTCAACTGAATTTCTATCAGTTCTTTGGAAATAAGAATAATTAGTAAATAAACAATTATCACAAGTTCCAGCAACAGTAATTGGAAATTGTTGTCCTTCTTTATCTAAAAATATTAATTTAGTAGTAAAAGTAATTGGTTTATTACTTAACATTCTAACTTCACATTTCAATTCACTTTTATTATATCCTACACTATGAGTTTTTTCCAACCAAACAAATTTTATTGGTAAAACACCTTGTGGATATGATTCAAATTCAGCATTAATTTCTTCATTTTCATAACCATCATTTTTTACTTTGAATTTAATTGATGATTCAAATCCTAATGGAACAATTGGTAATATTAATTCTCTTTTATCAAAATATAATCTAGGTAATAATCCTTCACCTTCTAATCTAATAACTTTATTTGTTACTTTACCATCTTGATCTGTTACTCTTAATGTTACTTGACTTTTATATTCTTTTTGTGCATGTGGTGTGAATGAAAATTGAATTGTTACAAATAAATCTTGATGAGCTGGAATTTCTCCTTTTTTATCTAAAACATTAAATATTCCTTCATTAATGAAATCATCAGTTAAAATAAATTCCCATTTTAATGATTTATTATGTTGAACACTACCAATTTTAATATCTTTTAATTGGAAATTTTTCTCATTTTCATAAATAAATGTTTTAGGGAATTTAACAACCATATCACTTATAGTAATAACACTTTCCATTTTTTCTCCTTTAATATGTCTTTTTAATCCTTTATATTCTTCACTAGCACCAACTAATTTAAAATTAGTATCAAAATCAAAATTATCATTATCGAAAGTATTAGGACAGAAAATAAAATCAAAATCTAATGTTTCACCTGGTGGAATAGTTATCATAAATTCTCTTAAATCTTCTGCTCTATTTTCATCTTCACTTTCTTCATTATGTTCACTTTCTTCTCCTTCATCTTCATCCTCATCAAATGATTCATCTTTTTTTTCTTTTTCAAGTGGTTTAATCAAATGTCCTTTTTCTAATTTATCCTTTTCAGGTAAAACTAATTTAAAATCTCTTAATCTAACATCACTATTTAAATTAACAATAACATTAGCACTTAATTTAGAATTATTTTTAAATGTTAATAATCTAGTAGTTGGTTCATTAAATGAAACACCACCAAAATCAAATGAATCTTGAACAATAAAAACTTCAGGTTGAACTACATTAGCTTTTAAATGTAAAAGTAATTTTGGACCTCCTCTTATCATAATAGGAACATCAGCAGTAAATTCAGGATTAGGTTCTTTATGTGTAATAGTAACTTCAACTTGTTTAGCTTTATCTGTTAAGTAACCTGCAAGTTCTCTAAATTGTAATATTTCAGGTAAAGGATTTTGAATTTGATATGCTGTGACAACTCGACTTGAATCATTTTTTAATGAAAACATTTTTGTAGTTGGTACTCCTGTATGTACCATTTCAAAATCTATTGTATCATTTGGTAAATTAAAGAATTTTACATTACATAATGATACTTGACCTTCTACTGGGAATTTTACTGGTTCTCCATTTACTACATTCATTTTTAATTCATCTGGATATTTTTCTCTTTGAACTGGACTTTGGAATGGGTTGAATATTATTGATATTTCATGTTCTGTTTGTGCTGGGATTATATCTTTCATTGGTGTTATTGTAAAGGCTTTTTCTTTATTTTCATCCCATCTTATTTCAGCTGGTGCATTACCACCATTAAATAAACGTAGTTTTTGTGTTACTGACATATCAATTTTATCTTTTTCTAATTTATCATTTTTAAAAGCAAATTTATTTAAAGAATTTTGAATTTCTAATTTAACTAAAATAACATCTGCAAAAACTCTTAATTTAAATGAATGTTTGTAATTAATTGTATATTTAACAGGGTAAATACTATTACGAACAGTAGAAGAAAAAACAGTAACTTTAAATCCTTGTAATTCCCCAGGAGCAATAACATGACTTTTAGGAGTAGTTCTTTGTAAATCAGGCATATTAGAATCAATTTCTAATTTAACAAAAATAAAATTCCTATGATTATTCTTAACCCAAAATGTTTGTGATTTTTCACTATTTTTAAAAACTTGTCCCATTCTCAATTCTTTACTACTAACTTGAATTTTTTGTAAATCTTCTCCTCTTAATTCTAAATTACATTCTCTAATTTCTTGATGAGTTCTAGGAATTTCACCAGTTTTATTAGAATTCTCTCCTCTAACATTATTAACACTTTCTGGCATATCTTCAGCAGTTTTTCCAATAGCTTTCTGTACACTTTCTTCTAAATAAGCAGGTTCATATTGTCCAATTGGTTTAACTACCCAAAGAGTATCTTTTGGTTCTGGTAATTTTAATCTAGGAGAATCTAATCTATTACCTGGAAGTTGCATTAATTGATCAACTTGATTAATTTTAGCATTTTGATCAATTTGATAATGAGTTGTTTTTCTTTTTTGACGTTCTAAACGCATTCTAGTTAAATCTGCATTTGCTTTGTCTTTTTGACTTACTAATTCTGTATAAACTTTAAAATGATCTTCAAAATTTTTTATTAGTTCATTTGATGGATTGAAACCTTTTTCATTTGGAGATTTTAATTCATCTGTTTTTTGAATTTTATTTACTACTTCATCTAAAATGTCATTATGTAATCTTTGAAGACGAGTTTTTTGATCAATTTTTTTATGTTTTTGTTCAGTGAAATCTAATGCAAATTCATCAGGAACATATTGTGCATCAGCAAGATTTTTTTTTATACCACCAGTTGAATTAATATCATTATAATTTTTATTTAAATTCTCATTTGCTAAAAGTGTTCCTGTCATTTTTTTATTTTTATTCATTCCTTTACAAACACCAAAAATTCTAATAGGAATTTCATACATATTATTAACATATTTCATAGTTAAAACATCAGCAAATTTTCCAATATTTTCAGGATGGAAATATACATTTACAGTAGCTTGACTAACAGTATTAGGATATGAAGGTTTAATTATTCCAGTTCTAGGTTCAACTGTAAAATGTGGTATTTTACCAAATGAAAAATCAATAGGTAATTCTTCATTTTTATTTGTTATTGTAATAGTAATAACTTTTTTTTCTTTTAAATTACATTCCCAGAAATTTAATGATGTTTTATCAATTGTAATATCAGGGAAAATAGCTTTAACTTCCATATAAACAGAAATAGTTTTACAAAAATCTTCTTCAGTATCTTTAGCAGATAATTTATTAACAAAAGCTTCTTCAAATTTAACAGCAGCAAGTGATTGAAAATGTTCAGTTTTATTTAATTGATCTCTTAAATTTTTAGGTTTATCCTTATTATTAATATCATATTCAGGACATAAAGTAACTTTCCATCCTTTTTCTTGTTGTTTAATTTTAGTATTACATAAAAATTTAATAGGAATTTGACTATAAGGTTTAACAAATCCCATAACAGGTTCAGCACTTAAAATTCTTTGTGTCATTTCTAAACCAGCTTCTTCTGGTGTAGAAGCAAAATCATCATCATCATAATTTCCATTAAAATCTTTTCTACTTTTATTAGGATGGAAAAAAAATTTATAAGACATTTCTCTAGGTCCATTATTAACTAAAAAAGCAGAACATTCTTTTCTTTGTCCATGATATAAAAGACCAAAATTAATATCAGTTTGTGGTCCACCACCTTCTTCAAAAACAATTGACATTTGTTGTACAACTGAAGTAGCAATAACTTCAATAAAACCTAAATCTTTAATTTTATCTCCTGTAATTTGTTTAACTTCAATTTTCTCATGTAAATTTTGAGTTTCTAATGGTTCAAATGATATTGTAACACATTGTTTTCTTTTTTCTTCTGGAATTTTAGCATTAAATGCAGGTAAATTTATTTGTTCTCTATCTAAATGTAATTCTTGATTTTTTGATTCTAATTTTAATGAAATTACAGTTGATTGTGCACCATCATTTAAAAATTGTATAGTTTCCATTTTTTTTGTATTAACTGGTACAAAACCTAAATTTATTAATGGTTCAAATTGAACTAATGGTTGTGGTAAATATGCTTTTAATGGTAAAATTAATTTAAAATCATTTTCACTTGTTATTACAATTTGATCAAATTGATCTTCTGTTATATTTTGATCTGTTTCAAAAATTACTAAAATTTCTAAATTTATTCCTGGAGCAATTTGACTTCTTTTATTTTTTTTATCTGTGTCTACTTTGAATAAACCATGTGGATGTTTTATATTTACACTTTTTGTTTTTTTTGATATGTTGTATATTTTAACTGGAACTTCATACATTTTATTTTTTTCAACATCTATAAATTTATGGGAGTTACATAAATAATATTTATTTTACTTTGTAAAATTACTTCTGGAGGATCACAATATAAAAAATCTGTTCTTTTCATTGTTTCTGTTAAAGGTTTTGGTTTTGGAAAATGTTTTCTAATTGATGCTTCTTTTATATCTTGAGAAAAATCATATATTCCTGTTTTTGGTTTTGGTTCGTTTATCATTTTTTATTTTTATTAATTTTTATTTTTTATTTTTTTGGTTATTAAGATTTTTGAAAAGGATTAATTTTTTTATTTTTTTTAATATTTTTTTTTTTAATTTTTTTATTAATTTTTTTATTTTTTTAATGGTGTTTTATATTTTATTATTTTAATATTATTTTTAATAAATTTAATTTTTAAATATATATTTTTATATATCATAAATTTATAATTAAACCAATAATTATTTAAATAATTGACCAACTGACAAAATTAAAAATTAGATATATTTACATTAATAAATAATAATTTAAAAACACTTTAAAAAAATACATCTACTTATTCTATGATATATTATTTTCTAAAGAATGAATAATATTTACTAAAATTGGATATTTAATAGTTAATTTATGATATAATTTACTTCCAAAACTAAGTGATTTTAAATCATAAATTAAAGGAGCTATTTTACATAATATTTCATATTGTTGTTGATTATCACTATATAATAAAGCTTTTTGTACTATATAATTTCCATAAGGATCAAATAATAATTTTTTTAAATTTTCTTTTTCTATTATTTTAGAAATTAATTTATTTTTTAAATTTTCAAAAAGAAAAAACTTTTCAATTACATTTGAAGAAAATTTTTGATTTGAATAAAAAGTTAAATCCTTAACAACAATATCAAAAATATTTTTATTTCTTTCTTCACCATTAATTTTAAAAATAAATTGAATAACATAATTTCCATATTGATCAACAATTAATAATCTAATTTTTTTATTTATAGCATTTAAAATTTTTTCTAATTCATTTCCTTTAATTTTTTCAATACATTTTTGTAAAAAACAACATCCATTTTTATGATTAGCAATTTGTTCAATACATTCTTCAATTTTTTCATAACAAAAATCATTATTAAAATTTTTAGTTAACATAATTTTTTGTATTATATGAGAACCATTTATATCATTTGAAAATAAAACAATATTTGGTTTTACTAAATTTACAAAATTTATATATAATTCTTTTTCATTATTATTTATATAATCCATTAATTTTTGAATTACTCTTGTTCCATATTGATTAATTCCTATATTTGCAAAAGAAGAATTTATTAAATTTAAAAATTCATTTAATTCTTTATTATTTAAATATTCAAAAAATTTTTGTATTAAATAATTACCAAATTGATCTGTTATTGTTTCTAAAAGATGTTCTAATATAATTGGATAAATTGAATTTATTGAAAATTTTGTATCTTCTTCTATTTTTTTTTGAAGAAATCTACATCCAATTTGATCTTTTGCTAAATTATATGATTGTTTTGCTATTTCTATATTATCAAGTTTATATAAATTTGATATATTAATTATTCTTCTTGATTTATTATATTTTATTTGATTATTATTTGAATTTGGATTTTGTTTTATTTTTTGATTATTTTGAAGAGAAAAAATATTATTTGAAATATTATAATTTTGGAAATTGTTTTGTGTTGGGATTTGATAATTTAAATTTTGAGATTGATTATTTAAATTTAATTGATTTTGAAATATATAATTATTGTTTATGTTATTATTATTAATATTATTACTATATTGATTTGGGAAATTCATATAAAATTGATTAAATGAATTTAAGTCATTATAATTTTGTTGAAAATTATTATTCATTATATTATTATTTATATTATTATTTAATTGGGGAATATTTAAATAATTGTTTATTGGATATTTTTGTTGTTCTATAATTAGATTATTATTATTAAAATTAGGGAAAAAATTATTATTTAGATTTTGATTATTTAAATTTGATATATTATTATTTAATTGATCATTTATTCCCATATTAATATTAGTATTATAGTTAAAATTAATATTCATATGATTTGTAAATGGATAATTATCATTTGGAATATTATTATTAATAATATTATTATTATAAATTAAATTATTATGATTATTATTATTTATAATATTATTATTACTATTATTATTAATTTTATTATTATTATTATTTATTTTATTATTATCATTATTTACTTTATTAGAAAAATATATTTTAAAAT
>Ga0256407_10008267_pt1 | contig 15356 bp, 11 predicted proteins | sample RumenRJG_04DNA_FD_193489 | JGI IMG/M metagenome (GOLD analysis project Ga0256407, IMG submission 193489) | Bovine rumen microbial communities from Lethbridge, Alberta, Canada - RJG_04 | ecosystem: Host-associated > Mammals > Digestive system > Stomach > Rumen | place: Canada: Alberta...
TGTTCTCTTTTAAAATATTATTTAATCATTATTCTTTAAAAATTTTTTGTTTTCATTTTTTTATTTTATTATTTATTTTTATTCTTTTTTATATTTTGAATTTCTTAATAGATTAAAATATTTTAATATTAGTTTTTTTTTTATATTAATTTATTGATAATTAAATACATATAAATTTTTATCTATTTTAACTTTTTGATATATAATAAATAAATCATTGACTAGTAAATGATTTAAATTATCAAATTCAATTAATTCATTATTTTTTAAATTATTTAAAAAGGAATAAAAAGAAATAAAAGGAAAATCAATAATTTTATTATCATTATTTGTTCTTTCTTCACATTTATAACCTTTAAAAAAACAATTTAAAATAGTCAAATTTAATTTTTTTAGATTAAAATCACTTAAAATATTATCTTTTTCTATTTTCATTAATAAATTTGCACAATAAAGATGATATTGTGTATAATTTTCTTTATCAAAATTTTTTTTTCCATCAATTCTGGTTTTATAAAATTCAATTTTTTTTTCTTTGAAATTATTTTGAGAATAATTGATTGTTTTATTTATATTCAATTCTTCATTATTAATAATATTTTTATCATTTTTTGTATTGATAAATATATTTTCAATAATTTCATCATAAAACTGAATTGATAAATTTTTTTCTAAAAAAATTTCATCAGATTGATTATTTTTTTTATTATTCATTTGTTCTATAAAATAATTTGAAAATTTAATAAATCCATTTTCACCTAAAATTTTAAATTCTGAAATATTATCTTCATTATAATAATCATTAATATTTTCTAAAATAAATTTATAGTCATTAAATGATTCTTTTATTTTTTCATTTTCTTTAAATAAATTAATAAAAGAATCTGGAAAATTAAATAAATTATAAACAATAAAAAAAGAATTTTCATAACATCTAACTTCATTTATTTTATCTAAATATAATATATTTTGATAAATATTATAATTAGAATCATTTTGATATTTTAAGTTTTTTTGTTTTTCATATGATTTTATCATATTAGTTTTTTTTGTATCAATATATAAAGGATCACTTTTATCATTGATTTTTCTATAAATCAATTCAGAAAAAATTTTATTAATTTGATAAGAATAATTTCTAATAAAATTATTTTTTTTAATCTTTTCATTTAAATTATTTCTATTAAATAAAAAATATTTTTTTTTTCCTAAATTTAAACCTTTAATTTCTTGAATTTTACTTCTAAATTCAACATTTTCTTCATCAGATAAAGTTAATTCAGGAACTTCAATTTTTAATTTATTATTATCATTACAATCAATAATAATTTCTCCATTTCTTAAAAAAATAATTGGTCTAATTAAATTATTTTTTATATCAAATTCATATAAAGTATTATTTTGTTTATTATATTTTATTAAAGTATTATCTTTTTTTAATACACTTCCAGGTAAAGGAACAAAATTTCCATATTCTTTATTATTAATTATTTCATTTGTATTACAATTTACAGAAAAAATATTTTCATTTTTTATTTTTTCTATTATTTTATTATCATAATTTTCTCTTACAATTCCTGCAAAGATTACACTTGGAATATCAATTAAAATTTCTTCTTTTTTTTTTGGAATAACTGGTAAGACATTAAATAAGTATTCTAAAGGAAAAATTAATTTTAACATTCCTGGAATAATTGAAGTTAAAATTGAAGTATCATTCGAAAAAAATAAAGTTGTATTCTCAGTTAATAATTTAAATAATATTTTTATTATTGTTGTTAAATCTAAATAAGTAAATAAATCAGAAATTGAATTATCTTCTTTTTTACAAGGTATTTCCCCTAAAGAACTAAAGTAAAAATCAATTTCTGGTAATTTTAAATTTAAATTTATTAATTTATTAAAATTTAATTTTATTGTTGAATGGGGAGAGGGTAAAATTATATTTAAACATAAAAACATAATATTTAATAATTGTAAATTTTGATAATTTGATATTTTTTTTTTTAAATTTATATCATTTGAATTTATTGGAAAATCAAATATTAATTTATAAATTGTTAATAATAATTTTCTAAAAACTTCTTGATCTTCAATTTTAGAAATAATAATAAATACAATTGGAATATCAATTGAATTATATTTTTCTTTAAATTTTAAACAATAATTATAAGTTTGAATACTTTGTTCATTTGTATTTGTAGCAACAAAAAATTCAGGATTAAAATTTTCATATATTTCTTTAGGATAAATTAACTATTTTTTTAATTAAATAATTTATTTTTCTTACATTAAATGTATCATCATAAAATATTAAATCAGAAGGAAATTTAAAAGATATTTCCATCTTTGAATCTTCTTTTTTATCTTTATTATATGTTCCTATAATAAATCCTTCGATTAATTTTTTTATCTTGTTATATTTTAATATTTTAAATTTATCAAAATATTCTTCTTCTTTTTTACTCATATAAGATATTGACTTTCTCATTATTTTTTCTTTAAAAATACTTTAAAAAAATTTTTAAAAAAATTTTATTATATTTATTATTAAATAATACAATTTAAGTAAACTGAAAATAAATATGTCAGAAATTAATTCTTTAAATAAAAAATATTTTACTTTAATAATGAAATCAATACAAAATGAAATTAAAGATACAATAATAGATAAATTTATATTAAAAATAATAAATCAAAATATAATAATAAATAAATTAAAAAATAAATGTGAAAAGTTAGAAAAAATATCATCAAAATGTTTAAAAAAATTATTATCAAAAAATGAGAAATATAATGAATTAATTGATTTAAATATAAGTAATGATTTTTTATATTCAAATATTAATTCATCTCAATTTTTTACAATAACAAGTGATTTAGATTCTACTAATTTAACAAGTAATTTTTCTCCTAAAGTTTCAACAATTGAATGTAAAAAAATAACTTTTAAAAAAAAAGACAGCTTTGATAAAAATGAAAAAAATAAAAAAAAAATTAATCATATAAACAATCAAAAATATACAAATAATAATATAAATCAATATAAAAATAATGAATTAAATTCTCCTTTTTTAAAAAGAAAGAAAAGTATTTGTATTAATAAAAATAAAAATTTTAAAATTGATATTATGAATACAGAAATAAATATAAAAAAAAATAATAATATAATAAAAGAAAAAATAAAAATAAGAGATAGTCCAAAAATAACAAAAAAATTAAATTTAAATCAAAATTCTTTAACTGAAAATATAAATAATAAAATTAAAAAATTATCTTCAAATAATAAAATAATACATTCTTCATCTTCAAAAAACTATTTAAATAATACTAATTTTATAGAACAAAAAATTCATCATATTAAAACTTTATCTGATATTGATAGTATAAAAAACATAAAAAATAAATTAAATACATTAAATATTATTCATAATGAAAATAATTTAAGTAAGTCACCTGTGTCAAATAGAAGTAATATAAATAATGAATTTAAATCAAGTATTGTAAAAATTACTCTTGTACCAGAAAATTTTTTTAATGTTGGTAATGTTAAAAAAAATTTATTTAACTAAAAATTATTATTTAAATAATATATCCTTTTTTTATAAATTTATTAATGATAGTGTTTTTAAATAAAAAAAGGATAGTTGGTATTTTATTATATTTTTTTGACAAATTAAACAGTAATTTATTTTATATATTTTTAAAAAATAATCAATTTAAATTGTTTTAATAAGATTTACATTAAAAAAAATGAATAAAATATTTCTCAAATATTTTATATTATTTTTTTAATTTTTAAATTTAAAAATTATTAAAAATAAATTAAATATGGTTTTTTCAACAAAAATATAATTAATAAATTTTTGATTATTTAAATCTAAAATTTTTAAAGAATAATTTATTTAAAATTAAAAATTAAAAAATTTTTTTATTGTATTATATTTACAAAATAAATAAATAGCAAAATTAACTTATTGTTTGGTTTTTTTTTTTATTATATTCTTTTAATGTTCTCATTTTTTCATTTAAATTAATTTTAGAATTATCATTATTATAAGATTGCATTATTTTTTTTTTATCAATAGCAATTTTAAAGTCTAAAAATTTCATTATATCAATATTTTTTTGAATTGCCTTTCTTATTTTATTATAATCTTTTTTATTATGATTTTCCAAAACTTGAAAATTTCCATAATCATGAATTTTATATTTAAGAGAATTTAAAAAATATTTTTTTTTAATTTCTAAATTTCTTTTTCTCATTTTATTTCTACTTTTAATCATATCACATAAAAAAGGTTGATTGTTATTTTTTAAAGCTTTAATTAATTTATTATCATATTTTATATTTTCTAATCTTAATTTATGATAAAAATTTTCTCTGGTTAAATTATCATTTAAAATTTCTTTTATTGAATTAAATTCTTTTTTGTTTTCATTTAATATATTAAAATCTTTTGAAAAAGTTTTTGATCTTTTTTTATTGATGTTGATAAATCGATGTATATTTTTTCCAATTTCTTCTGAAGACATAATTATATCATTTAAAATTTCTTGAAATTTCTTTTTATTATTTTTATTTTTCTCTAAAGAAAAATCTATATTTCTTTCTCTATTTGTAGAAGTTAAAAACAAATTTTTATTTTCAAAATTATTTTTTTTATTAAAACTTACATAAGAATTTTGAATATAAGGTTTTTTAATATCATAATAATCAGGAATTAATAATCTTTTTTCACTATTTGAAACACTAATTAAATTTATTAATGTTTTTTTATTATTTTTATTATTAATATCTATATTTGAAATAGCATTTTTTAAATTTAAAGAATTTAAAATTGAATTTGAATTATTTTTTGTATAACTTGTACTTGAATTTTTAAAACAAGATTTTGTAATTCCAAATGATGAAATATTATTTAAACTACTATTAACTGAAGTTGTTATTGTTTTATTATTTAAATTTGTTTTATCATTTGATTCATTAGAATTTGTTTTTTTTTCATTATTATTTTCTTTTTCAATTGATTTTGAATTTGACAAATAAAAAAAACTGGAAGGTTCTTTTTTATTATTATTTTCATTTGAAAAATTTGTTTTTGAATTTGAAGATGAAAAATTATTATTTGATGAAAAAGAAAAAGTGTTTTTTAAATTTAAATTTTTATCAATTCCTGTTAAAGAAAAATTTGAATTATGATTTATTATATTTGAATTAAGAATTTTTTTTTCTTGTTTAGGTATTATTATATTTTTTTTCCTTTTTAGATTTTCTGTTTGTGAAATATTATTTTTTGATATTAAAATAAATTTTTTTTTCTTATTTAAGTCGTTAATTTTTTTTCTTGAATTTGCATTATAATGTTTAAAAGTTGTTTTAAAAATATTAATTTGATTTTGATCATTTTCATTATTATTTGAATTTTTATTTATAAAAGAAGATTTTTCTTCTTTATATAATCTTAAAGCAATTTTTTTTTCTGTTTTTTTAGGATAATTTATCATATTTTTTATTTCTTTATTTTCATAATTTGAATTTGAATTTTTTGAATATTCATTATATATATTATTATTCTTGGAATTTTCAAAATAATTTCTTGAATTAATTTTATATGAATATGAATTTTTTTCTTTTTTTCCCCAATCAATCATTTTTACTAATTTCTTTGTTTTAATTTCAAAAATTAAGCTAATTTCATATATGAAAAATAATTAAAATTAAAAATAATAAATAAAAATGAATATGTGATAATTTTAAATATTAATGTTTAATAAAAAAAATAAAAAATAATTTTTTAATAAAATAAAGTCATTTATTATTAAATAAATAAATAAAAATAAATTGTAGTCTTATTCATTTGAATTTATAACATTAATAACATAATAATATTTTTCTTGAAAATAATCAGCAATACTTTCATTAAAAATTAAATTAAACTCAATTTCATTTTGATTATCAAGATAAATACACATAAATTTTCTTTTATTAGTAAGATTTCTTCCACAAGAAGTTAATTTTTTAACATCATAAATTTCTTTTTCTCCTTTTTCATTTTCTAAATTTAAACTAAATTTTTTTGGATTTTCTAAATCTCTTTCAAAAAATACATCAAATCTTTCTTTTATTCCATTTACTTCTTTATCACAAGGAAATTTTTCACTTAAATTATAAAGATCATCATCTCTTACTTTAATTTGTTCTTCTACTTGATTTATATTAGAAACAAGATTATGATAATCTTTATTTTTTTTTTTTATTTTTATTTCAATGTCTGAAATTTCGTTATTTATATTTTTTAATTTTTTTTCTATTTCATCCATAAAAACTGTTGAATTCATTTCTTCATTTTTTTTATTTTTTTCTTCTTTTATTTTTTCTATTCTTTTATTTAAATTTTCTATTGAATCTTTTATATCTTTATTTTGTTTTTCTATTGTATTAAATTTATCATTTAATTTTTTTATTGAATTTTTTTGTCCATTTATTATAGACATAAATTGATTTTCATTTTCTAAGTTTAATTCTTTTTGTTTCATTAATTTATCTGATAAATTTTCATATTCATTTTTTACATAATTTAATTCATTTATTAAATCTTCAATTAATTGATTTTTTTCAATATTTTTTGAAAAAATATTTCCTAAAAAAACTGAAACTTTTGAAGAATAAAATTTATAATTTTGTTCATTTAATGCTAAAGTTATTTTTGAATTTAAATCTTCAATTGATTTTTGTAAATCATTTATTTGATATTCTTTTTCTCTTGTTAAATCTTCATAATCTTTTAATGTTTTTAAAATGTTTTTACTTTTTATTTTTTCTTTTTCATATGCTTCTGTTATTATTGATAATTTTTTTTGAACTTCTCTTAATTTTTTATCATTATCATTATCATTTGTTTCTTTTGAAGTCATGTTTAATATAAATATTTATTCAAATAAATTTTTATAAATTTTTTAAATTTTAGATTTAAATAATTATTTTTAATTTAATATCTTCTGATTTTAACAAAATAAAATAATATTTTGATTATATTCATCTAGTATTGATAATTTATTTATTTGTTTTTGAATAAATAATTGTGAGAATGAATTTATTTGTTTATATTTAATTTTTTTAAATTTAAAAATTTATGGAGACTGAAAAGAATATAATTGATGAAATGATAAATTCTTTAAAAAAATTAGATAGTGATATTACTTTTAAAGAATTTATAGAAAATCATATTCAAAATACAAAAGATTTGATATATTTAAATGGAAATAAAAACATAAAAGAAAATTATGATTTACTTGTTAAATTAAAAAATGATTTTGAAAAAAAATTATATGAAACTAACGTTAATTAAATATTAAAGCAATCAGATAAATTTACTCGATTTAATCAGCTTAATATTATAAAGGAATTAAATTTAGAAAAAATATTTATATATAATAAATTTTATTTCATAAATATGAGAAACAATTTTTTTATAAAACAAATTATTTTAATTAATTAATATTTATAATTTTATGTCTTTTTCCTTTTTATATATTTACTTTATTTATTTTATATAATAATTTTTATTTAAAACTAAAAAAAATCTTTTATTAATTTTTAAATTTATTAATTATTTATAATTATAATCTTATTCCTTTGACAACTTTAACTTAAATAAATATACTTGAATATTTAATATAAGATTTAAAAATTATATTTTTAGGGTTTTAAAAAAAAAATATAAAACAATTTAAAATAATAAAACAAGAAAAAGAAAATATGGAATTAAAAAAAAAATCAAATCAAATAAGAACATTACTCCTTTTAAAAACTGCAACAGAAGTAAAAAATTATATATTATCACCAACAAAAATAAATTCTATTTCTCCAAAAAATTTATATAAATTATACAATAATATAGAAATATCAATAAAAAAAAGAATTTTTTCAACAACAGAAAGAAGAAATAGTCAAATTTGTAAAGATAAAAAAAGTCCTATTATAAATACAATAAATGAATCTAGTCCAATAAATGAACCATTTTATAAATTGAATAAGTTTTTAATTTCTTTTAAAAAAAATAAAAAGTTTTATGAAACTAATGACTTTTATGATAATAAATATAATAATATAATATCTCAAGAATCAACTGATACTTCAAATAGTTTAAATGAGAAAAAAATTATTATAAATAATGAAAATGTAGAAAATAAAAATGAATTTAATTCAATTAAATATTTAAGAAAAATTGCTAAAAGTTTTATTCAAAGAAAGATAAAAAAAAAAAAAAAAAAAAAAAAAATACTCATTTAAAAACATTATACGGAAATAAAATATATAATTCACAATATAAATTGAATAGTTTAGAAAGAAAATTTAAAAATAATTTGACTGTAAATTATTCTCAAAATAATGAGAATATAATTATTAAAAATTGTTTTACGAATATAAATATTAATTCTAATTTAAATATGAATAAAATTTCTAATGACCAAGAATCAATAATTAATAATCCTTTAATAAAAGGAAATAATAATATTTTAATTAATGAAAATAATGATATTAATCAATATTATTTATTTTGTCCTTCACCTAGTAAACATAAAGGAATTAGTTTTTATAAAAATAATAATTTTTTAAGTTCATGTAATTTAAAATGTAAAAATCATATTTCTAAAATTAATAATGAAAATAATAATTTAAGGAGAAGTGCTTTTATGTGTATTCCATATAAAGATATTGTTCAACCTGATATTTACTCTAATAATAATAATTATACTAATAATGAAAATGTTATAATAGTAAATCAAAAATAAAAAAAAATTATTTTCTAATAAGAAAATTTTTTGTATTATTGTGTTTATTATTTTAAAATAGTAAAATTAAAAATAAAAATATTTTATTTCTCTAATTATTTATTAAATTAGACATTATTATTTATAAATGTAAAAACTATTTTAAATTATTATTTAAAGTTTATTTTTGGAAAAAAAGATTTATAAATAATTTAAGAAAATAAGAATTTGAATAATAATAATAAAAATTATAATAACACAAATAAAAATAATACAAAATTTTTTTATAAAAAACCATTGATTACATTTTATTTTTTCTTTATTTTTATTTGTAATATCTTTTTCATTTGTTTTTTCATTATTTATCTTCTCTATATTATATTTTTTTATAATATGTAAATTTTTTCCTTTATCATTTATATTATTATTATTAATAGATAAAATATTTTGTGTAGTCCCATCATTTCTATTAATAGAAGTATCAGTAATACAATTTTCTTTAAATTTATTATTATTATTATTTTTCTTTTTAAAATATTCTTTATTAAATTTATTTTCTAAAGAGCTATCATCATTATAAACTCCATTTTCATTTTTTGTCAAATTTTCATTTAAATTATTTACTTCTATATTTATTATATTTTCAAAATTAATTGATTTTTCTATAACTGTTGATTTATGACTTTCAAATTCTTTTGAATTAAATGAATTATTATTTTTAAATTCATATGAATTTAAAGAACATTCTTCTTTTTCTTTTATTTTATTTTCTTCTTTAATATTATTATTTAAATTTTCTCTTTCAAAATTTAAATTATTTTCTGTCTTATTTTGATTATTATTTGAATTTAATTTATTAAAAATTCCATTTATATCTTCTTCTATTTTTACTTGTTTTCCATAATCAATATTTTTTTTTGATATTTTAAATAAAGGAATTTTTTCATTTGATTTTAAATTTTGCATTATAATATTTAATTTTTAATTATTATTTTTCCAGAAAAAAATAATATTTAAATTTAAAAAAATGAAAGAAAATGACTATGAAAATTATTCAGAAGAAGAAAAAGAAGAAGAAAAATTTAATGAAATGATACAAAATTTTAGAGAAAATAAAAATAATACCAATATTAATATAAATATAAATATTCCTCAAAATTTACAAGGAGAAATTACTTTACTTTTATATAATAATATATTATCAAAATTAAAAAATTCTTTAAATCAAATAATAAAAAAAAAAAATCAAAATGAAAATTATTTATGTGAATTAAGTTTTTCAGAAGAAAATCATTGTATTTATTTAAAAATAAGTTTTAATTACACTTTTTTAATATTTAAAATTCAATATTGTGAAATGTTAATTAATAAAAATTTAATTAAAAATATAGAAGAATTTACTTTAAAATTATATTATGAAGATTTAGAAACAACAATTTTTAATGAAATATTTTTTACTGATAAAGAAGATTTAGAAATTAATTTTTTTTTACAAAATGGAGAAATGAACATTATTCAATATATTGAAAATCAAAATGAAAATGAGAGTGAAAATTATCAAATTGAAGAAAAATGTAATTTATATAAAGATGATATTGGAAATTTTCCAAAAATTCCTAATAATGAAGATTTTGTTTTTTCCTTTTTTATAAGTGAAAAATTTGTTTATAAATTAGTTTTAAATTTTAAAAAATTTATTGAAATTAATAATGATAGAAATACTAATTTTTTTGAATTACATTTATTTTCAAATGATAAAATATTAATTGTTAAAAAAGATAATAATAAAGGAGTTTATATTAAAGTTTATTTTAATATTATACTTCAATTTATGAAAAATGATAATTTAAAATTTGGTGATTTTTTTACTTATGGAACAATTGATTTTTCTAAATTTTTATCTTCTTTTGTTAAAGGAAAAAAACAAAAAATATTATTTTTTCTTACTAAAAATGGAGAATTAAAAATTGAAACTGAAATTTATAATATTGAAAATTCTGAAGTAATTCAAATGTTTAATCCTGTTTTGAATCAAATGATAGATGAATATTAATAATAAAATAAATTATAATAATTATTATAAATGAATTATAATTAAAAAAAATAAAGTTTTTTTTAAAAAAATTAAAAAAATAATAAAATGTCAAATTCAGAAGAAAAAGAAATAGAATTTATATCAAAATTGTCTGATAATAAAGAATATTATAAAAACTTATTAGACAATTCAAAAAAAATACCAGAAATAATAAATGAAAGAAAAGAAAAAATAGAAAAAATAAACTTATTTGAAAATTTTAAAACAAATCTATATGAATGGAAAAATTTATTTTCTCCTTCAATTTCAATAAAAAAATATACAAAATTAAAAAATGAAAATGAATCAAAAAAAAATTTAATTCTAAAAAGGAGTAATTCAGAAAAAAAAAATATATCAAAAAAAGATAATTTTCAATTTCCAATTGCATTAATAGATTTACCAGAAGAAAAATTAGAAAATATAATTCCAAATTATAAAAAAATTAATAATAAAATAAATAATAAATCAAATATTATAAGACCAAGTAGTGTTTATACAAGACCTAATAAAAATGATACTTTTTATTTATCAAAAGATTTTAGTGATTATTATATTCAAGATTTTCAAACTTTTATTAAAAAAGTTCCTATTCTTCAACCAAAAAAAAGATGTAAAAGTGCAAAATTAAAAAAAGAAATTTTAAACAATAAAAATATAGAAAAAAAAATAGAAAAGAAAATAAATAATATGAAAAAAAATTCAAATAAAAATTTAAATATTGTAAATCATTATTTAAGTCTAGCAATGAAATCAAATAATATTCAACCTTTATTAAGTAATATTTATAAACAAATTCATCCAAATAAAAAAGATATTTTAATACAAAAAGAAAAATATTATAAAAATACTGATAAACCTCTTGGAAATGATTATGGAAATGTAAATTATAGTTTTAATAATAGATATGGTCATTATTTATTATTAAAACAAATTAAATTAAATGAAAGTTATTTAAATGAAAAAAATATATGGGAACAATATTTTTTACCTTTAAATTTAGATACTTATGATATCAATGATCCATGTTTAAAAATATTTAAAAATATTGAAGATTCTAATTTTGAAAATAAAAATCAAATTATTAATATTCATCAATATAATAAACCTATTGTTTTATTTGATAAAGTTTTAAATTCTAATAAAAAAAATAATATGTTTAGATTAAAAAGACCTTTAAGTGTTAAAAAAAATAGGACTATTATTAATAAAGAATATCTTAATTAATAAATTATAACTAATTTTTTTTATAAATAGCAAATTTCTTTTTTTAAAAAATTTTTCAAAAAATTTGTAATTTTATATAATATTATTTTAAATAAAATAAAAAAAATCTTAAAAAAAAATGGGAAATAATTGTGAACATAAAGCTCCTTTAAATTATAATCAAATATTTTTTTATAAAAACTTAAATTCAGATTCAGGAATAAATGAAGAAAAAGAAATAACTCAAAAAGTAAAATTAACTTTTTCTTTAAAAAATATAAATGACTCATCACCAAAATCAATAAATTTAATATTAGAAGATCCAGAAAAAAAAAATTCTCATTCAGTTGGAAACACAGAAACAAAAACAAAAGACGATTCAAATTCAATAAATTTTGTTCAATTTTTTTTAGTTGAATATTTTTTTGAAAAACAACAACCATTAATAATAAAAATATTAAATAATAATTCAATACAAGAACTAATAGAAACAAATATAGGAAATATAATGGGATGTCGAGGTCAAAAATTAAAAAAAGTTTTATCAGATAATTCAATTTTAGAAATTTCAGGTTTAAATTTAGAAAATAAAAATATGAAATGTACATTTGAAATTTCTTTAAATGGAAATTTTAATAATATGTCAATTTCATATTTAGTAAAATATTTAGGTACACAAAATATTCCTAAAAATGATCCAATTTATAGAAGTGAAATAATTCAAAATCCAAATAGTATAAATTTTAAAATAATAACAATTCCAACAATGTTTTTATGTCCAGATGGAAATTATGAAAATAATATAATTTCAATAGAAATAATAGAAAATATAACTCAAAAAATTTTAATTGAAAAATCTGGTCCTTGTAATATTTTTTTTTCAAAAACTTTAAATCTTCCTTTTCAAAAAGGTAATTCAATAATAAAAATAAAAAATGAAAAAGAATATTCATTTTTAGATTATTTAAGAGGAGGAGTTCAAATAAATTTAACAATAGGAATAGATTTTACAGCATCAAATAAAAATTATAATTTACCAGATAGTCTTCATTATATAGGAACTCAAAATATGAATAGTTACGAAATTGCAATTAGATATTGTGGTGATATTGTAGCTTATTATGATTATGATCAATTATTTCCTGTTTATGGTTATGGTGGTAAATTACCTAATGAAAATGTTGTTAATCATTGTTTTCCTTTAAATGGTAATATTAATCAACCAGAAATAAATTCTATTGATAATATTTTATTAACTTATCGTCAAGTTTTACCTATGATTACTTTATATGGACCAACTCATTTTGCTCCTTTAATAAATCATTTAATTAATAATGTTAAAAATGATATTCAACAAGGAAATAATAATAATTATCATATTTTAATGATTTTAACTGATGGTGTTATTAATGATATGAATCAAACTGTTGATGCTATTGTTGAAGCAAGTTTTCTTCCTATTAGTATTATTATTATTGGTATTGGCTATGCTGATTTTAGTAATATGGATACTTTAGATGCTGATGATGAAATTTTAATTGATTCTAATGGAAGGAAAGCTGATAGAGATTTAGTACAGTTTGTCCCTTTTAATAAATATATGAATGATGGAAGAAGGTTAGCTGCTGAAGTTCTTGAAGAAATTCCTAGACAAATTGTTGAGTATTATCAACATCAGAGAATTCCTCCTGGTGATCCTATTGTTGATATTGCTTAGGTTTTATTTAATTTTTTGAGATTTTTTTTGTTTTTTTTATTAGTTTTATTAAAATTTTAGTGAAAAAATCTTTTTTTTCAAAATAATATAAAATTATTTTTTAGTTAAGAATTTTAGAAAAAATAATATTTTAAGAAAAAAAAGTTTCAATTTAAAAAAAATTACTTTTTAAAAAATATTAAATAGATTATAAATAATTGATAATATACTATAATTTACTATAAAAAATCATTTAAAAATAAAAAAGTCCCAATAAGCATACAAAAAAAAAATGAATTCTCAAATCCTAATTCTCTTTATAATAAACACCTTCATTTCAATAGGTTATTCCTTAATAGCACCATTATTCCCAATTTTAGGTACAAAGCTAAATATATCAGAAAATATGTTAGGTTGGATAATTGCAATATATTCTTTTTCAAATTTCACAATAATTCCATTTTCTCCTCAAATAATAATAAAAATAGGTCGTACAAAAATATTTTATATCACAACAATTCTAGAAGCATTATCAATAATATTATATGGTTTATTTATATATATATCAAATTTTTATTTTTTTATTTTTATCTCATTTACTATTAGATTTTTACATGGTTTAAGTTCAGGATTAACAAGTACTCTTTTATATTCTCTTGGAGTTAGTTTATCAAATCCAGATGAAATTACTATATCACTTGGTTATTTAGAAATTGCTTGGAGTGTTGGTATTTCAATTGGACCAGTTTGTACTAGTTTTTTATATCATTTAGGTGGTTTTTCTCTTCCTTTTTATACTATTGGTTTATTATTTTTTATTCCTATTTATTTAATAAAATATTTAAATATACCAAATGATGAAAAACCAGAAAAAAAAGATGAAAATGTGAATTTTTTTCTTTTTTTTAATTTTGAAATGTTAGTTAATTTCCTTCCAACAATAATTTTCCAAATAGCACAAACATATTATTTTCCTTCATTAACATATCACTTAACAAACAAATGGTCATTAACAATAGAATCATCATCATTATTTTTTATGATACCAATGTTATCATATTTTATAGGATTACAAATATTAAATAAAATAATATCAAATTTTGGTTTTAAATTAACAATTCTTTTAGGACAAATTGTAATAATAATAGGAGCACCTTTTGTTTATCCAATTAAATTTTTACCTCAAAGTATAATTTCTATAATTTTTGGTTTAAGTCTATTAGGAATTTCAGGAGCTTTTACTTGTGTTGTTGTAATAATTGAATATGGGAGAATTGCTAAAGAAATTAATAATAATTTAAATGATAATTCTATTAATGATATTTCTAGTGCTATTTTTAATTTTGGAATTAGTTTAGGTGATTTTATTGGTCCTGTTTTTGGAGGATTTATTAGTACGAAATATGGTTTTTTGTATAGTAATGTTTATATGAGTTTTATTGCTTTATTAAATGCTGCTTTTTTTTTTTTTGTTTTTAAAAATGAGATTATTTCTGTTTTTAAGGAAATTATTTATTTTGGATTTAAAAATAGGTTTTTTATTGAAAATTTAAATAATAATGATAAAAAAAATTTTCTTTTTGAAAATAGAGAAAATTTAAG
>Ga0256407_10008268_pt1 | contig 15356 bp, 15 predicted proteins | sample RumenRJG_04DNA_FD_193489 | JGI IMG/M metagenome (GOLD analysis project Ga0256407, IMG submission 193489) | Bovine rumen microbial communities from Lethbridge, Alberta, Canada - RJG_04 | ecosystem: Host-associated > Mammals > Digestive system > Stomach > Rumen | place: Canada: Alberta...
TCGGATTACATAACGAGAGCACGCCCGGTGAAACCAAACGATCGTAAACCACAACATCGGCTTTTTCAAGAATTGACTTTCCACGCACGGTCAAAAGCCCAGGATCGCCAGGACCCGCGCCAATCAAATAAACTTTGCCAAAATGATTCGAATTTTTCATCGAAACCAAATTTAGAAAAACTTCGCCATTAAAATTTTGCCTATATTTTTTAGCATGAATAGTTCTAGAGCAAAGCTTCGCGACGAAGTCTATACGCAGATGATGTGTGCCCAGGCACGCCTTTCCAAAGACCAAAATACCCAAATGGGTGCCGTTCTTGTGAGCGCCGACGGGCGTGTTATTAGCACAGGTTACAATGGAGCTCCAGCCGGATTCGACGACGAGACCGTTCCGTATACGCGCGAAAAGCAACTCCTCGCCTACGATTTGCTAAACGCCGACTCAGGTGAGCTTTTGAGCCACCACGAATTCGAGGCAAACAAATATCCGTTCATGGTCCACGCCGAAATCAACGCACTCCACTACGCTCGCGGAAAGGTTCCTCCTGGTTCCAAGCTCTACGTGATTGGATTCCCATGCGAACGTTGCTCTTTGGACATCAGCCTTTCGGGCGTTGCCGAAGTTTTCGTGACCAAGGACGATTACGATCCGAAGTCCACGCTGAACAACAGCCGAGATACGGCTTATTACATGTTCGCACAGGCTGGAATTATCGTAACGCTTTGCGGCAAACGAATCAAGCCCGTTGTGTCGAAGCCAGAAAAGAAATAACGTATAAATTGCCACGTCGCTCAGCGACTCGCAATGACGAAAAGATTTGACTATACAAAAACATGTCCGCACACAAAAAATGTGCGGATATTTTTTTGCGATACAAGATGGCGATTTCCGAACGGAGTCGGGAATGACAATGTAATTTATAGTTGCTTTTGAATTGCGCAGGCGAGTTCAACGCCCAAATTCTTAGCTTGTTGGACTGAGTCTGCAGAATTTAAATCAAGTGCGCCCGAGGTTTCGGCGCGGAGTAAACTGTTAGATTTTTCGTCCCAGTAAATGCCGCGGATTTTCAAGGTCTGCGCAGTTCTATTAGCATTCTCTTCGAGTGCGCCACAAGCGCCGCGATTTTCAGCACTATTTTCGCAAACAAATTCCGCGAAACTTGCCACCGGGAATTGGCAACCAGCATTGAGCGCCTTTAAATACGCCATTTCAGCAGAAGCGATGCAGAATGTCGCAACATCGTTCACGCGAGCGAGAACCTGAGCAAGGTCGTTACAAATCGCCCCAGATCCTTCGACTTCGCACATCGTGCTTCGCTCAGGATGACAAGTGTCAGAATCGGCAAGAGTTTCAATCGCGAGGATTCCCTGACCGCTGGCGGGGAGCATCTGTTCGGTGCTAAAGTATTCCGTCACCTGGTCAGCAAGCCCCATACGCTTAAGCCCTGCCGCAGCAAGCACAACGCCATCAAGTTCCGCAAGCTTTCCAATGCGAGTCTGGATGTTTCCGCGAATCGGCACATATTCCAAATCCGGGCGGAGCGCTTTCAGCTGTACCACACGGCGAATACTTCCCGTTCCCACGCGAGCACCTGCAGGCAAATCCATAAAGCGGATTCCAGCAGCTCCACCACGCGAAAGGAACGCATCTCGCGGGTCTGCACGTTTCAAGACTGCAGCAAGTTTGAACTGCGGCAGCACTTCGGCTGGCATATCCTTCAAGCTGTGAATCGCAATATCAGCACGACCTTCAAGGAGTGCAATTTCCAGTTCCTTGATGAACACGCCCTTGCCGCCAAAGCTTGCCAGCGACTTGTCCAAACGGCGGTCGCCTTCCGTCGTCATAGAGACAAGTTCATACGTCAACGGTTCAACGCCAACGTCCGCACATTTACTCCATTCCGCAGAATTCGCAGCGACAATAGCATCTGCCGCCATCGTGGTTTGCGCCAAAGCCAAAGCGCTCTTGCGCGTTGCGATACGTAATTTCAAGTCACTCACAGCAAGTCCCTCTAATTTCTAGGAGATTTCGAATCTAAGCACTTGAGGAACACCTGCACATTTTCAGGCGAATTTTCAGCCTTGACTTTATACAAAAAGTCATTTGCCATTTTCTTCGCAAAGCGTTCGTACATCATCTGGATGCGATGGCGGTCATCTTCCGAAAGTTCCGGCATGGAGCGCAATAATTTTTCAGATTCTTCATTTGCCGTCGTAAGCATTTTTTCGGCATGCAAATGAATTTGCTTGGAGACCTCATCCATACGGTTCCAATGCAAGAATTCATCAAGGCCTTCTTTCAAAATTTTCTGCGCTGCATCAAGTTCAATCATGCGCAAGCGGCGATTTTCAGAAACGATTTTTTCAAGGTCATCAACGCAAACGTATTCAACATGCGGAAGTTCACCAATAGAAGCTTCTGCATTGCGCGGGCTACCAAGATCGATAATCAAGCGCTTTGAAGGGTCTGTCACAGCAGACGAACCTTCACAGGATCCTTCGACTTCGCACACCGTGCTTCGCTCAGGATGACACAATGCAATTGTCTTTTCAAACTCATTCTTCGTGACAATCGGTTCCTGGCAAGCGCTGCAGAGAATCACAACATCGCACTTGCCAAGGACTTCATAGCGGTCTTCGAATTTCACAGGAGTAAGCACATCCGCAAATTTTTCGGCATTTGCAAAAGTCTTGCTACTTGCAAAAATCTTGGTCGTATTCTCTTGTACATACTTGAGCATCAGCGAGCCCATCTCACCAAGCCCCACGATGTACACGGTACGATTTTCAAGATCGTCAAAAGTCTTCTGCACTTGCTTCATCGCCAAGAACGGAATATTGCAACTGAGCTTGCTCAAGTTCGTCTCAGTCTTGATACGCTTTGTCGTATGGATCGCGCTCTGGAAAAGCTTGTTCAGCGTATTGCCCGTCGCATTCAGCTGGTGCGCCGTTTCGTACGCACGGCCAATTTGGTGCAAAATTTGATCCTCGCCCATAGCGACAGAATCAAGCCCGGCACACACATTCATCACATGGTGCGCAACATCGTCACCCGACTTAAAATAAAAGAACTTCGCAAAATCATCGTAGTCTTGACGGGCAAGTCCACACACATAACGAACGAGTTCACCATCAGTGATTTCACGGTCACTCGCCACATAGACTTCCGTGCGGTTGCACGTTGCCAAAATCAAAAGTTCATCAAACGGAGAATGCGTCAACGCCTCGGTCTTTACATCCATCGGGATATAAAACTTTTCGCGAATCGCGATTTCAGCCACCTTGTGGCTCATGCCTGCCATGTAAATTTTGCGCATAGCCCAAAGATAGAAAAATTACACTCCACCAAATGCAATCTAGGGTATTTCGCCATGACACAAGCATTTTCTTAATCGAAAAATACTTTTTCTTTCAAAAAATTATTATATATAAATTATAGAAACCGAATTAATTGGCTAAGTTATTCAAGGGCATGACAAAAAGATTTTTACTCTGCGCTGTTATTTCTCTATTTTTTGCGGTCCATGCAAACGCTTGGGACATGGGAACGTATGTAGAAAACGCACAAGCTGGCGAAGGAATTACCGACACCAACACCATTTGGAAAAAAGACCAAAAGCAAAAAATCATAGTCGATACAAGCATGGCGAAGGCAAACGGATCCAACCAAAACAAAAAGAGTCAAATCAAACATCATAGTATTGGCTTTGAGTATGACTTTTTAACACTATTTGATTTTGGTGCCGGATTAAGCCACTTATTTGATGATAAATGTGAAAAACTTTTTTCTTGTTCTTATGGAGCTGTATCCATCGATTACGGATACGCATTTGACTACATCGAAACAGGTATTATCCTAAATTTGTTTATATATGATCCTCCTATAACCACGGTTATGGCAAAACTAAAAATCAATGGTAATTTAGGGGGATTCGTCAACCCATTTTTTGAACTCGATGCGGGAATTTCAATTATGTCCGATAGAGTCATTCCCATGGGACACATTTCCCTTTTAGGTTTTGAGATTGGCTACCCCGTTTCCGTTCGATTCCAAGTGCCGTTTTTACTTTGGGGCGCAAAGGGCATTACCAACATCGGTATAGGCTATCGATTCTAGCGATACTACGCAAAAAATCTGAAGCTCGTTTTCTTGAGTTCCTTGAGGGAATGGAGAACGACGTATTCCGGGTTATCAAGCAACGCCACGGATTCCTTGATGTAGGCGTCTAATTCTTCAGGCGTCTGAGCATGCATCATTGCATACAAGTTGTACGGGAAATTTTCAAAAGACGGACGCTCGTAACAATGCGACACGTAATGTTTTTTTGCAAGTAGAGAACCCGCACTTTCCGAATTTGCGAGCGTTCCCTCGTCCAACATAAAGCACACCATCGCATTGCAGGGGAATCCCGCATCTTGATGGCGGAGGATCGCCCCAAAGCGGCGCATACGTTTAGTAGCAATATCTTCGCGAAGTTCATCGCAAGAAACACCCCAGTCCTTAAACGGAGTGAGCGTATGCGGGATATCGTCACAAGCAATGTGGATGCGGAACTTGTCGGAGTCAGTGAGTTTTCCCAAGAAATTACTGGATTCTTCCAACCTTCGGTTGTCAGAATGACGCGGGACTTGGTCCTCAGAATGACGCAAAGCCGGGGCACTCTCGCCTCTTTCATCTTTCGTCAAGGTTGGTGAGCCTGCCGAACCACGTCTCTCGTCTAATGACATCACCGTATTGATTTTATACTTCTTGGTGGCGGTGAGGACATGAACATCGTGCAAATCCGTTAGCGAACACACGCGGTCCACAACCGTCTGGATTGCAGATTCATTTTCGGCAATGACCGTAAACCAAACATTGTATTCGTGACTACGGATGTAATTGTGCGTAATCGCGGGTTCGCTCATCACGACTGTAGCGAACTTTTCCATCGGCGTTTGCGCATGCGGTTCCACAGCAAAATCATTTTCCGAAGTCGATACTTTCCCTGCACAAAGCCTTGAAATAAAGCCGAGTTTTTTGGAATCGTACACGCCACCAATACGGCGAATTACGCCAGAAGCGCGCATTTTCTCAACTACATCAAAAACGTCTTGTTCTGAAACGTTCAACATTTCCGCAAGCGCTTTATACGAGCGTTCCACCAACGGAAAGCCGTCTTGAATAATCGCGAGAAGTTTTTGACTCAGCATTTGCGGCACATCGCGAGAGGCGTTACAGCCCAATTTCTTCATCCGTCAAATAGCAAGCCGGATCTTCAGCCCAGAAGTCACCAGTAACGGCTTCGGCACGCGTACGGAAATTGCCGTTGCACAAATTCAAGTAAGCACACTTCGGACAACGCCCCTTCAAAAGCGGTTTGCGGTTCTTGAGGCCAGCCATAATCGGGTTCGATTCGTCCGTCCAGATGTCACCAAAATTGCGTTCGCGAACATTTCCGAGCGTAATATATTGCGTAAACTGATCCGGGTGCACATTTCCAATACTATCGATATTGCCAAAAGCCATACCGCTGCGGTTACCGCCATTACGCTGGATCAAATCTAAAATCTTTTCGGCGCGTTCCGGGTCTTCACGCTTCATGCGCTGGTACAGATAAACGGCATCTGCGTGGTTGTCGACCGTCAAAATTTCCTTGTTCACGCCGCGCTTCTTAAAGTCCAAAGTGCGATCAATGATCAAGTCCATCACCTTGCGGCTTTCTTCGTGATTCAAGTCGTTATCGACCATTGCACTTCCGCGACCGCTATAGACAAGGTGATAGAAACAAACTCTATCAATGTTTTCAGCTTCGAGCAAATCGAAAATAGCGTTCAGGTCTTGATAGTTGTACTTTGTAATCGTGAAGCGGAGTCCAACCTTCTGGCCCGTCGCCACACAATTGCGGATTCCACGCAAAGCCATCTGGTACGCGCCCTGCTTGCCACGGAACTTGTCGTGAGTTTCTTCGCAACCATCCAAGCTAATTCCCACATAGCCAACGCCCATTGCCTTGAGCTTCTGCGCCACATCCGGCGTGATGCAGGTGCCATTCGTCGAAATCGTCGGGCGGATGCCCTTGCGTGCCGCGTAGTTCGCAAGTTCAAAAAAGTCTGGGCGCAAAAGCGGTTCGCCACCGCTGAACAAAATCACCGGCACATGAAAATCCGCAAGCTGATCAATAAGCTTGATTCCCTCTTCGTGTGAAAGTTCGTTCTGGTACTTGATAGCCTCTGAACGGGCATAGCAATGCACACACTTCAGGTTGCAAGTCTTGGTGCAGTTCCACACCACCACCGGGCCACGTCCTGCGCCCACACCATTTGTCGCCTTGTGCGCATGAGGTTGATAACGAAGAGAATCCCCAAAATTCGGGGTGTCCATCAAAAGCTTAGTAATACTGATCATCAGGGTCTTCCAAAAACACTAAAACAACGACTACAAAGAATAAGCCAAAAATAGAAATATTCTGACAGCAATCCGCCATCCACGAGTATCCATATTTATGTTTTTTGATTCAAAAAAATATTACATGACCCAAATTTCTACCCGATAATCGGAAAACCCTCTCGGTATTCCTTGATAATGTAAGGGTGCGTTTGGGCATACTCGTAGATTTTTTCACCGAGACCTGATTTCACGAGTTCCACAAGATTTTCACCCGGAGTTGATCCAATTGATGGGCACGTTGGCGTGAGCGCAATAACGAGTTCGCCATTTCGATCCATGATTCTAAGCGGCCAAATACTGCAATCGAACGGCTTATCATAGCCCTTCAAAATGCAACCTTTTTGCGGATCCAAAAACGTGCAAGGAACTTCTTCTTCGGGATCGTCCGTACGATAATTATTTTCGAGAATCAAGCGGCCAAAGCGCACTCCCTGCACCGTTTGAGACATGCGGAACTCGCCCACCACGCCATACTCATTTTCGCGACTTAATTTATCTACAGTTTCTTGTGGAAAAAGAGGCGTTTCCCATAGGCTTTGTCGCCTAAAGGAACAGCAAAACTTGCACGAAGCACAAGATGATTTAGAAAGCACTTTGGAGAGCATGGCATTTATCCAAAATAATGAGCGGATAATACGAAAGTTTTGCCTTACGGAGTCCTTCGATATTGATATCTTCTTCGCGATTGATAAGCTTTGCACTTGCAAGCGTTTCTGCAAACATCTTGTTGATGACCGCATAGCCACCATTGTCCGCATACTCGCCAATGACCTTCTCGAAATGGACATCCCAGACACCGGGAGCAATTTCAGAAGCCATTGTCATGCCAACAGGAGCATTATTCACATAAAGGATTGCGCCTTTCAAGCCAAGCGCATCAAAATTCTTAAGCGCTTCTTCTATTGCACAAAGCTCAGCCATACGCGACTTTTCATCTGTAGACCGTTCTGCCCAAGCAGCTTCTTCGCATTCGCATGTCGGTTCACAAGGCTCTTCGCCCGACATAGAATTTTGCAGCCACTTTTTTTCAACTTCGAGAGCGTCCACATAGTTATCAGCGGTAATTTCGCGCAGTTCATAATGTTCATACGAACGGTTGAATTTCGAAATATGGTTTCGCTTTTTGCGATACGTATTTCCAGCAAGAGTCGCAAGACTTTCCGCAGAATAAATATAATCGCTATCGCCACGGTCATTTACAAACTGGATGAACTTCTTAAAATAATCCCAAAGGATATGCGCACGAGTTTCATCGACCAAGCAGAATTCCAACGGACGGCCCGATTCTTTCGCATCTTGAACAATTGCGTCAAGCGCTTCACGCGGGTCTTCGGCACCAAGCGGAAAAGCGTAACCGCGACGGCTCCCCTCGCCTTGATAATAGCGGAAAAGGAAACCATTTTGCAGCGCCATCAGTGTGCCGTATTTTTTGCGCCACAAGAAAAGGCTTGCAAACGCAGCATCGCTCCCGATATAACCGGATTCAGCCACCGCCCTCGCCGCATTTTCTCGATCTGAAAGTTCTGGAATTCGAAATTCTAGCATACTTTCAATTTATAAAAAAATCTACTCAGCGCTCTGCTGCAAAATCTTGATTTGCTCGTCCGCCCAATCTTCAAAAGTATCGTCTGCGATATGGGCTTTCACGGACTTCATCAAATGGATGTAGAAATGCAAATTGTGGATTGCCGCAAGCGTCCAGCCAAGCGGTTCCTTTTCCTTGAAAAGATGGCGGAGGTAAGCGCGGCTATAGTTACGGCAACAATAGCAATCGCAGTTCGGATCGAGCGGCAAATCGTGCTGATGCGCAAATTTTGCTCCCTTGTAGCGGAGCACACCACGGCTTGTATAAACTAATCCGTCCTGTGCATTCTTCGCCGGCAAAATGCAGTCGCACATATCCACGCCGCGCTTCACAAGCTCTAGCAAATTCCACGGCGTTCCCACGCCCATCACATAGCGGGCGCGGTCTTCGGGCAACAAGTTTGTACAAAAGTCTGCGATTTCATACATCGTCTCGACAGGTTCGCCTACAGAAAGCCCGCCCATTGCATAACCATCCGGCTCAATTTCCTTGAGCGCTTCGATGGACTTCTGTCGCAATTCCTTGTGCATGCCGCCTTGCACAATTCCAAAGAAAAACTGCGGGTAGCCGTGAATCGGCGGATTTGCCAAGAGCCATTTCTTCGCCTCGCGCGTCCACTTGAGCGTCAGGGCAAGAGACTTTTCCGCCTCTTCGACTGTACTCGGGTAAGGCGTACATTCGTCAAACGCCATGATGATATCCGCACCGATTTCACGTTGCGCATTCATCACGCTTGCAGGCGTGAACAAATGACGAGAACCGTCCAGCAAACTCTTGAACTGGACGCCTTCTTCGGTAATCTTTCGGAACTGCTTTAAACTCCACACCTGGAATCCGCCGCTGTCCGTAAGCATCGGCTTGTTCCAGCTCATGAACTTTTGCACGCCACCCGCCTCTGCAATGAGCTTTGTGCCCGGTCGCAAATAGAGGTGGTACGTATTCGCCAAGATGATTTCTGCATCGAGTTCGCGGATGTCACGGCTCGTAAGCCCCTTGACCGTCGCGGCTGTGCCTACAGGCATAAACACGGGCGTTGTCACGTCTCCGTGCGCCGTATGGATAACGCCAAGACGCGCCTTGGACTTTGCAGATTTCTTTAACAGTTCAAAAGGGTTTTCGTTCACGAAACCAAAAATAGAAATCTTCTCTGCCGTTACGACTTTTCAAGCTTCGGCTTTCGTTTTCGCGGGGTCAAATGGCGCATTGCGCTTTTCCCCGTATGTGTGGGCAAAACCTTCTGGCTTGCAGAAAGGGTATGCTCAATTTTGTTTTCGCCAAGAGGACGAAACTGTCCCGTTAAGAGATTGTGGTCAATGGCCATAGGAGCTCCTAATGTTTATGATGGTGATAGAAACAATATATTAAAAAATTTTAAAATTTCAAGAAAGCACCACCGCCAATCAAGGTTAATCATATACATTGGTCATTTTGCACAAGTGCTGTTGTCAACGCAAATTCGATTTAATATAATTGGATGCGGTTACACAAATTTAAAGGATACAATATGAGAAACTCGCTCAAGATCGATGGTCAGGTCAAGACTTATCTCCACGAAGATGAACTTCCGAAGGCATGGTATAACGTCCGCGCCGACATGAAGAAGAAGCCCGCTCCGCTTCTGAACCCGGGTACCGGCAAGCCGGTGACTTTCGAAGACCTGCAGCCAGTTTTCTGCGATGAACTCATCAAGCAGGAACTCGATAACGATACCGCTTACATCGAAATTCCGGAAGACATCCGCACATTCTACAAGATGTACCGTCCGTCCCCGCTCGTTCGCGCTTACTTCCTCGAACAGGCCCTCGGCACTCCGGCACACATCTATTATAAGTTCGAAGGCAACAACACTTCGGGTTCTCACAAGCTCAACTCCGCTATCGCTCAGGCCTACTACGCTAAGAAGCAGGGCCTCAAGGGCGTGACGACCGAAACGGGTGCTGGCCAGTGGGGTACCGCCCTTTCGATGTCCAGCGCTTTCTTCGGACTGGACTGCCAGGTTTACATGGTGAAAGTTTCTTACGAACAGAAGCCGTTCCGCCGCGAAGTCATGCGCACCTACGGTGCATCCGTTACCCCGTCCCCGTCCATGACGACCGACATCGGCCGCAAGATCAACGCCGAATTCCCGGGTACCACGGGTAGCCTTGGCTGCGCCATTTCTGAAGCTGTTGAAGCCGCTGTGAAGCAGCCGGGTTACCGCTATGTTCTCGGTTCCGTGCTGAACCAGGTGCTCCTCCACCAGTCCGTCATCGGTCTCGCAACGAAGGCCGCACTCGACAAGATCGGCGTGAAGGCCGACCTCATCATCGGTTGCGCTGGTGGTGGTTCTAACCTCGGTGGCCTTATTAGCCCGTTCGTTGGTGAAAAGCTCCGTGGCGAAGCCGACTACGATATTCTCGCTGTGGAACCGGCAAGCTGCCCGAGCTTCACTCGCGGTAAGTACGCTTACGACTTCTGCGACACCGGTAAGGTCTGCCCGCTCGCCAAGATGTACACGCTCGGTTCTAGCTTCATTCCGTCTGCAAACCACGCTGGCGGTCTCCGCTACCACGGCATGAGCAGCATCCTCTCTGAACTTTACGATCAGGGTCTCTTGCGTGCAACGTCTGTTGAACAAACTAAAGTTTTCGAAGCAGCAAAGCTCTTCGCACAGACCGAAGGCATCCTCCCGGCTCCGGAATCCAGCCACGCTATCCGTGCAACAATCGACGAAGCTCTCAAGTGCAAGGAATCCGGCCAGGCCAAGAACATCGTGTTCGGTCTTACCGGCACGGGTTACTTCGACATGGTGGCTTACCAGAAGTTCAACGACGGCGAAATGAGCGACTACATCCCGACGGATGAAGACATCGCCAAGAGCCTCGCCCAGCTTCCGAAGGTCGAAGGCTAATTTGCCTTGATGAAAAAAAAGCTATTCATTTGCCTGTTGATGATGCTCCCCGCCTTATCACAGGCACACGAATTAACAAAAGAGAAACAGGATAAAAATCCTGTTTTTCTTTTGCCTTACGACTTGACAATCGGTGGTGGATCAGCGATGTTTTCTGTTGGATTAGATTTTGTTTTTTTCAAGCATAATTTGATCTATGCAACCCCTAAAGATACCACCATCCATGGTCCGTGGGATCCAACGCATGAATTATGGTGGACCGTTCGAACGCGATATATCTACGATCTCGACGAACACCAAGTAGGACTGTTTTTACAGCCGAACCTACGTTATCTATGGAATATTCTTCTTGCCGATGTCACTGTCGGTCCAGAAATTGGATGGAAGAGGGAAACAGGCTTTGATTACGGATTTTCCGTCCGCCTAGGTTTTATCGCTTTTTTCTACATAGAATTGGGTCATTTTTACAATTCTGATAAAACTTATTTCAACTTTCTGTTCAACATCCCTATTATTCCGATGAATGAGGCTGAATACCACAGTTACAACTAATTTTTGATATTGAACTATAAAAGCCTCGGATTAATCCGAGGCTTTTGCTTTATTTCAATTTCACGACTTTGCGGTAGCCGGCACTGAATTTAAACAACGCTACCGTTCACGGCCACTCACACGATAGCGATGTTCCTTGCCATTTTTCTTGAACCGGACAAACAAACTTTGTTCATAAACATCATAGAAAAGTCTTGGCGATTGCGAATCCACGGCACGTACACTTGGCAAGTTTCGAATGGCATTTGTGCTATCCTGAGCGGTCGTATCCGTTTTCGAAGAATCCGTCACGACAGTATCTTTCTTGCTCGTGTCAGGAGGCGGTTCCTGCGACTTGAGGATTTCGAGCATTTTTTCGGCATAGCGTTCGCCAAATTTTTCATACCCTTCACGAGTGAAGTGCAAAGTATAGCTCGCCTCTTTAAGCGCCGGGCAACCCTGAGCCGAAATCAGATGACCATTCGGAATTAAGTCAGCCGCTTGTTTTACCGCTTCATTGCGCCAGCCCAAATCGCCAGTCGGAGCAAGTTCTCCAATGAGAATCGGAGTCTTTTCCGGGTCCAGTTCCAGTTCCTTGATTAAGTCGTCATAAACTTTCTTGACGCGTTTCGGCCAGTCGTTCATCTGGTAGTCCGCTTCACCCTGATGGAACAAGAAGCCCTTGATGACGCCTTTCTGCTTTGCGATTTTGCCCATCTCCACAATGCGTTTGTACAAATCACCGCCATATTCGTCCAAGTACTGAATCCACCAGGTATCGCCCTTGTTCTTTGCGCTTTGAACGTAAGACTTGTTGCGGTCCTTGTCAAACAAGTCGATGCTCTGCCCGCCAATGGCGACATTCGCAACGGCAATTTTGATGCTGTCCGGAAGTTCCTTCACCATTTTGCGTCCAAAGATATCAACAATCCCCACCTTGGATTGGCTATGCCCCATCGGTGGTGCGGCCGGATAGAACTCGCCCACCTTCTGGTTGGAATGATTTGCGGCTCGCAACACCAAGAATCGCGGGTCCTGCACACGGTCTTTATCGGTTACTGTCGCCTGCCCGGACATGTTCGACTGCCCGTAAGCAAGATAAATATGCAAGTTCGGATCCTGTGCAAAACTTACCGCACCGAGTACGGCACTTGTAACAACAACGGACTTAAGGATTTTTTTTAGCATTTGTCCTCCAAACAAAAAGCTGTCACTAACGTGACAAGTTATACAACCCTTATCTTTAATTATAACAAAAAAAGAAACCCCGTTTCGAGGTTTCCTATTTTTATTTTATTGCAAAAACGACAAGAGGTCGCGCATTTTTCGCCGGAATCGTGCCGTAAGTTAAATGATTGAGCCAGTTACCGTACATTCACGCGAATCATGCGATGCGAGCGTTTTGCACGAACAAGATACATTCCCGCGTTGAATCCCGCAGCACGGAGCGTCTTTTGCAATGTTTTATTACTAAGCGCAGTCCATTGAGACGAAGGAACATTCGCAAAACCGAGATGTCTACCATTCAAATCGAACACATCATAAATTTCATTCAGGTCACTAAACTGGAGCGAAGCCGTTCTAGAAGCAATTTCCGTTGGCCCCGGATCTGTCTGCGTTGAATCATCCTTAATCGCATACCACTTGGCATTTTCAATGCTTGCGGTCGCATCGGTCGGGGGCGTCGTGAGGTTTGCACCGTAGTTCGCATTGTTCAGCATGCCGTCATCGACCATGCCGTAGAACACGCCCTTCACAAGTTCCTTCGAGAAGTTGTTTTCGAGGTCGCCGCGAAGCTGGGCCGTGCCGGAAAGCTTCTTGCCGTTTACCGCCCACATCACGCCATAGACTTGAGCGTTGTCGGTCACGGTCGTATTCACGATAATCGAAATCGCACCGACTTTAGCCTTGTCGCTAATCGTGCCGCTCACAAGCCAGGCATCATCTTCGAGCACGGCATCGCCGCTGATGTTTCCCGCAGTCACGAGCGCTCGCCCGCGAACCACGGCGTTATCGCTAATCGTTCCGCCGTTTATCACGGCGAAATCTTCGATTCGGGCGTTTCCTGAAACTGTACCGCCGTTCACGACCGCATCGGGGCCCACATAAGCCGTAGCTGCAACTTTAGCCTTGTTGCTGACCCAGCCTCCGCCATTGGCGTGTTGCGCATACCCCGAAGCCGTCGTTCCGTTAAATCCAGCCGGTTTCCAGAAATCTTTCGTATAACCTTCAGGTACTCCGTTCACAACTTCAATCATGTACGGATAGCGATAAATGCTGTAATAGAACTGGTCCCACAAAATCGTCTGCATCTCGGTCGGAGTCGCCGTTACAGCAAGCCACAAAGCCTTATCACTTTCCTTCGTCTCGATTTCAAGATTGAATCCTGTGCCGTGCTTCATTTCGCTGTAACGCGGCGTACCATCAGCACTTTCCGCCACCAAGCCAACCGTCCAACCCGAAGCTGGATTCGGCAATTTGTCCGGTGCGTAATTGCACCACTTGTAAGTTTTGCCCTTGTAATAGTCCGTGTTATCGCCAAAGCAAGTGTAGCCATTGACCGTCGGCTTTTCCTGCACAATGCCACGGAACTTGACCGTCACCTTCCCTGCCGAATCTGGATAAATGCGCACCAGGTTGTACCCCCAGCGCTGCGGCGCCCAGTAGCTCGGCGAAATGTAACGGTCCGCGCAATCTCCGACTGCATCCTCGCATTTCATCTTATTCAGCATGGTCACACGCGAATGCCTGCGATACAGATCGCCCCAGCCATCGTGCGTTCGACGAGTCTTGAACTCATAATCGCCCCAGGACTTTTTGTACAAAGTCTTCTTTGCTGGGGTGTACTCAAGCGTGGCGTTCTTCATCGCGAACTTGCCAAACTGATCATTCAGCTGTTCCAGCGTCCAGCCATAAACCATCATCATCGCACTAAACGGAGTCTGTTCCATGCGACCGTCTTCGCCATCGCGAATCGATTCCATCCAGATGCGGTTGACTTCGTGAGCGCCTTTATTGCCACCGCCAAATTCCTCCTTCAAATGTTCCAGGAACTGCCAATTGCAATAACGGTCGCGCGTAGAACCGTAATAGAGGTACGGATAATTGATCAAGTATTCTGCGCAATGGGCATCATTCGGATTGAACTGATGCGCCATCCAGTTTGCATGCGATTCTGCCATCCAGCCTGAATGGCTATTGTTGCCAAGCCACCCTGCAACACCTTGCAATCCATGCGCAAATTCGTGCGACGTGCCCCAGTAATCCTTCAATGAACCCACGCCAATCCACATGCCAGGTCCATACTCGCCATTCAACGCTTTCACATAATCCTGGCCGCCATAAAGCGCCGCCATCACGGAATTATCGTACACGTAAATATTGCTCTTGAGCTTTTTATCCGGGCTTTTCGGGAAAGGCAACATCCAGCCGAGCGAATCGATGTAGAACGAATACACCTTTTCAAGCGATTGGAGTACGCCGTCGGCATCCGAAGTCGGGATTGAGACATTGTTTACCGAGCCATCATCTGTCGTCGGTTTCTTGCATACTTCAAAATGTTCTGATTCGGCAATCAGCGTAAAACCGTTACTGGCACACTGGTTTACCCATTCAATAGCAAAGGCGCTCGACCCTATCGTCGCGAGCGCTATCCCAACCAACATCCTGTCCAATTTCATGATTCACTCCAAGAATCCGGCACACCCATGCCGGATATAATGTAATATATCCTTTTTTATGAAAAAAAGGAAAAAGGAGTGAAGAAACTACTTACCCTCATATAGGGTTGATACTATTTGCTCAAAACTTTTTAGAAGTCTGCCGTTCAAATCGTATTGCTCTGCATTTTCCTGTATGGAATTTTTCCATTTTTCCGCGCAAGCGGAATCTCCATGGCAGGCATCCATCTGGTAGAACTT